>Ga0265309_10000773_pt1 | contig 13330 bp, 17 predicted proteins | sample Helome_FD_192492 | JGI IMG/M metagenome (GOLD analysis project Ga0265309, IMG submission 192492) | Marine sediment microbial communities from subtidal zone of North Sea - Hel_20160524 (Illumina Assembly) | ecosystem: Environmental > Aquatic > Marine > Subtidal zone > Sediment ...
CTGATGGCCCGCGCAAATCGCCGCACCACGGGCCTGTCCCAGCTTCAGCGCTGAATCTGCGTTACGCGCTATGAAAACGTTCTCGATACTCATCTGTTCCGCCTGGTGCTTTCGAATCACATCGTCGACCGCCGCAAAAATAAAACCCAGGCGCTGCGGCAGACTATCACCACTAACCTTGATGTGACCACTGTCGATGTAGTCGATACGGCTGGCTTGATTGTCGACAAGGCCGAATCCGGTGATGCGCGATCCAGGGTCGATCCCCAGGATTATCATTAAGCCTCGGCCTCGTATGCGTCCTCGGGAATATCGGCATTGTAAAAGACATCCTGCACGTCATCCGAGCTCTCGAGCAGATCGACCAGGCGCAACACTTTCTGTGCGTCTTCGATTGCGAGTTCGGTGTTAGCCGATGCGCGCATGGTCAATTCGGAATCTTCCGGTTCGAGACCGGCGTCGATCATCGCCTGCTTTACAGCGACATAATCCTCGGCCGCGGTCAGAACCTCGATACTGCCATCGTCGTCGATTATGACATCCTCGGCGCCGGCGTCGAGCGCCGCCTCCATGACTTCTTCCTCATCGTGTTCAGGCGAATAAATCAGTACGCCGAGACTGGCAAACATATAGGCTACCGAACCGGTCTGACCGAGATTACCACCTGCTTTGCTAAAGGCGTGGCGTACGTCGGCCACGGTTCGATTACGGTTATCCGACAGGCAATCAACAATGAAAGCTATCCCCGCCGGCCCATAACCCTCGTAGCGAATTTCTTCGTAATCAGAACCATCGAGCTCACCTGCGCCGCGTTTTACCGCGCGCTCGATCGCATCCTTGGGCACTGACTGGGATTTGGCTTTATCGACCGCGGTGCGCAGCGAGGCATTGGCATCAAGGTCGGAACCACCGGCCTTGGCGGCGACAACAATTTCCTTGATTAGCCGGGTAAACAGTTTGCCACGCTTGGCATCCTGCGCTTTCTTACGATGCTGAATGTTAGCCCACTTACTGTGACCCGCCACTATTTCCTTCCTCAGGTTTGTGTGGCGCTATGGTAGCACTTTTTGCGGGGAAGCTTTACCAGCCAGGGGGGAGTTTTTTCTCAATAGTGATATGTTTACCTTCGATCGAAATATAACCGCCGGTTTTCAATTCCTTGAGGATGCGATGCACCATTTCACGGGTTGCGCCGACGCGGCTGGCGATGTCCTGCTGGGTGAGTTTTTCGGTAATCAGTTTTTCGCCAACCTCCTCGGCATGCTTGTAAAGCACCCGCACCACCCGGTTATAAACATCTTCCAAAGCGAGACTGCTGACCTCTTCGGTCAGATCCTGGATACGGTGTATGAGCAGATCGATAATGCGCATGCTCACCGTCGGCCTGGTCAGCAGCGTATCCATGAAAACCTGTCGCGATATGATGCCAAAGGAAGAGTCTTCAGTGGTAATAATACTGGCCTGGCGGGGAATTCTACCCAGCGGTGCGAGTTCACCAAAAGCTTCGCCTTCACCGAGGGTGTTGATAATAATTTCCTTACCCTTGTCATTGTGCAGGAAGACATCGACCTTGCCCTGCAGGATCACGTAGAAAGAATCGGTTTCGTCGCCCTGGCTGACGATTACGGTATTTTTCGGAAACTGGCGAATTACCGTCTGCGCGGCAACACCATCGATGTCGTCTTCGCTCATCCCGCGAAACAGCGTAATATCTTCCAGTGTTTCGTTTAAGTTAGCCATGTTTATTATTTAATTTAATCGCGTACTGCCAAGTAGGTAATCATTACCAAAATTACCGCGGTAATCAAGGTCAATTCGACCAGCTGTCATTGATAACCGAACGGCCTGTCATCACTTCGGGCTGGGGTATACCCATTAACTGTAGCACGGTTGGAGCGATAGCTGATAAATCTTCTCCCTGCGCGAGCGCAGTGACCTGCGCATCGATGATCAGACAGGGCACTGGATGGTTGGAGTGCTGGGTATGCGGTTCACCCGTTTCAGGATCAATCATTTCATCGCAGTTACCGTGATCGGCGGTCAGTACAACCGCGTAATTGTTCGCGATGGCGGATTCGAGCACACGCCCTACCTCGCTATCGAGCGTTTCCACAGCCTTGATGATTGCGGCGCGTATCGCGGTATGCCCGACCATGTCACCATTGGCAAAATTGACAACTATAAATTCATAGGCTCCTGCTTGCATCGCCGCGATAACTTCGTCGGCCACTTCCCGTGCACTCATTTCCGGTTGTAAATCATAGGTAGCTACCTGCGGTGACTTGACCAACTTGCGCTCCTCCCCGCGATAAACAGCTTCGCGACCGCCGTTAAAGAAAAAAGTGACATGCGCGTACTTTTCGGTTTCGGCACAGTGTAACTGGCGATATCCGGCATCACTGATGATGCTGCCCAGGGTAGTTTCGGGGCGGATCGGCGCAAACGCGACGGCGGCATCGAGTCGCGAATCGTAATAGGTCATACAGGTGAGACTGAGCGGACGATACTCCTGCCCCCGATCGAATTCCGTAAACTTTTCGAGCGCAAAGGCGGCGCAAATTTGACGTGCACGGTCATTGCGAAAATTGAAAAACACCATTTCATCGCCAGCCTGAGGTGTTTGCAGTCCTGGCAGCCGGGTCGGCAGGATAAATTCATCACCGTTGCCGTCCGCATAGCTTTGCTCAATAGCCGCATGCGCGGAGTCGGCGTATTTCCCCTTGCCGCTGACGATATTGTCCCAGGCCAGCTGCACTCGATCCCAACGTTGATCGCGGTCCATCGCATAGTAACGCCCCGTAACGGTAGCGATATGCCCCCCACATTCCGCCAGCAGTGCTTCGAGCTCGGGTAAATAGCTTAGTGCCGCCCGTGGTGCGGTGTCGCGGCCGTCGGTAATCATATGCAGCTGGGGTACAACCTGGTGCTGGCGACACAAACGAATCAATGCGCCAAGGTGGTCGATATGACTGTGGACACCACCATCCGATACCAGGCCGATCAAATGCAGCGGTCGATGCGCCGCTCTAGATGCCTGCACTGCGCCGAGTAAGGCCGGGTTTTCGTAAAAACTGCCATCCTCGATGGCGTCGTCGATACGCACCAGGTCCTGTCTGACAATGCTGCCGCTACCGATGGTCATATGCCCGACTTCGGAATTGCCCATCTGGCCGGCTGGCAAGCCTACGCCTCGACCAGAAGCTTCCAGCGTGGTCATCGGGTAATCAGCAAAATAGCGATCGAAATTAGGTGTACTGGCCTGCACGACCGCGTTATTGGCGGGATCGGGGTTAATACCAAATCCATCCAGAATTATGAGTAAAGTCGGACGCCGCAGCGTCCCGGGATTAGTTGTCATCGGGATTATTGAAACAAGGGCCTGAATGGCAGCGCATGATACCGTAAAACCCTGGTCGGGTTAAGCAACCTCGACCCGACCGAATACCTCGCCAGGGTTAAACCTTGATATCGAGAATGGTTCCAATCACCTGGTTGGATGCTTCCAGCGACCGCGCATTGGCGCGCACTGCACGCACGATTTCGGACTGCTCTACCAGCGCCCGATCGCGTGAGCCCGAGGCAAGCGAATCACTGCTTTCTCCACGTGCGACTTCGGCAACGTTTTGATCGAGACGCGTGAGCTGCTCGCGAACACCTTCAGCTGCGATGTCGCTGGCATCGAAAGTCGGGTACTGGGGTTGGGCGGGACCGGTTATATTCATTTATCTCAACATGCAGTTAGACTCGTTAAGTCTAGTCAATTGAGCGATTTTTACCTCGATACGGGCGCAACTGCGGACCAACGGTCCGAATAACGCGACCAGCGGAACGGAAACCGCTTCAATACTCCCGCTAACCGCCAGCATACAGCGGGTTAGATAGAAATCTGGATAGCGCAGTTAAACCACACCAAGATAGCGAGAGCCGGGTAAAATCGACACACAATTTCAGGGAGTTACTGCTTGTCGATCTTTGCTTCGTCGGCTTCCGCCTGGTCCAGTTCGGCTTCCATTTCCGCATCGGTCAAAGGCTGGTGATCCGGCACCGACGCAGCTGCCATTTCATCGTCAAGATCCTCATCATCGTCTGCTTCCTGCTCACGGTCCTTGAAGATAATTTTCGACGCGATCAGGCCAGCCTCGAACAGCACCCAGATCGGCAGCGCCAGCAATACCTGGGAAATGATATCGGGCGGCGTTAACAACATGCCGAGGATAAAAGCACCAACGATTACGAAGGGACGCTTTTCGCCCAGTTTCTGCGGCGTCGTTATACCGATTGCGACCAGGATTATGGTCGCAATGGGCACTTCGAAGGCAAGCCCGAAGCCAAAGAACAGGGCGAGCACAAAATCGAGGTAACGCCCGATATCGGTCGATATATTGACCATTTCGGGGCCGACACTGGTGAAAAATCCAAATACTAGTGGGAAAACCACATAGTAGGCAAACGCAACGCCACCATAGAACAGCAGAATGCTGGAAACCAGCAGCGGACCCGCAATGCGCTTCTCGTTGGCATATAGCCCCGGTGCCACGAACGACCAGCACTGGTAAAGAATGACCGGCATCGCCAGGAACACCGCCAGCATTAACACCAGCTTGAACGGTGTTAAAAAAGGTGAGGCGACGTCGATCGCAATCATATTGGCGCCTTCAGGCAAATGCCGCGTCAAGGGTTCCGCCAGGTAGACATAAATGTCATTTGCCCAGTAAAACATGCCAAGGAAAAGTACCAGCACCGCGAGTACCATACGTACGACGCGATCACGCAGTTCTACCAGATGCGACATCAGGCTGCCCGCCTTGGACTGGCCCAGATCTTCGTCTTCGCTCATGATTTTGTTTTGCCGGCCGGTTTATCCTCAATCGGGTCTGGCGTGGGGGCAGATTCAGCGGCAGAATTATCAATGGTTTCTGTGGTTGCACCGGTTGCGCTCTCGACCGGGGGGTCGTCGAGGCCTTGCGCCAGCGAATCAGCGGCTTCGCTGACTGCACTGATATCTTTTTCGAACTCCTTACCGGCGCCGGAAATAGAGTCTTTGAGTGTATTCAACTCCTTCTGCTGATCTGCAAGAATTGCGCGCAATTCATCGGCGCGCAATTCCTGTTCTACATCAGCCTTGATGGTGGTCATGAATCGTTTCAGGCGCCCGAAATACTTACCGGCGGTACGTGCAACTCCCGGTAAACGTTCAGGACCAATTACGACTAGCGCGACGATGCCGATCAGCATCAACTCGGTGAAGCCCATGTCAAACATAGGGGGTATCTAACTCGAATTCAGTTAAGCGAAGCTAAGCCAAAGCCCGTTCAGACCTTGTCTTTTTCTTTGTTTACCTTGCCTTCGATAATCTGACTTTCGGGCTCAGCGTCGTCTTTAACGACTTCCTCGTCTTTAACCGATTTCTTGAAACTCCTGATTGCGCCACCCAGATCGCCGCCTACATTGCGCAGCTTCTTGGTGCCAAACAACAGGATCACGATCGCCAGGATCAATAACAGCGACCAGATACTAATTCCACCAAAACCCATTTCTCACCTCATTTACTATGTTCGCGCGCGGCCTTCTCGTCGATCCCCGATACGCCGAAGCGGCGTTCCAGTTCTTCCAGCACCAGCCGTGCATCAATATTCTGTTGTGCCAGCATCACCAGGCAGTGAAACCACAGATCCGCGGTCTCGTAAACAATTTGTTGTTTATCGCCCGACTTGGCGGCAATGATAGTTTCAGCTGACTCCTCACCAATTTTCTTCAGTATGGAATCGAGCCCCTTGTGATACAACCCCGCCACGTATGACGATTCGGGATCCGCGTCTTTTCTCGACGCCAGCACAGCCATCAGGCGCAGGAGTATATCATCACTCATCGATAAATCTCGTCGGGATTTTTGATAATTTCTTCATCTGTGAGCCAGGTTCCATCCTTCAAAACACGAAAGAAACAGCGCCGCCGACCCGTATGACAGGCTATTCCGCCAATTTGCTCGACCTGCAGCAACACCACATCGGCATCACAATCGACACGAATTTCACGCAAAGCCTGGATATGACCCGATTCTTCACCCTTGAACCAGAGCCGCTGGCGCGATCTCGACCAATATACCGCGCGGCCCTGTGCGGAGGTAAGTTGCAGGGCTTCGCGATTCATCCAGGCCAGCATCAGCACTTCCCCGCTTTGATGGTCCTGGGCGATTGCCGGCACCAACCCGTCACTATTCCACTGGAGCTGCTCCAGCCAGTCAGACATCACGCATCTCGATTCCCTGCGCCTGCATAAATGCCTTGGCTTCACTGATGCGGTACTCGCCGAAGTGGAAAATACTCGCCGCCAGCACCGCATCGGCTTTACCTTCGAGAATTCCGTCCACCAGGTGCTGCAGATTACCAGCGCCACCGGAGGCGATCACCGGCACGCGCACCGCTGCCGAGACCTGACGGGTCAATTCATTATCAAAGCCTATTTTTGTACCGTCACGATCCATACTGGTGAGCAGAATTTCACCCGCTCCGAAAGCGTCCATCTTGCGCACCCATTCGAGCGCATCGATACCGGTCGGCTTACGACCGCCATGCGTAAAAATCTCCCAACGCCCTGCTTCATGCTCCGCACTCACGCGCTTGGCATCGACCGCAACGACGATACATTGTGAACCAAACTTGTCCGCAGCGGCGGCCACAAACTCGGGATTGAAAACCGCCGCGGTATTGATACTGACCTTGTCGGCGCCGGCATTGAGCATGCGCCGGATATCTGCCAGTTCACGAATACCGCCACCAACCGTCAACGGAATAAATACTTCACGCGCGACGTCCTCGACAACATGCACCATGGTTTCACGATCATCGGAGCTCGCGGTGATATCGAGAAAGGTCAATTCGTCGGCACCTTCCTGGTTGTAACGACGGGCGTTTTCAACCGGATCTCCGGCGTCACGGATTTCAACAAACCTGACACCCTTGACCACGCGGCCATTGTCAACGTCGAGACAGGGGATAATGCGTTTAGCTAGCGACATGGGAACAATTTCTTCCTAGTGCTGATCGATATAGGCTTGCGCCTCTGGCAGGCTGACGGTGCGCTCGTAAAGCGCACGACCGATTATGACCGCCTCTATCCCCGCACTCTTGACTTCATTGAGTTGTATAATGCAATCCATGTCGGTGACACCACCCGAAGCGATTACCGGGACACTGATCGATTCGGCCAGTTGGCGGGTCGCTTCTACATTGACTCCCTGCATCATGCCATCGCGGCTGATATCGGTATAAACAATTGCCGCGACTCCCTGATCCTCGAAGCGTAAGGCCAGCTCCTGCGCCGTGTGCTCCGAGCCTTCGGACCAGCCATGTACCGCCACCATGCCATCCTTCGCATCGATGCCGACGATTACGTTACCTGGAAACTCCGCGCACAACTGGGTAATGAATTCGGGCCGCTTTACCGCCATCGTGCCGAGGATGACATAGCTCACACCCGCCTCCAGGTAGGACTCGACGGTTGCAATATTACGGATACCACCACCAACCTGGACAGGTAGGTCCGGAAAGGAGCTGCAAATTTCCTCGATGACATCCGCATTGGCCGGTTCGCCCTCAAAGGCGCCATCGAGATCGACCAGGTGCAAACGACTGCAACCCTGCTCCACCCATTTGCCCGCCATCGATACCGGATCATCGGAGAACACGGTACTTTCGTCCATATTGCCCTGACGCAGGCGTACACAATGCCCTTCTTTCAAATCGATTGCCGGAATCAAAATCATAGCTGACCGTCCCATTTTACAAAGTTGCGCAACAGTTGCAGACCAGTATCGGCGCTCTTTTCCGGATGGCATTGTAACGCGAACAGATTATCTTTGGCGATAACACTGGTGAAACTGAAACCGTAATCGGTGGTGCCTGCGACCAGTAGTGGATCCTCGATTTCAAGATAATAACTATGCACGAAATAAAACCTGCTGCCGTCGGCAACTGCATGCCAGAGAGGATGCGTTCTGGTTTGTTGGACGCGATTCCAGCCCATATGTGGAACCTTCAGTTTAGCGCCATTGCGGTCCCGATGGCCATCACCAAAATACTTTACCCTGCCCTTGAAAATTCCCAGGCATTCGGTGCCCGCGTTTTCTTCGCTATGCTCGATAAGCACCTGCATACCCATGCAAATTCCGAGGAAAGGACGTTCTTGAGCGGCGCCAATAATAGCCTCACGCAATCCATATTCATCGATAGCACGCATACAGTCACCGGCCGCTCCCTGACCCGGGAAAACAACTCGATCGGCGGCAAGTACCTGTTGCGGGTCAGAGGTCAGTAGCACCCTGTCATGACTATCCGCAACAACCTGCAGCGCATTGACCACGGAGCGAAGGTTGCCCATGCCGTAGTCGACCACGGCGATTGTCTGCATGGTCAGTGCTCTCTCAACATGGTAATTGTGAGTTCAGTTAGCTTGTCAACGTTCACGGCAAGGCGCGCCTCCCAGGCAATGGTATTCCCTTGTCAAGAGGCGCAACGCAGTCCGTGGGCGTCGACAGGCTAACCCGCAGGGCGCCCCTGTGGTGTTCCGCAGCAGCGTTGCAGTGCCTGGCAAGGGAAAAGCCATTACCTGCGCACTGCGCCTTGCTGCAAAACACCACAGGGACGCTGAATCCGTAATTACCATGTTGAAAGAGCACTAAAGGGTTCCTTTAGTCGACGGAATCACGTCTGGCATACGCTCGTCCCGGGCAACGGCAAAGCGCAACGCGCGACCAAAGGCCTTAAACATGGTTTCGGCGATATGGTGTGCATTTTCACCCGCCAGGTTATCGATATGTAAAGTCGCCGGTGCATGATTGGCAAAGCCCTGAAAGAATTCATGGATCAGATCGACATCGAACTGCCCGATACGGGGACGCACAAACCTGACCCGGTACTCGATTCCCGGGCGACCGGAGAAATCGATGACAACCCGCGACAGGGCCTCGTCCAGTGGTACATAGGCATGGCCGTATCGCATGATACCCTGCTTGTCGGCGAGCGCTTCCCTAAAGGCCTGCCCCAACGTTATACCGATATCTTCGACCGTATGATGATCATCTATATGCAGATCTCCACTGGCTGTAACTTCCAGGTCAAACGAGCCGTGACGAGCAATCTGCTCCAGCATATGCTCGAGAAACGGAATTCCGGTATCGAAACTAGACTTACCGCTGCCATCCAGATTAAGCACTACGCGGATCTGGGTTTCCAGGGTATTGCGACTGACATTTGCACTGCGATCTGACATTGACAAACACTTCGGGCAGGTATTGAGAGGTTGCTGATGATAATCGACATCGGTGGCAAATTCGACTATTAATCGGCACCTGCCCGAAGTGTATCAATCGAGGATGAAACTTACCGGACCATCGTTAACCAGGTGGACCTTCATATCAGCCCCGAACCTTCCACATTCGACCTCACTATGAGACGCACGGGCATAGTCAACCATGGCGACAAATATTCGCTTACCATGCTCGGGATTAGCCGCCGATGTAAAACTGGGACGGCGCCCTTTTTTTGTATTGGCGGCAAGCGTGAACTGCGGCACCAGCAACAGACCGCCCTCGATATCTTTAAGCGACAGGTTCATCTTGCCCTCCGGGTCGGCAAAAACCCGATAATTAAGCAGGCGATCGAGATAATGGCGGGCTGTCGATTCATCATCATCAGCCTGCACCCCGACCAGCACCAGGATACCCGTTTTAATATCTGCGATAATTTCCGCATTGACTTCTACCCGCGCCTGACTGACGCGCTGCAAAAGTGTAATCAAGTCACGATTTCCAGCATGGCATTGCAACTTTCGACCAGCGCCTTGGCTATGCCATGCTCGGTTACCGCGTGACCGGCATCGCCGATGATTTTTAGCCTGACGTTTTCCCAGTGCTGTTGCAGTAACATCGCCTGATCGATCGGGCAAACCATATCGTAACGACCATGCACGATAAATCCGGGAAGATGATTGATTTTGGCCATATCTTCGATGAGCTGGTTCGGTCTGAAAAAACTCTTGTTGCGAAAATAATGGCATTCGATTCGCGCGATACTGAGGGCGATGTGCGGATCACTAAAGTGCTCGACAACGTTTTTATCGGGCAGCAGAGTCACCGAAGACCCCTCCCAGATTGACCAGGCCTTGGCTGCACCCATGCGCACTATTTCATTATCACTGGTAAGTCGCTGGTAGTAGGCAGCGATGATATCGTCGCGTTCCGATGGTGGTATCGGGTCGATGAAATGTTGCCAGGCCTCGGGGAAAATACGGGCAGCGTCACCATTGAAAAACCAGCTTACATCTTCATCACGGGCCAGGAATATGCCGCGCAGAATTAGTCCCAACACCTGCTGCGGGTGGGTTTGAGCATAGGCTAGCGCCAGGGTTGAACCCCAGGAGCCGCCAAATACCACCCATTGTTCAATTTCGAGAAATTCACGAATCTTTTCCAGGTCGGCGACCAGGTCCCAGGTGGTGTTTTCCTCCAGGCTTGCGTGTGGCTTCGATTTGCCACTACCTCGCTGATCAAACAGAATGATGCGGTAGGACTCAGGATTAAAAAAACGTCGGTGACCGGGTTCGCAGGAACCGCCGGGTCCTCCATGCAGGAAAACCACCGGCACTCCCTGCGGGTTGCCACTCTCCTCAATATAGAGCGTATGCAGATCAGATACCGGAAGGCGCCAGGTTCTACCAGGTTGTATGGCCGGGAACAACATTAGTGTTGGGATTCTCCACCAGGGTTTATGTAGGTCAACACCTACACGATATGACGGTTATTGCTGACAACCATGCAGTCTGCATGCGATACCAGCCCAGGACTAATCCTGTAGTATAGCATCACGACAAAAGGATTAGTCACGGTCAAAAGACCGCAGGAATAAACATTCACGGACGGGGATTATCGAATCATTCTAGTTAGTACTTCTCTCCTCGAGATAACCACTGGGCCTGGTCACGAAGTAACCAGGCTTTTTTCTGTCGAACCCGCCCTGCTCCTGACCCCTGCTAAGAATCTTTTGCCTGCCTCAGCCCACCAAAATCAAACAGGTCACGGTCGAGCAGATGCGAGGGTGTAACCGTGCATAACGATTTGAGGATGTTTCCCACCCGTTCAGGCTGCTCCATATCCCATTCACGCAACATCTTTTTTACCATCTGTCGCCGGGTGTTTGGCTGCGAACCACAGAGATTACAGGGAATTATCGGGTACTCACTTAACGCCGCGAACTGTTTGATCAGTGACTCGCGCACATAGGCCAGGGGGCGAATTACTATATTACGCTGGTCATCGCTTTTCAGCTTCGGCGGCATTGCCTTCAGGCGACTGTTGTAAAACATGTTCAGCAACATGGTTTCGACAATGTCGTCCGCATGATGACCCAGCGCAATCTTGCTCGCACCCAACTCGGCGGCCGTATTGTACAAGACCCCGCGACGCAATCTCGAACATAAGGAACAGGTAGTCTTACCCTCCGGCACCAGGCGCTTCACTATGCTGTAGGTATCTTCCTCGATTATCCTGAACTCGATACCCAGCGAGGCCAGATAATCCGGTAATACCTCGGCGGGGAAATCGGGTTGTTTCTGATCGAGATTGACTGCAATCAATTCGAATTCGATCGGTGCTGCTTTTTGCAGCGCCAGCAGCATATCAAGCATGCTGTAGCTATCGGCTCCTCCCGACAGGCAAACCATTATTCGATCACCGGCTTCGATCATGTTGAAATCGCTGACCGCACGCCCGACACTACTACGAATCTTGCGCTCGAGCTTTGCCAGACTCGGCGGTTCCAGCATGCTGACATCGACTTCACGGGTAGTTTGATGCAAGGCTTTATTTCCTCCAGAATGCCGGTGTAAACAAAACCAGCAGGGTGAAAATCTCGAGGCGCCCGAGTAGCATCGCCATGCATAGAATCCATTTTGCCGGATCGTTTATATCAGCGAAGTTTCTACCGACGTCACCCAGACCCGGGCCAAGATTATTGAGACAGGCCGCAACCGCTGAAAACGCGGTTTCCTGATTCAGACCAGTCGCCATCAACAGTAAAATCATCAGCGCGGAGATCGCGAAATAGGCCGCGAAAAAGCCCCATACTGCCTCGATTACTTTTTCCGGCATCGGTTTCTTTCCAATCTTGACCGCTATTTCTGCGTTTGGATGCACCAGGCGCCTTAACTCCCGTACACCCTGTTTTACCAGTAACAGGATACGAATCACCTTGATCCCACCCCCGGTAGATCCCGAGCAGCCACCGATGAAACTGACATAGATCAACAGCACCGGCAGAAATCCGGGCCAGCTGTAATACTCAGCCGTGGTAAAACCAGTGGTGGTACCAATCGAAACAACCTGGAACAGACCCTCGATAATCGATTCGGTGGTCGACTCGAAGGTATGGTGAAATTGCAGGTAACCAATGGTAATCAAACTGACGACAAACAGCACCAGAATATAGGTGCGAAATTCAGCATCGCGCTGATACGGTTTTAGCGAGCGATGGCGGAACGCGGTAAAGTGAATGGCGAAATTCACCCCTGACAGCAACATGAACACCATCGCGATGAACTGAATAGCAGTGCTGTCAAAATACCCGATGCTGGCATCGTGGGTGGAAAATCCGCCGATCGCTACCGTCGAAAACGAATGCGCCATGGCATCAAAAAACGACATGCCCGCCGCCCAATAGGCCAGGCAACAGGCCACGGTGAGACCGAGATAGATATACCACAAAGCCTTGGCGGTTTCGGAGATCCGAGCGGTGAGCTTGGTGTCTTTAACTGGACCCGGGGTTTCAGCACGAAACAATTGCATGCCACCCACTCCCAGCATTGGCAGCACCGCCACCGCGAGCACGATAATACCCATGCCCCCCAGCCATTGCAGTTCCTGGCGATAGAGCAACAGTGAATGAGGCATAGAATCGATGCCGACAATTACCGTGGCGCCAGTTGTAGTAATGCCCGAAATCGATTCGAACACCGCATCGGTTATCGAAATATCGTAAATCCCCGACAGGTAAATCGGCAAACCACCGGCAACTCCCAGCACCGTCCAGAACAACACCACTACGAGGAAGCCATCCCGCAGGCGCAATTCCTGTTTATGCTTGCGCACCGGAAGATAAAGCAGAAACCCCGTGATAAGCGTCAGTATAAAGGCTTCCACAAATGGCAGCACGGCGCCATCACCGTATATCAGACCGGTCACTATCGGTGGCAGCAGGGTACTGCTGAATACCATCATCAGTAAACCCAGAATGCGTTGTATAACCAGAAGCTGCATTTAAACGATCGGCCAGTGGCT
>Ga0265309_10000775_pt1 | contig 13314 bp, 8 predicted proteins | sample Helome_FD_192492 | JGI IMG/M metagenome (GOLD analysis project Ga0265309, IMG submission 192492) | Marine sediment microbial communities from subtidal zone of North Sea - Hel_20160524 (Illumina Assembly) | ecosystem: Environmental > Aquatic > Marine > Subtidal zone > Sediment ...
AAAAAGCAGATACAGTAACTCCGCCAATTGTTCGAATTCGATGAGGAAGGAGTCATGTCCGTACTTTGAATTGATCTCGCCATAGGTAACGACACAACTGGCGTTGGTCAATTCATTAAACGTTTCTCTATTCTCTTTTATGGTAAAGAAGAGATCAGAATTCACTCCAATAATATGGATATTGATCTTGCTGTTCTTAATGGCCTCAAAACCTTCAGGCCCATCCCTGGTGATATCGATCGTTTTTAGCAGTTGATTATTCAGCTTATAGGCTTCCAGGCTAAAACGATTCCTCAATTTATTGCCATGATGCAACAACCAGCTCTCTACATTAAAAATACCTAGGTCCTCATTGACCGTGCGTTCAAAACGATCACGAAAAGATGCAGGTGTGCGGTAACACAGCATGGCATGCAAGCGGGCATCATGAACTGGATCCTTTGAATTGTTCAAGATCTGTTCCTGTACCCGGCAATTGGCAATAAGCCAGTCTGTAGACTGCCAGTCTGCTGCTATGGGTATGAGATGTTCGGTTATTTCCGGGTTCAAAGCAGCCATTTCCCAGCCGATACCGCCTCCCAATGAGCCTCCTATGATAGCAAATACCTGAGATATTCCCAAAGCCTCTAATCCTTTAAGAAATATTCGCGCTGTATCCTGTGCCACAAAATCCAGATAATTCTCAATATAGGTCCCATCATATCCATTTCCCGGAATATTAAAAGCCAGCACTGTATAGTGATCCGTATTAATGCACTTGCCTTTCCCGATGAGCTCAGTCCACCATCCATGCTCACCGGCAACATTAGAGTTACCGGTGAGGGCATGGTTCACTAGAATGATCGGTGCGGTATGTAAGGCCCGGCCAAACACCTCATAGGTTAGCGGTAAATGATACCGTGCCCCGCTTCTAGTAATAATGGGATCTATTTGAACTTGTTTCAGCATGCTATTTAAAATTTAGACTATGCAGTCACTTTCTGTTTTATGGTTTTGAAAGCCTGAACCAAATCATTTTTGAGATCTTCCAGGTTTTCCAATCCCAGTGACAGACGGATCAGGTCTTTACTAACCCCGGTTTCCAATTGCGCATCATCACTTAATTGCTGATGCGTAGTACTGGCCGGATGGATAATAAGGGATTTGGTGTCGCCAATATTAGCCAGTAAGGAAAACAATTGTGTTTCATCGGCTATTATCTTTGCTGAATCAAATCCTCCTTTCACTCCAAAAGTGACCAAGCTGCTTTGCCCGTTCGGTAAATACTTTTGAGCCAGGTCATGGAAAGGTGAAGTCGTGAGTCCGGGATAATTCACCCAGGTCACCTCTTCCCTTGTGGCCAGCCATTTAGCCAGTTCCAGGGCATTTTCACTCTGCTTCTTTATCCGTACCTCAAGCGTTTCGAGTCCCTGGAGGATCTGAAAAGCGTTAAACGGACTCAGACAAGCCCCATGATCGCGTAAACCTTCAACCCGCACCTTGGCTATAAAAGCAGCCGGACCTAGTGCTTCATGATATACTAAACCATGATATCCCTGTGAAGGTTCCGTGAACTCGGGGAACTTACCATTGGCCCAATCAAAAGTACCTGCATCGATGATTGCCCCTCCTAATGCTGTGCCATTGCCATTGATATATTTTGTCAAGGAATGAATTACAATATTTGCCCCATACTCAATAGGATTCAATAAGGCAGGAGAAGCCACTGTGTTATCAACAATAAAAGGCACGCGCGCTTTCTTTGCCTGGGCCGAAATTGCCTCAAGATCGAGCACATCCAGTTTAGGATTACCGAGAGATTCCACAAAAATGGCGCGTGTATTCTGCTGTACGGCCTTACCGAAGTTTTCCGGATCTGATGGATCTACAAATGTGGTTGTTATGCCTAAGCGTGGTAATGTGACATTCAGCAAATTATGAGTACCCCCATAAAGGCTGTTCGAGGAGACTATGTGGTCTCCACTTCGGAGTAGTACCAGCAAGGCGGTGTTTAACGCCGCTGTACCGGAAGAAGTGACTACTGAGGCTATACCTCCTTCTAAGGCAGCCAGGCGTTGTTCCAGGATATCATTTGTCGGATTATTGATCCGCGTATAGATATTCCCAAATTCGGCCAATGAAAATAAATTGGCCGCATGATCGGAATTGTCAAAGACATATGCCGTACTCTGGTAAATTGGAATGGCACGGGTTCCTCCGTGCTTTTTCGTGTCGTGACCTGCATGTAATGCCTGGGTCGAGAATTTTTGATCGCTCATGATTTTAAATTTTTTATTTAATTAGTATTCAATAAAAAATCCAAACCCACCGGCTTATACCGGTTTCGAAATCAAAAAGTTAAAAAGAAGAAAAAGCTAAATGTATTAGCTGTTGTTATCTCCCCACACTGTTTAAAAAAAACGTGTGGTTAGAATGTAGCACCTTCATGGCAAAAGTGGCCAAGGGTTGCTAAGGCTTCATAGGGTCTAATCCCTCCACCTTTCTTGATAACTATTCAATACGTGTTTGAACTTTGAGTCAACAAATATAGGTAGACATTTTTTTCTACCAAGTATTTTAATATTTCTTTACAAATTAAATACCTGTTTGACAGCGTCTACCGAGTCTAGTTTTTCCCATGTAAAAAGCTCTACTTCCTTTTCGATCCTGCCATTATAAGGCGATTCAAATATTTTAGTGACCTTCCTGGGTTCTTTGCCCATATGGCCATAGGCAGCTGTCTCCCGATAAATCGGCTGCCGCAATTTTAAACGGGATTCAATAGCAAACGGGCGCATATCAAAAAGTTCCGCAACTTTCCTCGCGATCTCCCCATCACTCATGTCCACCTTGGCTGTCCCATAGGTCTCAACATTTATTGAGGTAGGCTCAACTACGCCAATGGCATAACTTACCTGGACAAGGATCTCGCTGGCCACTCCGGCTGCTACCAGATTTTTTGCTGCATGGCGGGCGGCATATGCCGCTGACCTGTCTACCTTACTCGGATCCTTTCCACTAAATGCGCCTCCCCCGTGGGCGCCTTTGCCGCCATAGGTATCTACAATGATCTTCCGACCGGTAAGGCCGGTATCTCCATGAGGACCGCCTATCACAAACTTGCCGGTAGGGTTGATATGATATTTGATTTCCTCATCAAACAATTCCTGTATGTTTTTAGGAAGTTGGGCTACAACCCTGGGTATTAATATTTTCCTTATATCAAACTGGATCTTTTCCAGCATGGCATCATCACTGGCTGCAAAGTCATCGTGTTGGGTTGAAACCACAATAGTATCAATACGTTGTGGCACATTCTCTTCTGAATACTCCAGTGTAACCTGGGCTTTTGCATCCGGACGCAGATAGGGTATCTGGTCTTTTTCCTTTCGAATCGCAGCCAATTCCTGAAGAATGCGGTGGGATATGTCCAGGGCCAGCGGCATATAGTTCTCTGTTTCGTTAGTAGCATAGCCGAACATCATCCCCTGGTCTCCTGCACCTTGTTCCTCCTTATTGCCACGATCTACACCCTGGTTGATATCGGGCGACTGTTCGTGAATAAGTGAGATCACTCCACACGATTCCCCGCTGAATTGGTATTCCCCTTTAGTATAGCCGATCTCATTGATCACATCGCGAGCGATCTGTTGCAGATCTACATAGGTATTGCTTTTGACTTCCCCGGCCAGGATCACCTGCCCTGTGGTGACCATGGTCTCACAGGCAACTTTACTCTCAGCATCAAAAGCCAAAAAATTATCCAGTAAGGCATCACTGATCTGATCTGCGATCTTATCTGGGTGTCCTTCGCTGACAGATTCGGATGTAAATAAATATGACATATAAACTATGTTGCGGAATGAATTCGGAATTGCGGTGAAAACAAGATCTGTGAAGATACTGCTTTAGCATTTTTTGTAAACTGTTTCGGTTTACCAGAGGTTGCAATCAGTCAAATCCTTCCTCAAATATAGGAGTCAAAGATACAAATTCAGGAAAGATTTATAAATATTCTTCTAACCGTCGTAACTCTCTTTCCTTTCCACGTATTTTTTTTCTCGGCTTGGGAAACCTTTGTATATTGTGTCCTGCTTATAATTTAGCACTAACCATAAAATAGTTAACCTAATGCACATTGCGGTTGCCGGAAATATTGGAGCAGGAAAGACCACTTTAACCAAACTCCTATCCAAGCATTACAAATGGGATGCCCATTATGAAGATGTTGTGGATAATCCATACCTGGATGATTTCTATACCCAAATGGAGCGTTGGAGTTTTAACCTACAGATCTATTTTCTGAACAGTCGATATCGACAAATATTGAACATCCGTGAAAGTGGCAAAGATGTGATCCAGGATAGGACTATTTATGAAGACGCGCACATATTTGCACCTAACCTTCATGCCATGGGCTTGATGACAAACCGGGATTTCCAGAATTATTCCAGCTTGTTTGAGCTTATGGAAAGCCTGGTGATGCCTCCGGATCTGATGATCTACCTCCGCAGTACGATCCCAAACCTGGTAAACCAGATACACACAAGAGGGCGGGATTATGAGAACTCTATTTCTATAGATTATTTGAGTCGACTTAACGAGCGCTACGAGGCCTGGATCGAAAGCTATGAAAAGGGAAAACTTCTTATCATTGATGTAGACAACCTAAACTTTGTTGATGATCCGGAACATTTAGGGGAAGTCATTACAAAAATAGACGGAGAGATCCACGGATTGTTTTAGACCAGAATTGATCCCTTAAAAAAAGCCCCAAACTAAGTTTGAGGCTTTCGTATTTTATACCCGGGATCTTATTGTTCCTCGACTACTTTTTCAACTTTCTTGACGATCTTAGCCTTGATATCTGTGCCTTCGGCTTTGTTCATCTCTTCGATCTGCTTCAAGACCTCATCCTCAGTACCTTCGATCACTTTCTTGGTGACTTCCTTTTTCCCATCTTTCATCATAGTCGTGGTTACAGTAGCTTTTACCGAACCATCTTCATTGGCTTCCATATCTACCTTAACCTCTTTTTTGGCTTCGTGTCCTTCATGCATAGCACCCATATCTTCCGCTTCACTCTGGATCTTTTCGATTTCGGCCTTAACTTCCTCTTCTGTGCCTTTGATCACTTGCTCTGAGGTATTTTCCTCCCCGTCTTTCATGGTAGTAGTTGTAATGGTTGCTGTAGACATCCCATCATCTCCTTTTTCCATTTGTACACGGACCTCCTTCTTAGCTTCCTCTACCATTCTTTCGCCGGCATATGTACTGGTAGCTTCCGAAGACAAGGCAATACTTGGAGCAATAACCAGGGCTACAACAGACATTAACTTTAATAAAATATTTAAGGAAGGTCCTGAAGTGTCTTTAAATGGATCTCCTACCGTATCACCAACGACAGCAGCTTTATGAGCTTCTGTTCCTTTACGGCCATCGGCTTCGATCATTTTCTTGGCATTATCCCAGGCACCTCCAGCGTTAGATTGGAAGATGGCCATCAAGACCCCTGCAGTAGTTACTCCGGCCAACAGGCCTCCTAACATTTCTGCGCCTCCAATAAAACCAACAGCAACAGGTACCGCTAGTGCCAATAGTCCTGGCAGGACCATTTCTTTAATGGAAGCTTTAGTTGAGATCTCCACACATTTATCATATTCTGCATATCCATCTGCTTCATCAAATATTTTTCTATCAGCATCAGAAGCTTTAGACATATCAGAGTCGTACTTGCGCATGACTTCCAAGGCCGCATGAAGTTGAGGAATATCTTTAAATTGACGGCGCACTTCTTCGATCATCGCCATGGCAGCTCTACCAACAGCATTCATAGACAAGGCTGAAAAAACAAAAGGTAACATACCTCCTACTAACAAACCAGCCATGATATCAGGCCTTGAAACGTCTATTGAGGTTACATTCGCGACTTTCATAAATGCCGAAAACAAGGCCAGTGCCGTTAAAGCGGCAGAAGCAATAGCAAATCCTTTTCCAATGGCTGCTGTAGTATTCCCAACGGCATCCAGTTTATCCGTGCGTTCCCGAACTTCTCCTGGCAATTCAGCCATTTCAGCAATTCCTCCGGCATTATCAGAAATAGGTCCGTAAGCATCAACGGCTAACTGAATACCCGTATTGGCAAGCATCCCCACTGCTGCTATTGCTATACCGTATAATCCGGCGAAATGGTGAGAAACCAATATCGCTATGGCGATCAATAGAATGGGTACTGCTGTAGACATCATCCCGACCCCTAAGCCGGAAATTATATTTGTAGCTGCTCCGGTTTCTGATTGCCTCACAATGGCATTCACCGGTTTTGTTCCGGTACCTGTATAATATTCGGTGATTTTCCCAACTCCCAAACCGGCCAACAAACCTGCAATTGTAGCCATGAAAACTCCCCAGGAACCGAAGGGTAATCCATCAATGGATTCCGGGATCATTGCATTGATGATAAAGTAAGATGCAACCACCATTAATCCTGCAGATCCAAACTCACCAATATTTAGTGCCTTATGTGGCGAACCTCCATCTTTTACTTTTACAAAAAACGTCCCGATGATAGACATAACAATTCCGACAGCTGCCAACACCAAGGGTAAATACACAGCTCCTAGTCCTTCAAAATCAGGGGTAAAAATATAGGCTCCCAATACCATGGTTCCAATAATAGATCCTACATAAGATTCAAATAAATCGGCTCCCATGCCGGCTACATCCCCTACATTATCACCTACATTATCTGCAATAGTTGCAGGATTCAAGGGGTGGTCTTCCGGGATCCCGGCTTCTACTTTTCCTACCAGGTCGGCTCCCACATCGGCAGCCTTTGTATAGATCCCTCCACCTACACGGGCAAAAAGGGCAATTGAAGAAGCTCCTAAAGAAAATCCGGATAGAACATTCAATACCATAGAAAGGTTATCAGCACCTGGCCAAATACCCTGGTAGATCATAAATAAGCCGCTCAAGCCTAATACTCCTAATCCTACAACTCCTAATCCCATTACAGAACCCCCGGCAAATGCCACTTCCAGGGCTTTCCCCAGAGAAGTACGTGCCGCCTGTGTGGTTCTAACATTGGCTTTTGTAGCAACGCGCATGCCTATAAAACCTGCTAATCCCGAACATAAAGCACCCACAATAAAAGAAAGGGCAACCATTCCATTGGACCCTTCCTCACTATTCCCCTTGAAATAAAGGAGTACAGCCACTGCTGCAACAAAAACTACTAATATTTTATATTCTGCCTTTAGGAAAGACATGGCCCCATCCGCAATATGTTTTGCAATTTTTGCCATCTTGTCATTACCTACTTCTTGTTTTGAGACCCAAATATTTTTTAATAAAACAAACAGCAAGGCCAAAACACCAAATGCAGGTAGAAACTGTACGATAAATTCCATATTGATTAGTTAGTTATAATATTAAAACGGCTGCAAAAGTAGTAAAACACATCCGAAATTAAAAGGAGTGTTTAAGTCGATTTGCCTTAAAAATCAGGTGCTAAAAATGAAAGCCAAAAGTTCCGGTAACCCTGAATTTACTTGCATCGGGGTTGTCCAGGTAGTTGCCCCGCCAGTTAAAGTCGAGTCGGAAGATCTTAAAAATGTTACCCACACCAACAGAATACTCCCAATAGATCTTATCGGTTGGGGCCATTAAGGGAATATTCGCGGGTGAGCTCAAGGCGATGTTTTCGTCAGAAAGATTTCCCCAGGCTCCACGTAAACCAACGATCTCTCTAAGGTTGAGTTTTCGCAAAACCGGCAGTCTGGAAAAGATCCTTCCATTAAAATTATGCTCTAAGTGGAGAGCTGCATACTCATCGGTCACGAATTCGTAGAAATTCAGGTTAGGGAAAGTGGTATAGATAGTAAATAAAGTCTGATTCCCGGGGATCACATTCAGTAGTCCCAAAGGTACTTCCCCAAAGATCTTACCCAGTTCTACGGTGGTCCACAAGCGACCAAAACCTCCTAATTGCCACGGCTGCGTATAGGAGAACTGCAATTTCTGGTAATTAAAATCACTATCGAGGAATTCATCCAGGCCTGCAGTGTAGTTTAGGAGAATGGTACTATAGGTATCATCAATGATCCGAGGTTCTACACCATAGCCGATTATGCGTTTGCCAGGCGTATAAATGAGACTGGTCTGTAATTCGAATTGCTGTATTTCCGAGGAGATACCTGTAGGCGATCCCGGATCAATATAATCCAGGTTAAATGCTTCCGGTATAGCAGAACGCAAGGTTTTATACGTGCCCCCAAAACGCATCTTGAAATTGGTCACAGGCTCTACTTCCAGGGCCAGCGTACTCAGATTAATACTGGATAGCCTGTCATTGGCTCCCACGGTAAGTACGGATCCGGAAGCCACACTCCTGCCCAGGACATCGGTGGTGGAATTCAAGGTGAGACCGAGTTGTTCGATATCCCTCCTGTTACCGCCTGTTAAGGTGAGCCTGCTTTTGCGATCCAATAAAAATTTGGCCGAGAAGCCGTGCTTCACCTTTTTGTCATTAAAGCCATAGGCCATATAGCCCTGTAGTCGCCAGAGGTCATTCTGGCCAAAATAGGTACGTGCCCCACCACGTATACGTACACCTTCCGCTTCGTTATAGCCAAAGACGCTATAGATATCTCCTAGGTCCAGGTTCCATTTATCGATCTCCACATAGCCGGAGCCCAGGATACTGACAAGGTTGTAATAGGTTCGGAATTTAGGAACGGTTACCAAGGTGTCTATAAGGGCATAGATGCCCTGTTCATCTTCGTTTAGCCCTTCCAGCCTGTTGGATTCCCAGAACGCATCTTCACGGTTAAAGACTACCGGACTATAGGGGTCTGTTTTGGTTTTATAAAATTCCTCGCTGCGTGGAGTGTTAAAATCGTGATTCCCGTAGACCGTGGTGCGTTTGCCATATACCCCCTTGGATTCCTCTTTCTTGGTTAGGCTGAAATCACTCAGCATATAATCCCGTTTCAGCAGGAAAACAGAGTCATTGACTACATCAAACTCCTGCTCAATATAAATGTCCTTTACCCAGTTGATATTGGCACTTTTGGTGACTTCCAGGTTGATCTTTTTTACGGCATAGGTGCTGTCATTCACCCAGAAATCGCCCTTAAACGTAAGTTCGCTCTTACGACGTGGGTAGTAAATAATGTGATAGCAGTATTTATTGTCTATATAGGCACTATCCGAAAGCACATAATTATACACATCCACGCCAGTGGTAGATAGGGGACTCGTGAAACTCTTGTCGAAGAATTTCAGGTAGTTGTCATAGATGTCATAATCTGCATACAGATCTTCCACAAAGCCGATGATGGCCTGGTTCTGGCTAAAGCCCGAGTTTTTATTCCCCAGTACATCTTCTTTTACCAGGTTTAACTCATTGCTGCCATAGACTTTGGACGATGTTTCATTAAGGAAAATGGGTAAATAGGTTTTTCCTGTGATGCGCGATGTATCCAGATCCTGGAAGACAAATTCCATCCCCTTGAACATCTTGCTTTTCATGAGGGCACTGTCTATGGAATTCAGGTCGAACTCGATCTTCTCATACTTGTCGTACTGATACTGCCTGTAGGTTTTAAGACCATTAAACTTTTTCCGGGCCCATATTTTTTTCAGGATATCGATAGCCGGGTTATTCTTCTTTGATTGTTTCCCTACGTAGACGACTACCTCATCTAATTGCTCTCCTTGGGTGAGAATGACCTCCATGTCATAGGTGACCTTCTTATCCAACTCAATTTCCGCCTTTTGGTAGCCGATAAAGGAAACGACAAGCACAGGGTGGGTCTCTTCAGATTCCAGGTAGAAACGCCCATCTTCGTTGGTGATAGTACCTTCTGTCGTGTTTTTAAAAAACACATTGGCAAAAGCCACCGGATCCTGGTTATCATCCAGGACTATACCACTTACCTTGGTCTGAGACCAGGTAAATAAGGAAAACAGGAAGGTAAAGAGGAAAAGGATCTTTCTCATATCCGGATCGTAAGGTGCCGTAAAGGTCTTTCGTTTGGAGTTAGGTAAAGATAGTCCGAATAGTATTGTTTATAAGGGAATTGCGACCCTGTTCGTAAACGAAGGTAGGTATCACTTTTGGAAGCTGTTACTGATATAACACTTTTTTAACGGCCTTTACTACGTCTTCAGAATTGGGTATCCATTCCTGTAATAGTACCGGGGAAAAAGGTGCCGGGGTGTCTGCAGTATTGATCTTGACAACCGGGGCATCTAAATGATCAAAGACCTTGTCCTGTACCTGATAAGTGATCTCTGTAGCTACATTTCCGAAAGGCCAGGCCTCTTCCAGGATGACTAATCTGTTTGTTTTTTTGACCGATTCAAAAATGGTTTCATAATCTAATGGCCGAACGGTTCGGATATCGATGATCTCACAATCAATACCTTCTTCTTCCAACTTATCCGCCGCTTTAAAAGCCTCTTTAAGGATCTTGCCAAAAGAAACGATGGTGACATCCTTCCCTTCACGTTTTACGTCGGCTACGCCTAACGGAAGTGTATATTCTTCTTCAGGTACTTCCCATTTATCGCCATACATCTGCTCAGATTCCATAAAGATCACCGGATCGTCATCTCTAATGGCAGATTTTAGCAAGCCTTTGGCATCATAGGGATTAGAAGGGACAACGACTTTAAGTCCCGGGCAATTGGCAAACCAGCTCTCAAAAGCCTGGGAGTGGGTAGCGGCCAGCTGCCCTGCGGAACCTGTTGGCCCTCTGAATACGATCGGTATATTGAATTGCCCACCAGACATTTGCCGCATTTTAGCTGCATTATTTATGATCTGATCGATACCTACCAGGGCAAAATTAAAAGTCATGAATTCAATGATTGGCCTGTTCCCTATCATGGCCGATCCTACACCTATCCCTGCAAATCCCAGCTCGGAGATAGGGGTATCTACTACCCGTTCCGGGCCAAATTCATCGAGCATTCCTTTTGAAGCTTTGTAGGCTCCATTGTATTCAGCTACTTCCTCGCCCATTAAATAGATGCTCTCATCTTTTCGCATCTCTTCAGACATGGCTTCGGCTATGGCTTGTCGGAATTGGATCGTTCTCATAATGCAGTTGGCGTCTTTTGTTATCCAAATGTAAGGCGAACAAAAATAGGAAAATTTGCCCCAAATGCTAATTCTATTCCTTGTATTATTTCATCTAATTTTAGCCTAATTGAGGTAATAAAATGCGTAATTTTTGTTAATTTGTACCGTTTAAGGGATTTCTGCCTAACCGCATATCCCTTTTTATTTAAAGGGCCGTATCCGGCCATTTGTTTTTATGAGTTTAGTCCGTCTGAAAATAAAAGGCATTTCCTATAGCCAGACCCAGAATGGCGCCTATGCCCTTATCTTGAATGAAGTTGAAGGGGATAGAAAGTTGCCAATAGTGATCGGTGCTTTTGAAGCACAGAGCATTGCTATTGCCTTAGAAAAAGAGATAAAGCCACCGCGGCCTTTAACTCATGATCTTTTTAAGAATTTTTCCGACCGCTACCAGATCGTTGTAAAGCAAGTGATCATTCACAAATTGGTAGATGGGGTTTTCTATAGCAGTATTATTAGTGAGCGAGACGGTGTGGAAGAGATCATCGATGCAAGAACAAGCGATGCCATAGCCCTGGCCCTGCGATTTGATGCGCCCATCTTTACCTATAAAACGATTTTGGACAAAGCAGGTATCTTTTTGAAATTCTCATCGAAAGAAAAGGACAAAGAAGAAGGAGATGATAGTATTGTCGTAGATGAGATCCTGCAGGAAGGCGAAACCGTAGAGATCGATCCCGGTAGTCCGGCCCCTTACAAAGAACTTAGCATGGAAGAATTGCGCAAGGAATTAGAACGTGCCGTGGCCAATGAAGATTACGAAAAGGCCGCCAAGTTGCGGGACGAAATATCCAAACGCAAATAAGCCACCCATGCCGAGACAAAATTGGATCACCCTCCTTCTGCTTTTTAGCCTATTTGTCTTACAGGCACAGAATCAAACCCTAGCAGACAGTTTACAAACCACTGTAGAGACCACGACTATCAATGACCTCTCTGCGCCGGTTGCCGATATCATACCCAACCAGGGATTTTCTATCAATACACTTTGGCGCGGCATGTTGGGGATGGCTGTCCTCATCTTTATCGCCTGGCTTTTTAGTTCAAACCGGCGTGCCATCAATTGGCGTACGGTGGGTATTGGCCTTGGTCTGCAACTGCTGATCGCTGTTGGTGTCTTACAAGTACCTTTTATAAAAGCGGGCTTTGAGGCAGTGGGACAAATATTTGTCAGCATATTGGATTTTACCCGGGCAGGGAGTCAGTTCTTATTTGAAGGCCTGGTCTCCGATATGGATTCTTTTGGCTACATCTTTGCCTTCCAGGTATTGCCAACGATCGTGTTTTTCTCTGCGCTGACCTCTGTGCTTTTTTACATGGGTGTTATCCAGAAAATGGTAAGAGCGCTAGCCTGGTTGCTCTCTAAAAGCCTGGGGATCTCCGGGGCTGAAAGTTTGAGCGTAGCCGGGAACATCTTTTTAGGACAGACCGAATCGCCCTTATTGATTAAAGCTTATTTAGAAAAAATGAACCGTTCCGAGATCCTCCTAGTGATGATCGGCGGGATGGCCACGGTTGCCGGTGCCGTGCTGGCTGCCTATATCGGCTTTTTAGGCGGGGATGATCCGGTACTCCGACTCCAGTTCGCCAAGCATTTATTAGCAGCCTCTGTCATGGCGGCTCCGGGCGCTATTGTCGTTTCTAAAATGTTATACCCGCAGACCGAAGAAGTGAATACGGATGTCCATGTCTCCTCTGAAAAGATCGGGGCGAACATTTTAGATGCTATTGCCAACGGTACTACGGAAGGACTGAAACTGGCCGTGAATGTAGGGGCTATGTTATTGGTCTTTATCGCCTTTATCGCCATGATAAATGGGATTTTGGGGTGGATAGGCGACTTCACTTCGTTGAATGACTGGATCGCTGCAAATTCTGTCTATGATAAATTTTCCCTGGAAGCCATTCTTGGGGTGGTCTTTGCACCGCTTATGTGGCTGATAGGCGTTCAGACCGCAGACATTATGTTGATGGGGCAATTGCTGGGTATCAAACTAGCAGCCAGTGAATTTGTAGGCTATATACAATTGGCCGGACTGAAAGATGTGGCCAATGCCGGGCATTTGACTTATAACAAATCGGTTATCATGGCCACCTATATGCTCTGTGGCTTTGCCAATTTTGCATCCATCGGTATCCAAATCGGGGGGATCGGTTCCCTGGCACCGGGCCAACGTAAGGTC
>Ga0265309_10000777_pt1 | contig 13294 bp, 5 predicted proteins | sample Helome_FD_192492 | JGI IMG/M metagenome (GOLD analysis project Ga0265309, IMG submission 192492) | Marine sediment microbial communities from subtidal zone of North Sea - Hel_20160524 (Illumina Assembly) | ecosystem: Environmental > Aquatic > Marine > Subtidal zone > Sediment ...
ACTTCTACATCTGACCGCCAGGTGGATGCCTTTATTGCGGTTCCGACAGGCACCTGCGGCAAGATTTCAGGGGGAAGCCTTACAGTCAGTTAATCAAATCCGGATCTACTGGTTTTCAGTGGATCCGGTTTTTACAACTGAATAAAAGTAGGGGCCCATATGGAATTGTTAGCTATCGATCGGACTTCCTTGATCCAACATTAAGAGGATATGTAAATGAAAGCATCTGACCTATTTGTAAAGTGCCTGGAGGAAGAGGGTATCGAATATATATTCGGTGTCCCTGGTGAGGAGAATGCCGATTTTGTAATGTCATTGCAAAATTCGACTCGAATTAAGTTTGTCCTGACCCGCCACGAGCAAGGCGCTGCCTTTATGGCAGAGGTGTACGGACGTCTCACCGGAAATCCAGCTGGATGCCTGGGGACGCTGGGTCCCGGCGCCACAAACCTGATAACGGGCGTGGCCGATTCGAATATGGACCGCGCACCGATGCTGGTTCTCACCGGGCAGGGATCCACCACCCGGCTGCATAAAGAGTCGCATCAGATCATGGACGTTGTCGCCATGTTCCGGCCTGTCACGAAGTGGGCGACCACGATACTGAATGCGGAGACAATACCGGAAATTGTCCGCAAGGCAGTGCGTATCGCTCGTACCGAAAAGCCCGGTGCGGTCCATTTGGAATTGCCGGAAGACGTCGCCAAAGAACCTACATCATCCGAACCGATGACACCGAGGCGATTTCGCCGTTCAGTTGCCGATGACAAAATTGTCGACCATGCGTTTAAGATGGTCACGCAATCTAAGCGCCCAGTCATTATCGCGGGCAATGGTTGCATTCGAAAACGGGCGAGTAAGCAGCTACGAAAATTCTGCGAGACCACTGGGATCGGCGTTATCAATACGTTCATGGCGAAAGGTGCCGTGGACATGAACGCAGACTATTGCCTCTACACGATCGGTTTAAGCAGCCGGGACCACGTATCTCGAGCCATCGATGACGCTGATCTGATCATTACCCTGGGATTCGACATGGTGGAGTATCATCCCCAGCTCTGGAATCCCGACGGCAACAAACCAATTATCCACGCGGACTTCCTGGCTGCCGAAATCGACGTGCATTATCATCCCGAAGTAGAATTGATTGGTGATCTCGCGCATACACTGTGGATGCTAAACGAACGCTTGGGACAAACGGCAATACCTCAGTTTGACCTTGACCGTCAACGCGATAGTCGTCAGCGAATGGCAGCCGACTTCGCCGAGTTTCGTGACGATAACTCAATCGATACCATACGCCCGCAAAAGGTGCTCTGGGATGCGCGACAGGTTATGGGCCCTAACGACATCCTGCTTTCGGATGTGGGCGCGCATAAAATGTGGATCGCCCGCTACTATCAGTGTCACGAACCCAATACCTGTCTGATTCCAAATGGCTTTTGTTCCATGGGATTCGCCTTGCCGGGTGCGATTGCGGCCAGCCTCGTTCACCCGGATCGCAAAGTACTGGCAATCGCCGGTGACGCCGGGTTTTTGATGAATTCACAGGAAATGGAAACAGCCACCCGGCTCAACAGTAATATTGTGGTTATGGTTTGGGAAGACCATGCCTATGGACTTATAGCCTGGAAACAGGAAACGGAATTTGGCCGCCATACGGATCTTGAGTTTGGCAATCCTGACTGGTTGCAACTGGCCAGCGCTTTTGGTTGGCATGGTCATCGTGCGTCGAACAGTGCCGACTTTGCGCAACTACTGACCAGCGCACTTGATGAGAAAGGACCAAGCCTTGTCGTGGTGCCGATTGATTACCGTGAAAATGCGCTACTCACTAAGGCACTCGGAGAGATTCAGTGCCACATCTAACAAAATCCGATGAGCCAGAACTTCTCTATGAACCATTGATGCTAGCAGAGCGATCTGATGCCGCAGGCATACTTCAGGTAAGGTCACCCTACGACCATCAAGTGATTGCTGAGGTTGAAACTGCTGATGCGACGCATGTCGATAAAGCGTTGCAGATAGCGCATAAACTTTTTCGTGATCGCGATACGTGGATATCCTTGCACGAACGAATCGGCATCCTTGAGCGGTCAGCCAAGTTGATGACGAAGGATCATGCAGGTTTGACGCTGCTCGCGGTTCAAGAAGGCGGTAAGCCATTGCGTGACACACAGGTTGAGGTCACACGCGCCATCGACGGCATTTTGTTGTGTATCGAAACCTTAAGATCTGATTCCGGTAACGTGGTGCCAATGGGCACCACTTTAGCCAGTGGCGCGCGCCTGGCTTTCACACAAAAAGAGCCAATTGGCGTTGTCGTCGCGGTCAGTGCTTTTAATCACCCGTTGAATTTGATTGTCCACCAGGTCGCCGCCGCTGTGGCTGCAGGCTGTCCGGTGATTGTCAAACCGGCAGATGACACCCCCCTGTCATGTCTCAGGTTTGTTCGAATTTTGCGTGAAGCGGGCTTGCCCTCCGAATGGTGTCAGGTCATGATACCAAAGGACATACCCACGGCCGAGCAGTTAGTAACGGATAATCGGGTAGCGTTTTTCAGCTTCATAGGCAGCGCGCGCGTAGGCTGGATGTTACGCGCCAGGCTGGCACCAGGAACACGATGTGCTCTAGAACACGGTGGCGCTGCACCGGTGATCTTGACCGATGATTTTGATAGTGAGCTGGCTTACGTCTCAATTCTTAAGGGAGGATTCTATCATGCAGGACAAGTTTGTGTATCGGTACAACGAGTATTTGCGCCACGCCAAATCGCCCGCGAATTTGCTGTAGAACTTGCTCAACGAGCGACTCATTTGACGGTCGGTGATCCTACAAGTGCGGACACCGACATCGGGCCACTGATCCGACCGTCAGAAGTGATACGCGTTCACGAATGGGTGCGTGAAGCAGTCGATGGCGGCGCTGAACTTCTCAGCGGAGGCGAGCCGCTGAATAATAGTTGTTATCCTTGTACCGTACTGTTTGATCCGCCAGCCGATGCCAAAGTGAGTACCGCGGAAATTTTCGGTCCGGTCGTTTGTATCTACCCATACGATGACCTGGACGAAGCCATAACTGTCGCCAACAGTTTGCCGGCTGCCTTCCAGGCAGCAGTATTCAGCCGAAACATCGATAGTGCCCTAAGAGTGTACCGACGACTTGATGCGTCAGCAGTGATGGTCAATGACCATACCGCTTTTCGTGTTGACGGCATGCCATTCGCGGGTTTGCGGGAATCTGGGCTCGGTGTGGGCGGCATTCCCCACACAATCGCTGATATGCAGATTGAAAAGATGCTGGTACTCAGGTCGCCTGAGCTAAGTGAATGACAATGAGGCGAGTTGTCATAATTGGTGGTGGCTTTGGAGGTGCGTTCACGGCGAAATACTTAAACCGTTACGCACCGCGGGATTGGGAAATCGAGTTAATCAACTCAACCAACTATTTTGTCTTTCAACCACTGTTGCCAGAGGTTGCTTCGGGCACGATCAGTGCTCCGGATGCCGTTACCCCGCTTCGACTCATGCTACCCGGCGTTAAGGTCCGGATGGCCGAGGTTATCGGCGTGAATCGCGCCGAGAATGAGGTTCACTATTTGCAAGGCAGTAAACGCATTCCACTGAGTGTCAAATACGACGACCTTGTGCTTGCGGTTGGCCAACAGACCAATTTGTCCCACACCCCTGGTTTTCAAGAGCATAGTCTTTGCATGCGCAATCTGGCCGATGCACATCAGCTGCGCAACCATGTTATTCAGTGCCTCGAGCATGCAGACGTTACCGAAGATCCTGAGTTGAAAAGTCGCCTTATGACTTTCGTCGTAGCCGGTGGCGGTTTTTCCGGAGTGGAAACTGCCGGTGAGTTGGTTGAAATGATTCACCGGACTTTGAAATTTTATCCCAATCTTCAGTCGGAGGATATTCATACAGTGTTGGTCCAGCGCGGCGAACGCATTTTACCAGAGCTTACTCTTCGCCTGGGTGAGTACGCCCGTCAAAAACTGAGTAAGCGGGGCATTCAGATTATGCTCGATACCAGCATCCAATCAGCCACGTCCACGGCGGTCTATCTGGACGACGGAACGGGTATCCAAACCCAAACTCTTGTTACCACGGTCGGTAACGGACCGAGACCTATCACGGAATCACTGGGAATCGAACTGCAAAATGGAAAAATTCCTGTGGATGAATTCTTACAGGTCATCGGCAACGAGCGCGTATGGAGTCTCGGCGATGCAGCCTTGATTCCACTTGGGCATCAAAATTGTTCACAAACTAAGTACGCGCCTCCGACCGCCCAGTTCGCCGTACAGGAGGCACGCTGTCTGGCCAGAAATATCATTGCGGCGCAGCAGGACAAGCCGCTAACGATGTTTAGCTTCAAACCTAAAGGATCGCTTGCGTCGATCGGCAATTATAAGGCGGTTGCGGAAGTCTTTGGTATTCGACTGTCTGGATTGCTCGCCTGGCTACTATGGCGCGGCCTATATATCGGCATGCTGCCGGGCTTCTCAACGCGGCTCAGAGTTGCGCTCAATTGGTTGTTCGACTATTTCCTGCCACGCAGTATCGTGCAGATTGCAAACAATGAACGACCCGCAACCTATTACCGTCGCTACGCCCCTGGCGATGTTGTATTTCGCCCCGGCCAGCTTGTTGATGGGTTTTACACAATTGTCTCAGGGTATCTCGAATCCCGTATCGCTGATTCGGCGGCAGGGGAGGACTTTGTACGCCTGCTCGGGCCGGGGGATCACTGGGGTGAGCGCAGCCTGAGCGGCAATTTCGAGACGCAGGGACTATTAACGGCGGTCGAAGAAACTCGAGTATTAATTTTGAAACAAGCGGACTTCAGGAATCTGCGCGCAGCTTTTCCGGGCCTGGACGAATATTTCCAGCGTATTAGCGAAAAAATCTATGCGCCTTCATTACGGAGTGGGTCAAATTCGGCCAGGAATTCCGAATCTCGTGGTATTCAGCGTTAATACCAATTCAGGATGATAGCTCGATCGCCGGTATTTACTGACGATCCGATACTGTCTCTGCGGGTACCTACCTCATTGAGCTATCGCACGGCAGCTATTCACATTGATATCCCGGTTTGCAGTTTCTACCTGGTCATGCTTCGGTTTCTACTTATACTCTTCACTCGTTATCCATGACAATGTAGGCTAGTGTAGTCGAACAAAAGGCTCTATCGGAGTGACGAAAGATGAGTGGCGAATGGAACATCGGGTGATTCCAGGATATACGATTAACGAATCACTCAACGAGGACAACAGCTGGCATCTGCTTCGTGGTGTTCGAATCGAGGACAACTTTCCGGTATTGATCAGAGCAATCCGCAGTCAATCGCCGGAACCTTATCACGCCCATCAACTTGTTTCTGAATTCGATATTTTGCAGGAAATAAATATCCCCGGAGTTCTGAAAGCCTGCGATCTGATAGCCGATTCGGACGGTGCCCTACTGGTACTTGAGGATACGGGTGGCACTTTGCTCAGTACCGTACTGGAATCGAATCGGCTCGATTTAAACCAGTTTTTCAATATTGCCTGTCAAATAACCTCGACGGTTGCCGAGTTGCACGGGCAGGGGATTGTGCATACACAGCTCCGACCCGACCTCATATTCCTCGGCAAGGACAGGCAAGAAGTTTGGATATCGGGTTTTTATCATGCCATGAATCTAAATGCTGACGAACCTGTCGGGTATTCGCCATCAGAAGGCGTTTTGGCTTACATCGCGCCGGAACAGACCGGCCGTATCGAAGCGGAAATCGATCGCCGCACGGACCTTTACCTACTCGGTGTTCTATTCTATGAAATGCTAATCGGCAAGCCGCCTTTTGAAACGGCTGATTCACTCGAGCTTATTCATGCTCATCTGGCCCACATTCCGGTACGTCCCTGTGAAGTAGATTCAAATATCCCCGTCCCGCTGTCGGATATCGTCATGCGATTGCTAATGAAAAAACCCGATGAACGCTACAAAAGCGCACATGGTGTTCTCGCAGATTTAAGAGAATGCAAAGCCTTATATCGGGATACCGGCACGATTTCTTTATTTACCCTAGGACTATACGATCGCCCGGAGAATTTCGAAATCCCGGATAAACTGTACGGTCGAAACGATGAACTGAAACAGCTGCTCGGGGTTTTCGATCAGGTGCACCAGGGTGGCTCGAAACTGTTACTGGTTGCAGGTTACTCCGGAGTAGGAAAAACCTCTCTCATCCAACACATTAGAGGATCGGTGGTTGAGAAAAGGGCCTATTTCGTTAGCGGTAAATACGATCAGCTCGAACGCTCCAATCCCTATAGTGCCATTCTGCAGGCATTCCTGGAACTGGTGAAGCAGATACTGACTGAAACCGATGCTGAAATCGATAGGTGGAAACAGCGCATACTCGCTGCACTTGGCGTGAATGCCCAGGTCGTCGTCGATGTTATCCCGGAGCTTGAACTCATTATTGGAAAGCAACCGCCGGTTCCCGAGCTCAAACCTGCCGAGTCGCAAAATAGATTTAATTTCTACTTCCACAGTTTTATTACCGCGCTCGCTGACCCGGAGCGTCCACTGGTGCTATTTTTGGATGATTTGCAGTGGGCCAGCGGCGCTAGTATGCGGCTATATCAAAGCTGGGTGACTGGGAAAAATATCAACGGACTATTGATGATAGGTGCTTATCGTGACAACGAGGTCGATACTACTCACCCGCTGAAATCGGTGATCCGGGAGTTACGCGAGGCTGGTGATAGGTTGGATGAAATTGATCTGAAGCCACTCGACATCGATAGTGTTAGTAAAATTATTCAGGACACTTTGGGAGGCAGCGCGGAAGAGTTGCTACCTCTAGCGCGTTGCGTGCACAAGAAATCAGATGGGAATCCGTTTTTTGCTCGTTCATTTCTGCGATCCCTGTATGAAGAGGGGCAATTGTATTTTGATCAGAAAGCAGCGAGATGGAACTGGAATATAGACGCCATCAATAAAGTCAGTGCCACGGACAACGTAGTAGACCTGATGTCGCGCAAGATTAATCGTCTCCCAAGGAAAGCTCAGGACGTGATTCAGCTTGCCGCCTGCATAGGCAATCGATTTGCGCTAACGACACTGGCAACGGCCTGCGGGCAAAGCGCGGAAAAGACCTTACATCAGCTCGAACAAACGATTTCAGATGGGCTCATCGAACCGCAGGATGCGCAGTATTTGACGTTTTACCATGACCGGGTACAGGAAGCCGCTTACGGGATGATTGATAAATCCCGACGGGAAAAAATTCACTACCAGATCGGTTCTTTGTTGCAAGCCAGTGTCAATGCAGCAGAATTTGATGAACAGATTTTTGAAATCGTCAATCATCTGAATCATGGTAGTGCGTTAATCCAGGATTCGAACGAGCGAGCCTCTCTCGCCGAACTCAACCTGCAGGCTGGGTTGAAAGCGAAGTCATCGACGGCTTTTGGATCGGCCTATGCCTATTTCAGCAAAGGTATAGAATTACTGCCAGCAAATCCCTGGAAGAACCAATATGAGCTGGCTTTTGATCTTCATCGCGAACACTCCGAAAGCGCTTATCTCTCGGGTAAGTTTGACGAGGCCGAACAAGGTTTTAGTCTGCTGATGGATAAGGCCCGCTCCAAACGCGAACAGGGGATAATTTACAATTTGCGCATCATTCAGTACGAAAATCTGTCACGCTTTACCGAAGCCGCTGCGCTGGGGCGCGAAGCTGTGGCCTTGTTCGACATTCATTTCCCTGATGACGACGATGAAAAGCTTGCCCAGGTGGATGTGGAAATCCAAACCATCCAGGAAGAACTGGCCAACAAACCGGTTGCAGACCTGGTGCATTTGCCGGTCATGCAGGACCCGGACGTAAAGATCTGTATCAAGTTGCTCATGACTATGTGGGCGCCAAACTATATTTCGGGTGATATTTCGATGACCATGTTGATCGCTGCCTGCATGGTGCGGTTGTCGCTGGAATACGGGAATGCCGAAGAGTCAGCCTACGGCTATGTTACCCATGGTATTAATGTTGCCGCACGCACCAATGATTACACCCGTGCATACGAGTACGGTCAGCTGGCGCTGAGTGTTAATCATGCGTTGGATGACCGGACGGCACGCGCCAAAGTTAACCACATGTTTAGCTGCTACATCGGTCCGTGGCGTGAACATATAAACGAATGTTTCAAATACTCGCGCGCCGGGTATGCGGCGGGAATCGAATCCGGCGATTTTACCTACGGTGGTTATAGTGGTTTTCACGAAAGCTGGCATGCTTTGTTCGGCGGTATGGAGCTTGAGCGGTATATCGAGGAGTACAGCGCCAAGTTGCAGTTTCTGTCAGGCAACCAGTACCAGAGCATCGCGGATGCACACCAGTTAATGCTGCAGTGGGGTCGCTGTTTGCAGGGTCAGACGGACACGCCGTTGTCGCTGAATGGAGATGAATTTACCGAGCAGGGCTATCTGGATGCCTATCAGGAAGTACCGTTCTTTATTGCCTTCTACTATGTTGCAAAACTGAATATCAGTTACCTGATGCAGGATTATCAGGCGGCGATGCATTTTGCAGAGCAGGCGGAAAAGGTCATATTCGGTGTGCGTGGAATGATTTGGGACGCCTGGCTGTGCTTTTACCATGCTTTGGCGCTAGCAGCAGTCTCCGATACCCTGAACCCAGATGAAAAGGCTGCTGCGCTTGAGAAAATAGAGTCATTAAGTAATCGGATGCGACTATGGGCAGACAATGCGCCGCAGAATTTCGCCCAACAATATAATTTGATCCAGGCCGAGGTAGCACGCTTGAGCGGTAACCCGGATGCCGCCGCCACACATTATGAACATGCAATTGAGTTGGCGCGGGATCATGAGTTTATTAACATCGAGGCGCTGGCCTGTCAGCTCGCCGGAAAATTCTGGATGCAACGAGGTCGGCAAAGTATTGCTGTAGCGTATCTGCAAGATTCGGCGGGTCGCTATCGGCAATGGGGTGCGCATGGAATAACCGCGCAACTGAATGATACCTACCCCGATCTGATCGTGGCTCATGAATCGCAAATATCCAGCGTCTCAGAGTCGTCGCCGGGCTCGCTTGATATTGAGGCCATCTTGAAGGCATCCCAGGCTATTTCTGGCGAAATGATAATGGATCAGTTGTTCGAGCGACTAATGCAAATAGTGCTCGAGGATGCTGGTGCCGAACGGGGCTTATTGCTTTGTCCCGACGGGGGTGGCTGGCGTGTGGACGCGACAGGGGCAGTTGAAGATGGCGATATATCTATAAATATTTCGCTTGCTGATAGCAGTTCTCAAATATGGTCCTCCGGTGTCGTTAACTACGTTAACCACACACGAGAGTATCTACTGAGCGGAGATGCGCAACAAGACAATCGGTTGACTGGAGATAGTTACATCCGTGACCAGTCGATCAGATCTGTTCTCTGTGTACCGATCCTGCAACAGCAAGAATTGACGGCGATGCTCTATCTGGAAAATAACCTGATGACTGATGCCTTTACACGAGAACGGGTATTGGTGGTGCAGGCGCTGGCAGCCCAGGCAGCTATCGCGCTAAAGAACGCCCATTTGTACAGCGATGTTACCAAAGAGATTAGCGAACGTCGCCAAGCGGAGTCAGCACTGCGGGTAATCGCTACCGGAACGGCAGCAGTGACCGGCGAGGATTTTTTTCACTCACTGGTGCAGAGTCTGGCGGTTTCTTTGCAGGTGAAATGCATTTTGGTTTCCGAGTGTACCGATTCCGACAATCGTCGCGTACGCACATTGGCATTTATGAAAGATGGCAAGTTTGAAGAAAACTTCGAATATGAATTATTCGGAACACCTTGCGAGTCCGTCATGCAGGGCAATGCCTGTTATTACCCCGATAATCTGGAAGAGTTGTATCCCCGCGAGCAAGGATTTGAATCTTATATCGGTGCACCGGCATTGGATTTATCGGGCCGGGTATTAGGCCACCTGGCAATTCTCGATACCACAGATATGCGCCACCTGCCACACGCGGAATCGATCATGCAAATTTTTGCTACCCGTGTCGGAGTCGAGTTGCACCGTAAACGTACCCAGGATGCACTACAGGCCAGCGAAGAAAAATACCGTTTATTGGTGGAGAATCAGACTGACCTGGTAATAAAGCTAGATCAAAAAGGGCAATTGCAGTTTGCCAGCCCGTCGTATTGCGAAATGTTTTCCCGTAGCGAAAGCGATTTGCAAGGTAGCTCGTTTCATCAGCAGATTCATGCCAGCGACCGCGCACGGATAGAATTTGAATGGAAGAAGTTAAGCGCTGCACCCTGGATCGCACAATTTGAGCATCGTGTCGTGGTTGCCACGGGAGAGCGCTGGCTGGGATGGGCGCTTAAGGCCTTACGTAATGATTCCGGTGAAGTTATTGAGATAGTGGGTGTGGGACGTGATGTAACCGATCGCCGCAAAGCCGAAGAACAGGCACGGCAACACTTGCATACCTTGGCACATGCCGGACGAATGCATTCGATGGGCGAGATGGCGTCCACACTGGCGCACGAACTGAACCAGCCTCTGACGGCCATCCTGAGCTTTTCTCAGGCGAGTCAGCGTGTCATCAAAAATAAAGAATACGATCGCGATGAACTCGAAAATGCGCTGCAACGCATTGCTGTCAATGCCAAGCGAGCGGGTGACATCATTAGCCACATGCGCAGTTTTATTCGCAAGGAAGAACCCCATACCGAACTCTCAGATATCAACCGATTGATTCGCGAATCCATTGATCTGGTTAACTCGGAACTGCTGCAGCTAGAAATTGATGTTGTGTTTAACCAGCAGGAATCTTTGCCAAATGTCGTGGTTGACCCGATTCATATCCAGCAAGTCATTCTAAACCTGGTACGTAACAGCATGGAAGCCATCGATCAGTTTACAGGCGCTGAGCGCAGCATTTCTATCACCACTCGAATGCACAAGCCGGGTGGCATCGAGGTCACAATCACCGATACGGGCCCTGGACTGGATGCCGAGATCGCCGATCAAATTTTTAACACCTTTGCGACCACCAAGCCAGAGGGAATGGGGGTTGGTCTTTCAATTTGCAAGTCAATCATTGAGGCACACGGTGGCGAGCTTGCGATCCGACAAGATCTCGGTGGAGGCGCAACATTCAGTTTTGTGCTGCCAACCGCCGGCGAATAAATTGACCGGAATCGTCGCCGAAGCACGCATTGTGGGCACTGGTAAGGTTGAAAAATAAATTGCCTGTGCGATTCTCTGAATTGCCTACTAACTTACAGGCGTATGGCCAGTCATAGGTAATACCCGAAATTATTCCAGGTACACTCACGAATATTTCTCACAAGCCAGCCAGCGTATCCTGAAACTGTAAATTCAAATCAGTAACAGGAGGCTCGATATGAAATCTTTTAACAGCCAAACCCGGCTGCAATCGATCAGTAATAAAGCACTGTCCCAGGAAAATCTTCAGTATGCCGATACCGGTGGTGTCAGCAAGAATAATCGTATTCAGGGGTTTGTGCCTGCCTTCCTGGATACAGATTCCGGCTACGTATACCGGTCGCGGTTCCCTGATGGGCGACCCGCACCTGTGCATATACTGTCCGGCCTGCCTGGCGAATTGTTTAATAGTGACGGCGTTTCCAGCGAACAACATGCAGTAAAGGAATCGGTTGTTAGCGGATTTTTACTTGAAGAAACTTTCTACACTAGAGAAGCAGCAGCAATTGCTCTGAAGAGCATACATTAGAAGAAGATGATTCTGCTGTGGCGATGGGATTCAAGCCCGGCCATAGTGAGCAGCGCACCTAATACTCCTTCAATGAGATATCTCATTGAAGGAGTACTAGATCAAAAAATATATTCCACCGTCATACCTTAATGATTATCTACCGATATGCATCGCCTGTGCATATGAAAATACACGTTAAAACAAAGTTGTAAGTACGTACTAACCGAACTCAACTTAGGTACAGGTCCTAATATCCAGCAACTCACTGCACCCTTATAGTTTTAATCAAGACTATTTGATGAGGGAGCAAAGTTATGGCCAAGAAGGTATGCGAAAACCTGCTGGATATTCTCGCCGAGGTCGGAGTTCGGCAGATTTTTGGAATGACGGGTGATGCCCTCAATCCATTCCTTGATGCCATTCGTCGGGATGGCCGTTTCGAGTGGATTGGTATTCGGCACGAAGAGACGGGTGCATTTGCCGCCGCTGCCCAGGCCAAACTCACCGGCAATCTCGCCGTTTGTTGCGGCACAGTGGGCCCCGGTGCCATCCATCTGATCAATGGCCTCTATGATGCCAAACGCGACCATGCAGCGGTCCTCGCAATTACCGGGCACGTGCCCTTAACCGAACAGGGGACCGGGTACTTCCAGGAAGTTGATATCCGCAATCTGTTCCAGGACGTTACGGTTTACAACGAATTCATCAACAGTCCGGCTCAGTTGCCGCGCGTTGCCCAGCTCGCAGTCCAGACCGCGCTCACATTGGGAGGAGTGTCCCACCTGTCGATTCCGACGGATGTCATCAATCAAGATGTCCCGTCCGGCTCGCCATTGCGCGAAATATTTCTACCCAAGGCGCATGTGATGCCCTGCCCAGATGAATTGGAGCGGGCTGCCGGTATCCTCAATCAGGGCGGTAAGGTCACCATTCTCGCCGGCGACGGTTGTCGCGGATCACGCGACGAATTGCTGCAATTGGCCCAGACACTCAACGCACCGATAGTGCGCACGCTGCGCGCCACCGATGTCATGGAGTACGAGAATCCGCACTGGATTGGTGGTATCGGCATGCTCGGTACACCGCAGGGACTGGCGGCATTGGATGACTGCGATACTTTACTGATGCTGGGTACTGATTTTCCCTACAGTGTATTTCTCCCTAGCGGAAAGAATATTATCCAGGTCGATATCAAGCCCGAGCGTATCGGTAAGCGTTGCGCGGTGACGGTTGGAATTATTGGCCATATCAACCCTACGCTGAAGGCACTACAGCCATTGCTTGCCGAAAATTCGGAAACTGAGTTTCTAGGCAGACTGCAGCAACAGCGACAGAAGTGGGATGAACGTATGGACCGCAAGGCCGACCCGCTGCGTGGCAAGCCTGGCAGAATCCCCCCGCAGGCGGTAACCCGGCTCGCATGCGACATGGCTGACGATGATGCCGTGTTCATTGCTGATGTCGGATTGATTACCGGCTGGTCGGCCCGGCATCTACGGCTACGCGGTACCCAGCGTCTTCTTGGATCCTTCAACCA
>Ga0265309_10000778_pt1 | contig 13291 bp, 12 predicted proteins | sample Helome_FD_192492 | JGI IMG/M metagenome (GOLD analysis project Ga0265309, IMG submission 192492) | Marine sediment microbial communities from subtidal zone of North Sea - Hel_20160524 (Illumina Assembly) | ecosystem: Environmental > Aquatic > Marine > Subtidal zone > Sediment ...
AGTTTATTGTCTTCAGATTTCATATGCAGCTATCAGGAAAACGGACAGGGGAACTTGCCGATTCACCGTAAAGCCAGCCGTTGTAGTTTTTCGTCATTGCGCAAGAAAGTAATCCAGTTTCGGGAATCGGCCAGGTTGCCTCAATTAAATGCCCTGTCTATTGACCCCGCCTTGATAAATGTCAGGTTTGAAGTCATTTTACTCTTCCTGTCGGCCATCTACCAGCTTCGCCAGGCGTGCCAGTGCAGCGCAAGTTCTGCTTTCCCAGGAAAAGGTTAATCTCTATAGTTACGTGGGTACGGGAGGTTGACAACAATGAATGAACCGGCACCGCAGGAATATGACGATCAGCTGACGGCCTTACTCGAAGCTCTCTGGGGCGAGGGTTTCCTGTCGCCAGGTGGAATTGACGAGGTGGATCGATACCTGGCCGGGATCAAGCTCGAGGGCCTTGCGGTGCTCGACATTGGTTGCGGGCTTGGCGGTGTTGATATCCACCTGGTCAAGCAGCATCGGGCGGCGATGGTAAGCGGAATCGATATCGACCAGACGCTGATCGAGCGATGCAGGCAACTGGCCGAAAAATCCGGCGTCGGATCGCAAACGGAATTTATCTGCGTCGAGCCGGGGCGCCTGACCTTTGCTGACGCAAGCTTCGACGCAGTCACCAGCAAGGATTCCATTATCCACATCCCGGACAAGCAGGCGCTGGCAGAGGATGTTTTCCGCGTACTCAAGCCAGGCGGCTGGTTTGCCGCCAGCGACTGGCTCGCCGGGTACGACGACGAGCCGTCAGCAGAGATGCAGGCCTACCTGGTCGCAGAAGGTCTCGATTTCGGACTGGCGACGGCGGAAGTTTATCAGCAGGCGCTGGCGACGGCGGGATTTACCGACCTCGACATCGTCGACCGCAATGACTGGTATCGGCAACATGCCCACTACGAACGAGATCGTCTCGAGGGTGCTCTCTACGAGGGCCTGGTGGCGGCAACAGGAACCGAGTTCGTAGATCACGAAATCGAGGTCTGGGAAAAGATGATCGTCGCGCTCGAGCAGGGACAATTACGTCCAACCCATTTGCGCGGCAGGAAACCGGGGCCGAACTGAATCGAAGACCACCGAATGCCAGACCAGGCTCCGTACGACCGCGGTGTTACTTTTCCACAAACGCTCGCTCGATCACATATTCTCCGAGATCTCTTTTTCGAGTTTCGCTAAACCCCAGATCGTCAAGAATTTCAGTCAAACTTTCCAGCATTCTCGGGCTTCCGCACAACATGAATCGATCATCTTCCAGATTCAGGGCTGGCGTTCCTATATCTTCAATCAACCTGCCGGTTTGCAGCAGGCTGGTGATACGACCGTAGTTTATATAAGGCTCCCGTGTTACCGCAGGGTAATAAATCAGCTTTTCCTTGACGCTGTCACCGAAATACTCGTTGTGCTTCAGCTCGTGGGTAATCAATCGCTGATAGGTCAGTTCGTTGATGTAGCGACAGCCATGAACCAGGATGACCTTGTCGAAGTTTTCGTAAACTTCAGGGTCTTTTATGATCGAAAGAAATGGCGCCAGTCCGGTACCGGTACTCAGCAAATAAAGGTGCTTCCCAGGTCGCAGACGATCCCACAATAATGTCCCCGTGGGTTTTTTACTAACCAGTATTTCATCGCCCGCAATGATATGTTGCAAGCGAGAGGTCAGCGCACCGTGCTGAACCTTGATGCTGTAAAACTCCAGGTGGTCTTCATAGTTTGCACTGGCCATACTGTAGGCGCGCATCAGCGGCTTACCCTCGATCTCCATACCCATCATCGCAAATTCACCATTGCGGAAACGCAACGATCGGTCGCGCGTGGTCTTGATCGTGAACAGGGTATCCGACCAGTGGTGAACATCGATTACTCTTTCTTTGTGAATTTCAGTCATTGGCTATTTCCGGCCTCAGTATGGTATTCCAGGTTTCGGGGCACAGGGTACTCGACTCCGGCAAGGGCGAGCGCCTGATCAAGCACAACGATCCCGTCGATTGCGCTATCTTCGCAAATCAGGGCATCATCGAAACCACAGGATCGCAGCGCAGTATATTGATCTGGCAGGACATTTCCAACTACTGTCAAACGGCCACTGTAACCGAGCAACCGGATTTGCCTGCCGATACTGAAAAATCGACCATCGTTGAAATCGCCAGACGTGACCACTATCCGCTCAAAACGATTCAATGGTCCGGCCAGAAACTCAAGCGCAGAATTTGCTGCAACTACTAGCACACCGGGATTGAGCTCATCACAGCCGCCTTCCCTGGCGAGCTCGTACCACTCGCTTGCCCCGATCGTATTCTCGGAAAATTCAAAGTTATCCATAAACCACCTCCTTGAAAGAATCAATACCAATGCGGCTAAGCGTGCCTAAAAAGTGTTCCCCCTGGTCAATGCGGTTGCGCAGATAGTGACGAACAATCGACTCGACCGCACTTGCGATCGAGTTACGATCGACGGCAGGACCCAGGCGTTCACCGATTTTCAGGCTTTGATCGGCGCGTCCGCCAAGGGTAATCTGAAACCATTCCTCGCCTCTCTTATCGACCCCCAGAATTCCAATATGGCCGATATGATGATGACCACAGGCATTCATGCAACCAGAAATCTTGATTTGAATATCGCCCAGGGCATGCAATTCGTCGGTATCGCTAAATCGATTTTGAATTTCCTGTGCAATCGGTATCGACGAAGTATTGGCGAGACTGCAGAAATCGAGTCCAGGGCAGCAAATTACATCCTGCACTGTACCGATATTGGCAATCGACAGATTTGCCTCGGTGAGCGCCTGCCAGAGCTGCACAAGGTCGCTTTCATGGACCAACGGCAGTAGCAGGTTCTGGGTATGGGTAGTTCGTATCAGGCTACCGCTGTACTTGTCTGCTAGCTGGGCAATGAATCGCATTTCACCTGCCGTTAAATCTCCGGGCGGACGATCAGGATTTTTAAGGGAAATATAAACCGATCGATAGTTATTGAACTTCGTGGCCAGGGTGTTTTTTTCCAGCCATCTTGAAAAAGTTTTATGTTTGTCAGCTGACAGCTTGTTAGAGCCCGGATTTACGGGAAGCGGAAACACAGAGCGGAATCGGCTCTTAACAGTCGAGATATCGGTGTTCTCGTTCAGCAGGGTATTCGGATTCAGGTTCTGAAACACGAGCTCGACCTGGCCCCTGAAGGCATCCAGACCGATTGCTTTCACCAGTATTTTGATCCGCGATTTATACTTATTATCTCGCCTGCCGTTCAAATTGTAGACCCGGAGAATCGCTTCGAGATAAGTAAGCAGATCTGATTCAGGCAGAAATGCCTTTATTTTTCTGGCAACCACAGGAGTACGCCCCAGACCACCGCCGACATGAACCTCGAAGCCGGTTTCAGCGGCGCTGTTCTTGATCAGTTTCAAGCCGATATCATGCGCCATCGTGGCGGCCCGATCGGTGGACGAACCGGTGAAGGCTATTTTAAATTTGCGTGGCAGGTATTGAAACTCCGGGTGCATGGTCGCCCATTGCCGCACCAGTTCACACCAGGGCCGCGGATCTTCCACCTCGGCGACATCGATACCCGCCAAATGGTCACAGGTAATATTTCTGATACAACTACCACTGGTCTGAATCGCGTGCATCTGCACTCTGGCCAGTTCTTCCATAATATCGGGCACCTGCTCCAGTTTTAGCCAGTTAAACTGAATATTCTGCCGTGTGGTGAAATGACCGAAACCCCTGTCATAGGTCTCGGCAATAGATGCCAGCCCGCGTAATTGTCTGGAGCTTAATTCGCCATAGGGAATCGCAACCCGCAACATCGGTGCATGCCGCTGTATGTAGAGTCCATTCATCAGCCGCAGGGGCCGGAACTGTTCCTCGCTTAATTCGCCTGCAAGGAAACGTCTGGTTTGATCACGGAACTGGGACACCCGTTGGTCCACCAGCTGTTGATCGTTAATTGAATAGTTGTACATCGTATCGCCCTGTAAAAAATTGAAAACCAATCAGGGTATGCCCTGATTCGTGAGGGTTTTCGGGGAACGCTACGGTGAGTTGATTAAACTGGGATAGAAGTAAAAATAACCGGCACTAGCACACCACAACGCGCCCCGATGTACAGATACAGCAGCACATTGAGTTTTGGTTGCGGGTGATGGGTTGGTTAATTTTCATAAGTGACCGACAGTAGCAGCAAATAATATTGCTGGCAATATATTTGATCTGGTACTGCTATTTTTACCGTATTTCAATCGAAATCATGCGAATCGGAAATCAAAGCGTGGTTATAATCGCCCTTTTACTTCACCAGCCGGAGTGCCGGGATTAACGAAATGTCTCAACAGCAATCAATTTACGAAAAGGCCCGGGCGCTAATCGATACCGCAAACGACGCAGACCCTAACCAGGTAACCGCTGATGGCAAGGAATGGCCCAAGGAACTGCTCTACTCGGAGCGCATGTCGGACATGCTCGAGCGCTACAATCCCGACGCAGACGATGCCATGAAGCTCGCGATCCGCGCGCAGCATATCGAGCGCTGGAAGTCGCCGCGTAATGCCTACCCGATGGATCGCATCGGTTACCTGACCTGGCGTAAGGATCTGTACAAAATCCAGGCCAACACTGCTGCGGATCTGCTGCTGCAAGCCGGCTACGGCGAAGATGTCACTGAACGCGTCAGGAACGCCGTGGCAAAAAAGAATATCAAGGGGAATCCCGACACCCAGTTACTCGAAGATGTCACTGACCTGGTATTCATGGAGCATTACATGCTGGAATTTGTCGGCAAGCATCCTGACTACAGCGAGGAAAAGTGGGTAGACATTATCCGCAAGACCTGGAACAAGATGTCCCCAACGGCGCACGAATTCGCACTGTCGGGAGCGGTCAGGCTACCCGAATCGCTAATGCCTTTAATCGAGAAAGCGACATCGAGCAGCGATAGCAATGGCAGGTAGCCCGGATGTCGCCAGCTTACAGGCCCGGGCGATTTGTTGTTTCGCGCAGGTTGAGTAATGAATGACAAAACTACCGGTTCAGGCGGTCAGGCAGATCGTTACGAACTGCACAAAATCTGGTGGCTGTATCTGCCTGTTCTGTTTTTCTGCCTTCGCTACGCTATTGCCCTTTTCACCAACGCCACCACCGGACTGGAGTCCTGGTTTCGTGATGAACTGGGGGTGATCGAGAATCTGACAGTAGTTTTGCTGGTGATGGCACTTTTCTATACGGTCCGATTGATCGTGGCTCACGCTGATTCGATGGATCTCCGGTTCAAAACTTTTCTGGTTTTGTATTGCCTGGGTTGTATCTATTTTGCCGGCGAGGAAGCGAGTTGGGGGCAACACTGGTTTGGCTGGCAAACCAGTGAGTTTTTTCAGGAGATCAACACCCAGGGGGAAACAAACTTGCACAATACCACCAACCTGCTGGACCGGTTGCCCAAGGGAATCGTTTCTTTGCTCATTTTTATCGGCGGAATCGTGATCCCGATACGGTTTTACTACAAGTCCAGGACGATTGATTACGAGTGGCGTTGGTGGTGGATACTTCCAACCATCGTCTGCATGCCCACGGCCATTTTCGCAACCATCACTACCTGGCCATCAAAGATCGAACGTCTCTCCGGATGGAACTTTTACTTTAGCCAGGCACAGGAGACCAAGGAACTTTACATCGCTTTTTTCATTTTGCTTTTTATTATTTCATTAGCCAGGCGTTACCCCCTTTCCCAAAGGACTGTCCCCGGATTCAACACTGACAACAACGTTTGAACTTTTTACCACTGCCGCAGGGGCAGGCTTCGTTTCTGCCCGGACTCCAGGGCTGGAAGGTTGGCAACAACATGTCACCGCTGGTATATAACCAACGTCCCTGCTGCTTCACAAAGCGACTGTTTTCGTGCACCGCGTCTACCTTTCCCGCTACCAGCAGACGCGCTTCGAATTCAACGGTAGCCTGATCTTCCTGTTGCTGGAAATCAATCACCTCCAGGCCAATCCACCTGATACCATCGTCCAGGATCAAATCCCTCGGTCGGTGTTCGCTGTGCCAGGTTTGCTCCAGGTAGTCACGGTCATGTATCACGTAAGCACTGTAACGTGAACGCATCAGCTGCTCAGCGTTTTCAGGGAGCATCTGATGTGATATAAATCGAGCGCAGCACTGGTCGAAATTCCGGCCGGAATGACAAGGACAGTTCATAAACAGCTACCAAAAGGATTACTATATCACCATGTCTCAAGCACTCGATATCCTGCGCCGTCACTTCGGTTACGACCAATTCCGCCTGCAACAACAGCAGATCATTGAAACCCTGATTAATGGCGGCGATGCCCTGGTGCTAATGCCGACCGGTGGCGGCAAATCACTTTGTTACCAGATACCCGCGATGGTGCGTGACGGTGTCGCCATCGTCATCTCTCCACTCATCGCGTTGATGCAGGACCAGGTTGACGCGCTGGCGCAAAACGGCATCAGTGCCGCATTTTTGAATTCATCGCAGAGCCCGGAACAGCAGCAACAGGTAACACGGCAACTACTCAACAATGAGATAGAGATGCTCTATGTCGCGCCCGAACGGGCGCTCACCGATGGGTTTCTGCGACTACTGGAACAATGCAACATCGCCCTGTTTGCCATCGATGAGGCGCATTGCGTATCCCAATGGGGACACGACTTCAGGCGCGATTACCAGAGCCTGTATCGCTTGCACGACCTGTTCCCACAGATACCGCGCATCGCACTGACCGCAACCGCCGATAAACGCACCCGCCAGGAAATCGAGCAACAGCTGCGCTTGCAGGATGCAGCGAAATTCGTGCATAGCTTTGACCGCCCCAACATTTTTTACCGGATATCTGAAGGCAGTAATAACCGCCAAAGGCTGTGGAATTTTCTGCGTGAGAATCACGCCGCCGATAGCGGTATCGTGTATTGCCTGTCGCGCAAACAGGTCGAAAGTACGGCCGCCTGGCTGTGTGACAAGGGACGGGACGCACTGCCCTATCATGCCGGTCTCGATAACGCGACGCGGGCCAGGCATCAACGCCATTTCTTACAGCAGGAAAACGTGATTATCGTCGCTACCATTGCTTTCGGTATGGGTATCGACAAGCCGGATGTGCGCTTTGTCGCGCATCTCAACCTGCCCAAGAATATAGAGTCCTACTACCAGGAGACGGGCCGTGCCGGTCGTGACGGCCTGCCCGCCAATGCGTGGCTGGCCTATGGTTTACAGGACATCATAATGCTGCGCCAGATGATGCAGCAGAGTGATTCCGACGAACAGTACAAGCGCGTACTGCATAACAAGATGGAGGCAATGCTGGGATTATGCGAACAAACCCAGTGTCGTCGTCAGACCCTGCTCAACTATTTTGGTGAATCTCTGGCCGAACCCTGTGGACACTGCGATAACTGCATCGAGCCGCCACAAACCTGGGATGCCACCGAGGCTTCACGCATGGCCCTGTCCTGTGTCATCCGCACCGGCCAGCGCTTTGGCGTCAACTATGTAATCGATGTGCTGATGGGCAAGGAGCAGGAACGTATTCTGCAAAACAACCATCATCAACTCAGTACTTTCGGCATTGGCAATCTCGATGCCGCCGAATGGCGCAGCCTGTTCCGACAACTCATTGCGCTGGGCTACCTGGTCAGCGACGTCGACAGTTATGGCGCATTGAAACTGCATCCCGACAGCAAGCCACTGCTGAAGGGAGAACAGACTCTGTATTTGCGCAAGTTTGAGCGCGAAGTAAAGGCCACCACCACCGGCAGAAAAGATAAAAAGACAACGGTTCGCGTTGCTGATACTCCGTTGTTTGACGCGTTACGCGATCACCGCAAGCAACTGGCGGACGAACAGGGAGTGCCGCCCTATGTCATCCTGCACGATAAAACCCTGCACGAACTGTGCAGGCAACGACCGGCAACCAGTGCACAGCTGGCCACCATTATCGGTATCGGCGCGCGTAAGCTCGAGCTTTATGGCCGGGACCTGATCGACATCATTTCACAACACCCGCTGGAAAAAACGCTCGATAACACGCTTAGCGATACCATCAATGAAACGCTTAAACTGCATACCAGCGGGCTTGAGCCCGATGCGATCGCGACTCAGCGTGAACTCAGCCTGACCTCCATATACAGCCATTTAAGCAGCGCCATATCGGCCGATGTGCTTGCGCTTGACGAAGTCATCAAAATAGATCGCGCCCAGTTAGATGAAATCGTTTACAGCATCGAAATGGTACATAGCGAAGGTGACTTCAAGCTGCGTAAAGTTTACGAGTCACTCGATCGCCGCTACGACTACAACATACTCAATTGCGTGAATGCCAGTCTAAGCCTGTGAAAAAGCGCGGGCAGACCTGGATCTGCCCCCAATGGCTACTAGTAGATATCGTGCTGGGTATTGTAAACCGTGAATTTTCCGGTCGGCGTCACCAGGCGTTCGTCCTTGATAACGTGTTTGAGCTTACGCGTCTTGTCGTCGACCACGACAATAGCGGATACCTGGTCCTTGCCATTCCACACCGAAAACCAGACCTCGTCACCCGCCTTGTTATATTCAGGCTGCACGACACGCCGGGGACCCTCGTTGATACCCGCCCACTCGGCAATTGGTATGCGCTCAAAACCCTTGTCCATGTGCTTGATGTCGAACACGGCGATCGACTGGGAGATGTTGGGATCCGGGTTTAGCGGGGTATCCACCCACAGGTTATTCGACTCAGGGTGGGTCTTGAGGAAAAGTGAGCCTCCTCCCTGGCCAGTCAGGGTCCGCACCACCTGCCATGCCTTGTCGCTTTTCACATCGGTGTTGATCAGCGAAATCGTTGCATCGCCAAGGTGACTGGTTGCCCATACGGGGCCGTTTTGTGGATCGATGAAATTGGCACCCCTGCCCGGATGAGGGATACTGCCGACCTCGACCAGCTTGACCAGTCTGCGATCTTTAGAATCGATCACCGCGATCTTGTTCGACTTGTTGGCTGCCGACATGAAATAGCGGTGACTGCTTTCCCAACCTCCATCGTGTAGAAACAGCGCCGCATCAATCGTGGTGATCTTGAGATTATTGAAATCGCTGTAGTCAACCAGCTTCACCTTGCCGGTTTCCTTAACATTGACGATGAACTCCGGATGTTCGTGGGACGCTACGATAGCGGCGACACGTGGCTCGGGGTGATACTCGAGCGTATCGACCGTCTGACCCCGGGTTGATACGATTTTTAGTGGTTTGAGGGTATCGCCATCCATGACCACGAATTGCGGCGGCCAGTATGCCCCGCCTATCGCATACTTGTCCTCGTAGCCTTTGTACTTGGAGGTTTCAACCGAGCGTGCCTCCAGACCAATCTTGATTTCGGCCACGGTATCCGGCATCTTCATCCACAAATCGATGAGATTGATGCGGGCGTCTCTGCCCACCACGTAGAGATATCGCCCTGAGGCGGACATCCGCGAGATATGCACCGCGTAACCGGTCTTGATAACGTTAATGAATTCTTTCGTACCGCCATCGATTAAAGCGATCTCTCCGGCGTCCCGAAGGGTGACCGAGACGATGTCTTCGATGTTGTAGTCATTCTCTTTTTTAGTGGGCCTTTGCGCCGGTGGCACGCGCACCGTCCAGGTACCCTCCATTTCCTTCAAGCCCCACTCGGGTGGCGTAGGGGCCTCGATTTGCAGGTACTTTGCCATCAGGGTGATATCCGGATCACTCAACAATCCCGAAGTGCCCCAGTTTGGCATTCCCGCCGGTGAGCCATACTTGATAAAGGTTTCCAGGTATTTAGTACCCAATTTACGCGTGATATCGACGGTCAGAGGCTTGCCGGTAGCCCCCTTTCTGAGCACCCCGTGGCAGCCTGCACAACGTTGAAAGTAAATACCCCGGGCCCGCGCCGAGTCGGCCTCCGAAAGCTGTATGACATCTACACCGGGACCTTCACTCGCGGTTGCCGGAACTCCGGAAGCCGCCCCCTGGTACATCGCTTCCACCGCAGCCACGATCTGTTTCGCCACCGCTGTGATTTCTTCCCTTTCGCCGCCGCTGGCTATCGGCTCCTGCTGGCTACTGCCAAGGCTTGCAAAAAAAGCCGCCACGTTGCGCACATCCTCATCGCTCAATGACTGCACCATCGGGGACATGATGGGGTCTTTGCGCAGGCCGGTGCGAAACGCGTCCAGCTGCTTGGCCAGGTAGTCTTCACTCTGGCCAGCCAGGTTGGGATAGTTGGGATTCTGGCTGATGCCATCCGGGCCATGACAGCTGAAACAGGTGGCCGCTCTTTGCTGACCCGCTTCAATATCGGCAGCCCAGGCAGACGGGGTGAGTAATACGATACCAAGGGTATAAAGTACCCACTTCGACACGTTCATGACCTCCTCCAGTTTCGCTTAGGACGCTTCGGCACTGGGGAATGATGACAAGCTTGTGTCAGCTCTAGTTATCGACTCCACAATGAATTGCTGAATCAATACTCGGTTGTATTACTCGCAGCCGGTTCTCGATCAGTAGTTCGTGTCGAAATATACGGTGTAGTAACACTCGACCGTACTCCCATAACGGGAAACGCAACTTGACTTTAGTCAAATGAGGCAAATTTGCCGGATTGACGATAACAGGATGTTGAACTGGTATCCGTCGTAACTCCGGGATGGTAGCTTACCTGAAAGTAAAACGATCACCGAAAATCGAGGCGTCAGCAGAATCAGGTAAACTGTCCCCCGAATTCGCAAACAGGCGGAATCAGGCGCTGGGAGAAAGCCACAATGAATCAGGATAAGAAAAACGGTACCGACCCCCGACCACCGGTCTGGGTCGGGCATGTCGCCATGTACAGCGGCCGTGTGGCCGAGTCCAGCCAGTTTATGCAGCGGATCGGCATGCGCCTGGTTGCGGGTGGCGATGAATTCGCGGTACTTGAAATGCGTGGCGGCACACACCTGGTATTGACATCAGATGCCGAATCGAAGCTCTTGAATGGCAGTTTCGACCTGATGGTTGAAGATCTCGACGCCACCCATGAGCATTTTACCGGGCTGGGTCTGGAACCCGGTGAAATCGAGTGTGGTCAGATTCATGATTGCTTCGAACTGCGCGAACCCGGTGGTACGATGATTACCTTCAATTCAAGCCACGTCGGTGACTTACCAGTCTGAGCGCAGACCGGGGATCGATTTACTGGTCGATCCCAGTCGTCTTTAAAAATCAACAAACTGTCGGCGCACCCTGGATTCGAGCAGGGGTATCGCCTGTGTCAGTACGAGTTCCTTGAAATGTGTGGTTTCCTGGTGCGCCTCCAGCCCGCTGACATCGTGATACATTTCGTAGATAAAGAACTCCCGCGGATTATCCGGATCAACGTGGGTCGTATAGGCTACCACGCCTTCTTCCTGTCGTGACATTTCTCCCATTTTGGCCAGAATTTCGTGCACTTCCTGCTCATTACCCGGTTTTGCGGTCCAGGTAACCGCCAATACAAATGCCATGCTGCTTTCCTCCGTTATTTGTACTTGTATTATCTTATCAAAGGATCAGTATCGAGTGATCAGTGATTCCTGCTGCTCGAAATTTCGGGACTGTATTTTCAACACCGGCCGCTATGCGCCAGCCAGCAGAAGATTGCTACTCAGAAGTTCGTCAATCAGGTTATGCAGATCACTTTCGATGGCACTCCGCTCGAGATCCGGAAAGGCAGTAAGCAGCAGATTTGTCATCTCATCTGCAGTCATCGGTTCGGCCAGTAGCGACCAAATAGCAGTTCCGATCGGGTTGAGATAATGAATAGCGGCACCCTGCCCATCGGCGAGAAACACCTGGTCGTCAATCTGGACAATACTGATATCCGGTTTACGCAAGTAGTGTCCCGGCAATAAATGTTCGATGGTGCCGATTTGGCTATCCGCTGCGGTTTTAGCGTAATTCCCGTTCCCGGATTGTGTCGCCCAGTCACTAAAATTTTCTTGCAGCAGTCTGACGGCATCTTCAGCCCTGTCGTAACGCAAACGAAATCGTTGTGAACTGGCAACCAGTTTACTAAGAACGCCAAGAATCCTGGGGGCTTCAGTTTCACGCGCAAAATTCTGCCAAATCACCTGGCGCAGAACCTCGGCTTCTGAAACAGTCTCTATAAACGGACTGGCGTCTTCCTCCCGTTCCAGCAACACGAACGCTCCCACTGGTAACTGGCATCCCCTCGGTGCAAGCAGGTCATTTTCAAGATCGAGATAAAGATACTGTTCGCCCTGCAGCCGATTATGTTTATTGATGAAATCACGCGTTTGGAGATCCAGGTTATCGGGTAACGGTAAGCGCAAGCGCGGTGCGAATCCCGGTGCAATGCCTGCGGCGTCGAGCAGGCTAATGGGTAGTACGTCATCACCAAATAGCCGAACACCCGATGCAGCCAGACAGGCTGAGAGCACACTCTTGCCTGCCCTGTAGTTGCTCGGAAACAGTACCAGTTTCCCGGCAAACTCGGCAGCGGCACCGTGCAGGCAAAGTAGCTCCCTGTCTTCATGAACATAGGCGCGCATAAGCTCGGCAACCAGCAAACAGATGGCAGCATCCTCGTTCTTGCGATATACCGGGTTTTCCAGCCAATCACTTTCGAGGACATAATGATCGTCTTCCAGTCTAAGGCTGAGAACCGGGGAGCAATGTTCAGCTGGCACCTCGGTAATCAGCCAACCAGGAAATATCAGTGGAAAACAGTTGGACAAATGCCTGCAATTGATCAACTCGACCGAGTTTGACATATCGTTAAAGATTAAATACTGGTTGTCTTTAAGCATTGCAGGTCTTCCAGCGGATCATCTGGATTCAAACCTGTAGCATAAGCGATTCACACCGGTTGTAAAAACAACCGGTGTGAATAAAAGCAGGACAATGATGTGCCGTTAACGGATCAGGTTTCCCTGTTTATGGAAACATTGTTTGAGCTGCTACTTGAACTACCGCCGTCTCCTGAACTACCGTCTGGGTCATCGCCATTTCCTGAGCTACCACTTGAGCCAGCGCCATCGCCGTTGCCTGAACTACCGCTTGAGCCAGCACCATTTCCTGAACTGCCGCTCGAGCCAGCACCGTCGCCGTTGCCTGAACTACCGCTTGAGCCAGCACCATTTCCTGAACTGCCGCTCGAGCCAGCACCGTCGCCTCTACCCTGACCGCCTGAGCCATTGCCCGAGCCACCACCTGAGCCGCCGCCATTGCCGGAACCACCGCCTTTGCCGCCGCCACCTGAGCC
>Ga0265309_10000779_pt1 | contig 13291 bp, 12 predicted proteins | sample Helome_FD_192492 | JGI IMG/M metagenome (GOLD analysis project Ga0265309, IMG submission 192492) | Marine sediment microbial communities from subtidal zone of North Sea - Hel_20160524 (Illumina Assembly) | ecosystem: Environmental > Aquatic > Marine > Subtidal zone > Sediment ...
GCCCGGCGATCATGAGGTCGTCATGCGTTCGGCAACAGAATGCCTGACCTTCGCTCACAGCGTGACGACCCGCCAGGTATTCGCCGACGGCGCATTACGTGCGGCGCGTTGGGCCGTCGGCCAGCCGCCGGGTCGATACCGGATGTCCGACGTCCTGTTCGGAGCATGACGAGTGTCGTCTACAGGCCCGGAAAATCACACAATTGGCATTAAAAAAAAGCGTATTGACTCTGGCGCAGGGAGTTCGCGTTCAGTAAACTGTGCCGGATCGCTGGGCGGTCAGCGAAGTCGCAAGCGGAAGGCCACGTCCTTCCGCTTTTGTGCATCTGAAACAGACGCATGTCGCAGCAGTGAGTACTGAAGGAGCGACAGACACGCTGATCCACGTGTGGTCTGGTATTCGTTCTTCACTTGAGGGTCACTTTTGAGCAAGCCCGCGATACTTGCCCTACAGGATGGCACTGTTTTTCACGGTACCTCGATCGGCGCCGACGGTCAGACGATCGGCGAGGTCGTGTTCAATACGGCAATGACCGGGTACCAGGAGATCCTCACCGACCCGTCTTATTGTCGACAAATCGTCACGCTGACCTACCCTCACATCGGGAATACCGGCACCAACAGCGACGACATGGAGTCGTCGACGATCCATGCGTCGGGGCTGGTGGTTCGCGACAGTTCGATGCTGACGAGCAACTGGCGCTCCGAGCGCTCCTTCAGCGACTTTCTCGTTGAGGGCGGCACCGTGGCGATTGCGGATATTGACACCCGCCGACTGACTCGCATCATTCGCGAGCAGGGTGCCCAGTCAGGTTGCATCATGACCGGAAACCCACCGGTCGAGAAGGCAATCCAGCACGCCAAGAAATTCCCGGGAATCGCCGGAACGGACCTTGCGAAGTTCGTTACGACGGACAGCGCCTACCAGTGGTGCTATGGGTCGACGTTTGGACGCAAGCCTCGCATCATGAGCCGTCGCGTCGCGCCGTATCATGTCGTGGCGTATGATTTCGGCATCAAACGCAACATATTGCGGCTGCTTTCCGATCTTGACTGCCGAATGACGGTCGTTCCGGCGGAGACGTCTGCTGAGGAAGCGATGGCGCTGTCGCCGGACGGCATATTCCTGTCCAACGGGCCGGGCGATCCTGAACCCTGCGACTACGCGATTGGCGCGATCAGGTCTTTTCTCGATCAAGACATTCCGTTGTTTGGTATCTGCCTCGGACATCAGCTATTGGCGTTGGCCGCGGGTGCCGGTACCAGCAAGATGAAGTTTGGCCATCATGGTGCCAACCACCCGGTGCAGGATCTGCTCAGTGGCAAGGTCATGATCACCAGCCAGAACCACGGTTTTGCCGTCGACGAATCGACATTGCCCGAAAACGTGACGGCGACGCACCGGTCTTTGTTCGATAACACGTTGCAAGGCATTTCGGTCAGGAACAAACCGGCCTTTGGATTTCAGGGGCATCCGGAGGCAAGTCCCGGGCCGCACGATCTTCTGCCGTTGTTCGAACGCTTCATTCATTACATGGAAGTGCAGAAACGCAGTGGACTTAGAGCGATGCTATCGACATGAAAATAGGTTATAAAACAAAAGTTTACAGTATAAACTTAATCTATCTTATTACTATTGGGACGTGCGACTGACGCCATGCCCAAACGCACAGACATCGAGACTATCCTGATCATCGGGGCCGGACCGATCGTCATCGGGCAGGCGTGTGAGTTTGATTATTCCGGGGCACAGGCGTGCAAGGCGCTCAAGGAAGAGGGGTATCGAGTCGTCCTGGTGAACTCCAACCCGGCGACGATCATGACCGATCCCGAGATGGCGGATGCTGTCTACATCGAGCCCGTTCAATGGCAGGCCATTGAACGCATCATTGCCAAAGAACGGCCGAACGCGTTGCTGCCGACGATGGGCGGCCAGACAGCGCTGAACTGTGCGCTGGACCTGGTCCGCGAAGGCGTGCTTGCCCGCTACGGAGTCGAAATGATCGCCGCGTCGCGCGAGGCCATCGACATGGCCGAGGACCGTGAGCTGTTTCGCAAGGCAATGACCGAAATCGGCCTCGAGGTACCGAAAGCGGCGATTGCGCATTCGCTCGAAGAGGCGCTCGAGAAGCAAAAAACTGTCGGCTTCCCGACCATTATTCGCCCGTCTTTCACCATGGGTGGCAGCGGTGGCGGTATCGCCTATAACCGCGAGGAGTTCGAGCGAATCGTCTCTCACGGTCTAGAAATGTCACCGACCACCGAGGTGCTGCTCGAGGAATCCGTGATCGGCTGGAAGGAGTTCGAGATGGAGGTTGTCCGTGATCGGAACGACAACTGCATCATCGTCTGCTCCATCGAGAATTTCGATCCGATGGGCGTTCATACCGGCGATTCGATCACGGTTGCCCCGGCACAGACGCTGACGGACAAGGAGTATCAGCGGCTGCGGGATGCGTCGATCGATGTACTTCGCAAGATCGGTGTCGACACGGGTGGATCGAATGTGCAGTTTGCAGTGTGTCCGGATACGGGCCGCGTCCTGATCATCGAAATGAACCCGCGGGTGTCGCGTTCTTCGGCGCTGGCATCGAAGGCGACGGGCTTCCCGATCGCAAAAGTGGCTGCCAAGCTGGCCGTTGGCTACACCCTGGATGAACTCAAGAACGAGATTACGGGTGGCGGCACACCAGCGTCTTTCGAGCCTACGATCGACTACGTGGTTACGAAGATTCCGCGCTTCACGTTCGAGAAATTCCCCGGGGCCAACATTCGCCTGACGACGCAAATGAAATCGGTCGGCGAAGTGATGGCGATTGGCCGGACCTTCCAGGAATCACTGCAAAAGGCGTTGCGCGGTCTCGAGACAGGAATCTCAGGACTCGATGAGGTTTGTGGGCCGATCGCGAACGAAATTGATCGCGACAACCTCCGCATGGAGTTGCGCATCCCGGGCGCCGACCGGCTGCTGTATGTCGCCGACGCGATGCGTCACGGCTACTCGTACATGGACGTGGCTGAGGTAACCGGCATTGATCCCTGGTTTCTCGCCCAGATTGCGGACCTGGTAAACACCGAGATTGCCGTCGGTGCCGCCGGCACGAAGGGACTCGATGCGACCCGCATGCGCGCACTCAAGCGCAAGGGGTTCTCCGATGCTCGCCTGGCCAGGATCCTGCATGTCGATGAGAGCGTTGTCCGCAAGCAGCGCCTGGCGCTCGACATTCGACCGGTATTCAAGCGAGTCGATACCTGTGCTGCGGAGTTCGCGACATCGACGGCGTACCTGTACTCCACGTACGAAGAAGAGTGCGAGGCGGATCCGACGGATCAGCCCAAAATCATGATTCTCGGCGGTGGCCCGAATCGAATCGGGCAGGGTATCGAGTTCGACTACTGTTGTGTGCATGCGGCGCTTGCGCTGAAGGAGTCGGGTTACGAGACCATCATGGTCAACTGCAACCCGGAAACGGTTTCGACGGATTACGACACATCCGACCGGCTGTACTTCGAATCGCTGACGTTTGAAGACGTCATGGCGATCATCGACAAAGAGAAGCCAAGAGGCGTCATCGTCCAGTATGGCGGCCAGACACCGCTGAAACTCGCCAGGGCACTTGAGGCGGCAGGTGCGCCTATCATCGGAACGTCTCCGGACTCCATCGACCTTGCCGAAGACAGGGAGCGTTTCCAGAAACTCGTTGCAGCGCTTGAGCTTACGCAGCCTCCGAACTGTACGGCGCGCAGCAAAGAAGAGGCGTTGACGCTCGGAGCCGTCGTTGGCTACCCGCTCATCGTCCGGCCGTCCTACGTGCTCGGTGGCCGCGCAATGGAGATTGTGCACGGCGATGAGGATCTGGCGGCCTATATGGACGCAGCGATCGATGTCTCCAATGACAGTCCGGTGCTACTGGACCGTTTTCTGGACCTCGCAACGGAGGTCGACGTCGACTGCATTAGCGACGGTGAAGACGTATTGATTGGCGGTGTCATGGAACACATCGAGCAAGCTGGCGTTCATTCCGGCGATTCAGGTTGCTCGCTTCCACCGTTCAGCCTGACGCCCGAGATTCAGAAAGAGCTGGAGCGGCAAGTGGTCAAGCTCGCAAAGGGCCTCAAGGTCGTCGGCCTGATGAATACACAATTTGCGATCCAGGGTGACCAGGTCTATTTACTGGAAGTCAATCCGCGCGCATCCAGGACGGCGCCGTTCGTATCGAAGTCTACCGGTGTGCCGCTCGCGAAGATTGCCGCGAAAGTCATGGTGGGTCAGACACTGGCGAAGCAGGGTTTCGTGACGCAGCGACTGCCCGAGTATTTCTCGGTCAAGGAATCCGTATTTCCATTCATCAAGTTCCCGGGAAGCGATCCGATTCTCGGACCGGAAATGAAGTCGACGGGCGAAGTCATGGGGGTCGGCCGCACTTTCGGTGAGGCGTATGCCAAGGCACAACTGGCTTCCGGCGTTTATTTGCCGAGACAGGGAGCAGCACTCCTGAGCGTTCGGGAGAGAGACAAGGAGAGCGCGGTCGAGCTCGGCAAGATTCTGTCCGCGCTGGGTTTCGACATTGTGGCGACGCATGGCACGGCGAAGTGCCTGGCGCAAGCTGGTGTAGACTGTCGTCGGGCGAACAAGGTCAGGGAAGGCCGCCCGCATATCGTGGATATGATCAAGAACGGTGAAATAGACCTGATCGTGAACACCACCGAAGGGAAGCAGGCGATCAACGAGTCGGTTTCTATTCGGGCTGAGGCTGTTCGTAAGGGCGTTACGTATTACACGACACTGGGCGCGGCCATTGCGACATGTACGGCGATCGAGCATCTGGATGATTGCGATGTCAATCGATTACAGGACTTGCACAACGAGGTGGCGGCATGAGTAAGGTGCCAATGACGGTACGAGGCCACGAGCTGTTACAAGAGGAAGTCAAGACGCTGAAGAGCGTCGATCGTCCCGCTGTGATCAAAGCGATTGCCGAGGCACGGGCACACGGTGATTTGAAAGAGAATGCCGAATATCATGCGGCCAAGGACCAGCAAGGGTTTATCGAAGCGCGAATCAAGGAAATTGAAGGCAAGTTGTCGCATGCGCAGGTCATCGATGTCACGGCCATTGATGCTCGCGGCAAGATCATTTTCGGGTCGACAGTCGAGCTCGTCGACGAAAGCACGGGTAAAGAAATCACCTACAGAATCGTCGGCGAGGATGAGGCCGATATCAAGAGTGGATTACTGTCGTTCACGTCACCGATCGCCCGCGCGCTGATCGGTAAGAACGAAGACGATGTCGTGGACTTCCAGGCACCGGACGGCGAAAAGAGCTATGAAGTCATCGAGGTTCGTTACGAGTAGTCGGTTATCGGGCGCTCATTTCGACGGCAGCCGCAGTCGCTTTTCAAGTTTCTTCTTCAGGTTGGGTCGATACAGCAGCGCTACGTTGCCGACCCGCTGTATTAACGCCGCCGCGCTCTTCGAGCAAAGTTCCTCAATGATCTCATCACGTGCTTTTCGATCACCAACGCGGACTCGCACCTTGATCAGTTCATGGTGGTCCAGAGTTGATTCAAACTCGGCGAGTAATGACTCACTCAGCCCCGCGTCGCCTACCATAATTATCGGTTTCAACTGGTGGCCAAGTCCGCGCAGGTATTTCTTGTTCGATTCGCTCAGATTCATGGGCGCGCAGTGTAGCAGTGTGCAGGCGCCGAATGGAGTGAACCCGTGAGCAGGTCGCGACGCTCAGGCGGAAGTTGGCGCGATCGGCAGGAACGGGACCCCTATGTTCAGCAGGCGCGCAAAGACGGATGGCGCTCCCGCGCCGTTTTCAAACTGGAGCAGATCGACTCGAAGGAGCGTCTGTTGAAACCGGATATGGTCTGCGTCGACCTTGGCTCAACGCCAGGCGGCTGGAGCCAGTACGTCTCCAGACAACTGAAAGGGCGAGCACGCATCATCGCAGTCGACTTGTTGGCGATGGACTCCCTGGAGGATGTTGAGTTCATTCAGGGCGACTTTCGGGACGAAACTGTGTTCGAACAACTCCAGCAGCAGATTGGCGAAGCGGGTGCGGACCTTGTAATGAGCGATATGGCACCCAATATCAGTGGATCGAAAGCGGTTGATCAGCCAAGGTCCATGTACCTGGCGGAACTCGCGCTGGACTTTGCCAGGCAGGTCCTGAAGCCCAAAGGCAGTTTCGTCTGTAAAGTCTTCCAGGGGGAGGGATTTGATGCGTTTGTCGTTGACGCGAGAGCTTCTTTCGAGCGCGTGAAAGTGATGAAACCCAAGGCGTCCAGGGCCGGAAGCCGTGAGGTTTACTTGGTAGCGAGGAACTACCGATTGTAGTAGGGTCAAATGGTCATAGGAATGGCAGGACTGCCTCGGGTCCAGCGTTGTCTCTGTACGGAATCCAATTGTGAATGATTTAACAAAAAACATACTGGTCTTTATTGTCATCATCGTGGTGCTGCTCTCGGTGGTGCAGGGCCTGTCCGGCGTTAGCGGCGGGCAGCCACAAAAGAAGGACTATTCGGAATTTCTCGCACAGGTTCGCTCAGGCCAGGTAGCCGTAGCTGTTATCGACGATGACCAGATTCGCTTCGGCAAGACCGAGCCATTGCCGTATTTCACGGTAAGTCCCGAGACCGACAACAACACGCTGATCGGACTGCTCGACAAGAATAATGTGAAGTTCACAGGTGCCGACAAGAAACAGCAAAGCCTGATCGGACAACTTTTGATCAGTTCGTTTCCGATTCTCCTCTTGATCGGTGTGTGGATCTATTTCATGCGCCAGATGCAGGGTGGTGGCGGAGGCCGCGGGGCGATGTCGTTTGGCAAAAGCAAAGCGCGGCTGCTCGGTGAAGATCAGGTCGGCGTGACGTTTGCCGACGTTGCCGGTATTGAAGAGGCCAAGGCCGAAGTCTCCGAAATCGTCGAATTTCTGAAAGACCCCAGCAAGTTCCAGCGACTGGGCGGCAAGATTCCCAAAGGTGTCCTGATGGTGGGTGCACCAGGCACCGGTAAGACGCTGCTGGCGAAAGCGATCGCGGGAGAAGCGAAGGTGCCGTTCTTTACAATCTCCGGTTCAGACTTTGTGGAGATGTTTGTCGGTGTCGGCGCCTCACGTGTTCGTGACATGTTCGATCAGGCGAAAAAGCAGGCGCCGTGCATCATCTTCATAGATGAGCTTGATGCGGTTGGCCGCCATCGAGGCGCGGGTCTCGGCGGGGGGCACGACGAACGTGAGCAAACGCTCAACCAGATGCTCGTGGAGATGGATGGTTTTGAAGGCACTGAGGGTGTGATCGTCATTGCCGCGACCAACCGGCCTGATGTACTTGACCCTGCATTGCTGCGCCCCGGTCGTTTCGATCGACAGGTTGTTGTGCCATTGCCGGATGTTCGTGGCCGTGAACTCATTCTCAAAGTCCACATGCGCAAGGTTCCGCTCAGCGAAGACGTCCGTCCAGGCGTGATCGCACGCGGTACGCCCGGTTTTTCCGGGGCTGACCTGGCCAACCTCGTCAACGAGGCCGCACTGTTTGCTGCCCGCTTTAACAAGCGTGTCGTGAGCATGGACGAATTCGAGCAGGCCAAAGACAAGATCATGATGGGCGCCGAGCGCCGCTCAATGGTCATGAGCGAGAAAGAGAAGCTCAACACGGCGTATCACGAGGCCGGTCATGCCATTGTCGGCTACCTCGTGCCGGAACACGATCCGGTTTACAAGGTCACGATCATTCCGCGTGGCAGGGCGCTGGGTGTCACGATGTACCTGCCCGAAGAAGATCGCTACAGTATGTCGAAACAGCGTCTCGAGAGCAGCATTTCGAGCCTTTTCGGCGGGCGAATTGCCGAAGAGATGATCAACGGCACCGACGGCGTTACGACCGGTGCGTCAAACGACATCGAGCGCGCCACCGAGATCGCTCGCAACATGGTGACCAAGTGGGGTCTGTCCGATCGCCTCGGGCCACTGACTTACAGTGAAGACGACGGTGAGGTATTCCTCGGTCGATCGGTGACCCAGCACAAGCAAGTGTCTGACGATACGGCGCACGCGATCGATGAAGAAGTCAGGCGCATCGTCGACAGCAACTATGATCGTGCGAAGCAGATGCTCGACGATAATGTCGAGAAATTGCACGCGATGGCGAATGCGCTCGTCAAATACGAAACGATCGGTGAGATACAGATCAAGGACATCATGGAGGGCCGGGAGCCGCAACCGCCCGAAGACTGGGACGATACGATCGAACCCAAGACTCCTGGTGACGGATCCGCAACCGCCGAATCGGATGCCACTGGCAAGATTGGTGGTCCCGCAAGCGAGCACTAGACCCGAGATGACGCTTCCCGCGGGCGGTATCGGGCCGCGCAGTCGGCATTAGGGAAAAGAACACCTTGCGTCTCGGACCACTAAAATTCCCGACTCCCGCCGTCATGGGTATTCTCAACGTGACACCCGATTCCTTTTCGGATGGTGGGCGATTCGACAATCCGCACATCGCCCTGCGGCAGGCGGCCATGATGGCAGAGGGTGGTGCCGCCATCATCGATATCGGCGGCGAATCGACGCGGCCGGGCTCAAAGAGTGTCGGCGTGCAGGAAGAACTGGATCGTGTCATCCCGATCATCGAGTCGGTCACGTCGATTGTGGATACCCCCATTTCCGTGGATACGAGCAAGCCCGAGGTTATGCGTGAAGCCGTGGCGGCGGGTGCGGCAATGATCAACGACGTCTTCGCATTGCGCGCCGATGGCGCGCTTGCGGCGGCGGCCGAGCTTCAGGTGCCAGTGTGCCTGATGCACATGCAGGGCGAGCCGGGGACGATGCAGGAGGACCCACAGTACGACGATGTTGTTGCCGACGTCGCGTCGTTTCTCGAAGATCGTCTCCGTGCCTGCATCGCTGCGGGTCTCGATGAGGCGCTCACAATTGTCGATCCCGGCTTCGGCTTTGGCAAATCACACGCTCACAATATCGAGTTGCTCGCAAATCTGCGACAATTGCAGGTGCGCGGCCGACCCGTACTGGTCGGCGTTTCCCGAAAGTCGACATTGGGGGAGCTCACGGGGCGCGACGTCAGCGAGCGTATGCCGGCCAGTGTCGCGGCCGCGGTTGTCGCGGTCATGCAGGGTGCAAATATCGTACGGGCACACGACGTTCAGGCGACCGTTGACGCACTTGAAGTTGCCAACGCAGTTTTGGAAATGGGCGAGAGCAAATGAGCAAACAGTTTTTCGGTACGGACGGGATTCGTGGCAGGGTCGGCGATGACCCAATGACCGCCGATTTCGCGATGCGGCTGGCCAGCGCGGCCGCGCAGGTGCTGGTGCCGAGTGGCGGGACCGTCGTCATTGGCAAGGACACACGATTGTCAGGGTATCTGTTCGAGTCTGCGCTGGAGGCTGGATTCGTGGCGGCGGGCGTTGATGTGTTGTTGCTCGGACCCTTGCCAACGCCGGGCATCGCCCGCCTGACCCAGGAGTTCAATGCGGATCTGGGCGTCGTTATCAGCGCTTCGCACAATCCGTATTTCGACAACGGCATCAAATTCTTCGATCGCGCCGGCTCGAAATTGAACGACAGCATCGAACTGAAGATCGAGGAGCACCTGAAGGAGCGGGCGATAACGCTGGAGTCGCAAGCGCTTGGCAAAGCGAAGCGAATCGACACTGCGAGAGTTCGTTACCAGAATTTCTGCACGGCAAGCATGCCCGATGGAATGGATCTTGACGGCCTGAAAGTCGTATTCGATGGCGCGAATGGCGCCGGCTACAAGGTTGGGCCCCGGGCGCTCGTGGCGCTGGGCGCCGAAGTCATACCTATCGGCTGTTCGCCGAATGGCAAGAACATCAATGACGGCTGCGGCTCCATGCAGCCGGATCTGTTGCAGTTAACTGTGCCGGCGGTACGCGCCGACGTCGGCGTTGCGCTCGATGGCGATGGCGATCGGCTGGTGATGATCGATGAGAAGGGTAATCTGGTCGATGGCGACCAGCTTCTGTACGTGTTGGCAACGGCACGTCAGCAGAAAGGCGAACTCCGGGGCCCCGTGATCGGTACCGTAATGAGTAATCTCGGTCTGGAACACGCGCTCAAGCGACAGGCGATCGAATTCAAGCGCGCCAATGTCGGTGACCGTTATGTCCTCGAGGCACTCAAGGACAGTGGCGGGGTCCTTGGGGGTGAGACCTCGGGTCACATGCTGGTGCTGGACAAGACAACGACCGGTGATGGCCTGATATGCGCCCTGCAGATTCTCGCGGTCATCAAGGAAAGCGGCAAATCGCTGTCCGAACTCACGAAGGGAATGCCAAAGTACCCGCAAACGATGGTCAACGTGCGGACCGAGCGCCCCATGGATCCGGGCCAGTCGGCCGAAATTCAGGATGCCGTCGCCGACGTGGAGGCCGAATTGGCGGACAAGGGTCGCGTGGTGTTGCGCGCATCCGGCACGGAGCCCGTGATCCGCGTTATGGTCGAGGGTGAGGATCGCCAACAGGTCCTGTCGCTCGCCAACCGTCTCGCCTCGGTTGTTGCCTCGGCAGCGGCCTGAACGAGCCGTTTTGTGCGTTGATTTGCCGGGAAAGCCTCGGTATCCTTGCGCGCCGCTTTAATCACTGGAAACACACAAATGCGCGAACGACTGGTCGCCGGTAACTGGAAAATGAACGGCAGCAATGCGCCCAATCAAGAACTGGTCGCGGGGATCGTCGCCGGTGTACCTGCAGGCGCTGGTTTCAGGTTGCTGCTGTGTCCGCCGTTTCCCTATCTGGCGGCGGTTTGCTCGCAGGTACAGGGATCGGCCGTCAAGGTGGGGGCGCAGAACGTTTCCGAGCACGAGTCGGGGGCGTTTACCGGCGAGGTCTCATCCGGGATGCTCGCCGACATTGGCTGCGACTACGTCATCGTCGGACACTCCGAGCGCCGTGCCATGTACGACGAGTCGAGTTTTCAGGTCGCGGCCAAATTTCAGGCGGCGCAGGCGGCAGGAATCACGCCGATACTTTGCGTTGGCGAGACGCTGGAGGAACGCGAAGCGGGTGCGACGGAAAGCGTTATCGAGTTTCAGCTGAGCGCCGTGCTTGACGCTGCCGGGATCGGGGCGTTCGCATCGGCGGTCGTGGCTTATGAGCCAGTCTGGGCGATCGGCACCGGCAAGACGGCGACACCTGAGCAGGCGCAGGAAGTACACAAGCGCATTCGGGCCCAATTGGGTCACAAGGACGCGGACATCGCCGATCGCGTACAGATACTGTACGGCGGCAGCATGAAGGGCGAAAATGCGGCTGGCTTGTTGGCCATGCCGGACATCGACGGCGGCCTCATTGGTGGTGCCTCGTTGAAAGCAAACGATTTCCTGGCGATCGCGCAAGCGGCTGCCCAGGGTTAGACGACCAGTTGGGGACCTGATGGATACCATGCAAAAAGCAGTATTGATCGCGCATACACTCATCGCGCTTCTGATCATCGTGCTGGTGCTGTTGCAGCGCGGCAAAGGTGCTGATGCCGGAGCGGCCTTTGGTGCCGGCGCATCAGGCACCGTTTTCGGCGCGCGCGGCTCCAGCAGCTTTTTCTCACGGGCAACGGCTGTCTGTGCGACGGCGTTTTTTGTCAGCAGCCTTACGCTTGCGTACCTGAGCAGCCAGGGCTCGAGGGCCCCGACGAGCCTGCTGGAAGATGCGCCCGCGATCGAGGCGGAGGTGGAGACGGCGCCTGAACTCAGCGACGAGCTGCCGGTATCGGACCTGCCATCGCTGGAGTCTTCGGAAGAGGATGTCGATCTGCCTGCGATCGAGGAACCGGCCGTACCCGATCAGGACTAAACGAGTGAGTACGCTCTGGTGGTGGAATTGGTAGACACGCTGTCTTGAGGGGGCAGTGGCGCGAGCCGTGCGAGTTCGAGTCTCGCCCAGAGCACCAAACCCGGAACCGGCCTGGCACTTACCTTGATAAGGCCAGGCCGTTTTTCTTTGTGAGGCGTGGTCACGGATGCTGCATGACGGACCGCCATTTCAAATAGGGGCTGTATTCCGGGCTTCTGAGACTGATACAATCGCGCGCTGATCGAGGCGCGTTTAAGGCCGCCGGACGAGCGGACAATAATGTTACAAGAATACCTCCCCATTCTGATCTTCCTGGGCATCTCGGCGGGAATTGGCGTGTTATTGCTGGTCCTCGGTTTTCTGATTGGCCAGGGCCAGAAAGACGAAGAAAAACTCTCGCCGTACGAGTGCGGATTCGAGGCATTTGACGATTCGCGCATGAAATTCGATGTGCGCTATTACCTGGTCGCCATACTGTTCATCATCTTCGACCTGGAGATCGCCTTTCTGTTTCCCTGGGCGGTGTCGCTTGACGCTGTTGGCAAGTTTGGCCTGGTAGCCATGGGTATATTCCTGGCCATCCTCGTCGTTGGTTTCATTTACGAATGGAAGAAAGGGGCGCTTGAGTGGGACTAGCAGACGCAACGACGCCCGATACCAGCGGTGACGCTGAGGCCGCCGGTAGCCTGCAAGAGAAAGGTTTCGTCGTCACGAGCGTGGACAATGTCCTGAACTGGGCACGAACCGGTTCGCTCTGGCCAATGACCTTCGGCCTGGCCTGTTGTGCCGTCGAAATGATGCAGGCCGGCGCCGCCCGCTACGATCTCGACCGTTTCGGCATTATTTTTCGGCCGAGCCCGCGCCAGTCGGACTGCATGATTGTGGCCGGGACCCTCACCAACAAGATGGCGCCCCCGCTGAGAAAGGTCTATGACCAGATGCCCGAACCACGCTGGGTGGTATCGATGGGCTCCTGTGCCAATGGCGGCGGCTATTACCACTATTCCTATTCGGTGGTCCGGGGCTGCGATCGGGTGGTGCCGGTTGACGTCTATGTGCCTGGCTGTCCGCCGACTGCAGAGGCCCTGATCTATGGCCTGATCCAGCTGCAAAACAAGATTCGTCGCACGAGCACCATAGCCCGGTAAGGCTCCGGGAGAGATGCACCAGGATGATTGAGCGTTACGAGAAACTCGCAAGCAGCATCGATGAACGATTCGGCGACCAGATGCGTCGTGTGCCATCGATTTGCGGTGAATTGACGTACGAACTCGACAAGGATGACCTTCTCGAGGTGGCCACTGCACTGCGCAACGAAGGCGACTTCGGTTTCGAAATGCTGATGGATGTGTGTGGTGTCGATTACCTCGATTACGGCAGCGATGAGTGGAAAACGAACGATGCGACGGATTCAGGATTCAGTCGTGGCGTAGAGCGTGAGACCGTCATTCTC
>Ga0265309_10000780_pt1 | contig 13283 bp, 15 predicted proteins | sample Helome_FD_192492 | JGI IMG/M metagenome (GOLD analysis project Ga0265309, IMG submission 192492) | Marine sediment microbial communities from subtidal zone of North Sea - Hel_20160524 (Illumina Assembly) | ecosystem: Environmental > Aquatic > Marine > Subtidal zone > Sediment ...
GCTCCTGTGCTGAAGATGCCCTATTCCTGGCTATATCAGCCTCAGCATTTAGCGCTCCATTGATAGCATTCTTTAGCTCATTGGCAGCGTTTACGCCTTCCTCCAGCTTATCAAGGATAGAGTTGATCGCATCAGATTCGGCTTGGAGTACATCAATCTTCGCTTCGTTTAGCCGCTCGGTTGCCTGAAAGCGTAGCTCAATTGCTTTTAATGCCCGATCTTCTACCGCATCAAGTAGTTCAAGCTGTTTTTGAGCGCTATCTTCCCCTGCATTAATTTCGTCTTTAATTCGTTTGACTCGAAGATTGGCTAATTCTAACTCACGTTGCGCGGCATCTCTAACACTACGTTTGTTGGCTAATTCCTGCTCAGATGCCTTGATATCTAGCGCCCTTGACTCTGCATCTCGGCTCTGTTTAATTACATCTAACCGCAAGTCGGCTAATTTTTGGTCGGATTCAAGGATCTGTTTATTTCGCTCTAATTCTGGAATATCAGACCCAACGATCTTATTGCGGCGTTCCGTCTCTAAGCGAATCTTTTCTAGAGTAGCTTTTTGGGTAGCCTTGATGTCGGCTTGTTCGCGCTTTTGGCTATTACGAATGCTTTGAGCATTAGCTAATTGCCGTTGCTTTAGATCTAGATCCAATAGTTGAGATGAGCGGTCGAATTCACGCTCAATCTCTTCGATGATTTTATCGGTTTTTTCTTTGGCTATCCTGACTGCTTCATCTGCTTCCTTAGCCGCTTCATCTGCTGCTTCCTTGGGTGATTTCTTAGCTAACCGGCTCCTTATTTGGGATTGTTCTATGTTATTTTGGGTTATTTGCTGCTCTAACTTCTGAATCTCTTCAGAAGTTTTATCTATAGCAGCTATATCCTGTTTTGTTAGGGTACTCGCCACGCCTTGTTGGGTTAACTCTGCCCCAGCACGAAGTTGATCTAGGTTCCTTTGTTGAAGCTGATCGTAGTATTCCTGTTGTGCCGCTAGTCGCTCTTTTAAAATGTCCCCTTCTATCCTCGCTTTTTCTTGCTCAACTAGAGCCGTGTCACTTAAATCTAAATTCCTTAACCGATCCAATGCTTCACGACCTGATTTAGTTTCTCCAATGATTGCCGCATTACTAGCTTCAACCGATTCAATTAACTCTGTGTCCCCAGTTTTATAGGCGTCAATTAATTGGCTTATTGCCGTACTAGCAGCATCCAAGCTTTTATTTTGCTGAGTTAATGTCCTAGTAATTTCTTGAAAAGATACGCTTAAACCTTTTGCCCGTTTTTCAGCTTCTGTGAGTTGGTTGATTATCCCTTTGTACCTTTGCCGTAGCTCTTCTAAAGCTTCTGATTGGGCTTGATATTCTTTTGCATTCCGCCCAGACGGTTGTACTCGATTTAAACCTTCTAGCGCAATTTTAGCAGAATCAAGTCGCTCGGCTATCTTGTCACCTGATAAGGCGGATTCGCCTGACTGTAGATCATCTATAACCCCCTGATATATATCCGCCGCAGCACGGAACTCTTTTATTCCGTCAGCCGTCTTTTGAATGGTTTTAGCGATCCGAATAGTTGCATTTGGGTCACCAAAGGGATTGATAACATCAAACCCTTTCTCAATGAGATCTCGCTCATCCCTAATCCTCTTTAAAGATAACTCTAAATTAGATAATCCTTTTTTTGCAACTTCTGATTCTGCTAGTTTTTCTAGTTCGATTCTCAATGCCTTAATCGCTGTCGTGGTATCCTTAGCTGATTCACTATTCTGTTTAAATGGAATAGCAATTGCACTAACAAGAAGTAGTGCCGCCGCCAGCACCCCCGCCGATGCTGCCATCGACTTCAATGAGATACTAGCCGCAGCCGCCGCGTTCTTTACCCGCCCCGACACTTCAGCAAAAGCTGTCGATGCCCCAGTAGAAGTGAGCACGGCTGCTTTTAGTGCGGTAAAGTTCAGGATTAATGCACTAAGGACTTTTCCTAATTGAATCCCTATTACTACTCCTAGTACAAGAAATCCTCCCTGCAATATTTCTACTGATCCAGTAGTCGCCCTTATTGCCGTAGTTGCAGCATCAAAAGCCAGAATTGCTGGTTCAACTAAAGGTTTGCCGATAGCAGCCCCGCGGCTTCCTATCTCATTGCTAAGTCGGGCTGCCGCCGCCCCATATGTTCTACTTGCCGCATCTAAATCTACTGCTGTTTCAATAATCAACTGCCGTGCAAAACGTTCCTGAAAAACCTCAGAGGCTAATTCTCCAGTTTTGCTTAGCTCTCGAATACTTCCCCCTAAATCTTCGACCGCTCTTGATGCGATTGCCGCCGCACCTGGAATACGCTCAGATATTTGGTTGAAATCTTGAGCCTGCAACACTTCATCTGATAGAATTTGGCGGCTTGCAAGGAATAGCCCTTGTATTTGGTCCTGTTCTAAAGAGAATACCCTGGCAGCCTGGGCTACCCCTTGAACGGTATCTGCGACTACTTCGTTTAGTTGCTCGCGTCCTCGGATCGCTGCCTGTAATTCAGTTGTACCTCCATAAATACTTTCAATTGATTGGCTAGAATCGTTTGCGACTTGAACTACCAGCGACTGCAATCGGATAAAATTCTCTTGTGATTGAGCTACATTTTTAAGGTTCGTCTCTAAAGATGCTGCCGCCGTAGCAACATTTAAAAATGCTGAAGACAATCGGAAAACTGCTTTTGCAGCGTTTAGTATTACTGCCCCGCCAAATGCAGCAGGTATTAATACGGAGCCTATTCTTCTTAGCAAACCCCCAATATCGGTTAGCCGAGTCCTGATTGAACTTAATCCTTTTAAATCAACTGGTAAACTAACCGCCTGAGATCTAACATTTTTCTGAACAGCACGGACACCTTGATTAATTGGTCTACTAATATCTTTTCCAAAAGTTTTTAACCCCTGCACAGCCCCTCGTGTTACATCCTGAAATAGCCGGAACATAACCCGCGATGGACTGGCAATCTCAAACCCCCGCTTAATGTCTTTGATTACCTCCCTAACCAACTCATTTCTAGTTGTTTTCTTTAGGTTGGAAGATTCTTGTTTAATGCCACGAATGACCCCTTTAGCAATGTTGCGACCTGTTTCCCTCGCCGAAGTGTTTAATTGCTTGATTTGCTGAAGCTCTTGTTTTAGTGAATTTGAAATGCCTGACTCCCTTTCTCTTGGGGCGGTTATATCTCTAAGTGCGGTATTGATACCGCGCTTATCTCGCAATGCCAATTGCACCTCTCTATTTAAAGACCCAGCATAAGATTTAGCGGTTTCTTTTCCGGCAATTTCTCCAATATTCCGCGACTGTGCAATTAGCGCCTGGGGGTCAAATCCTGTCAATCGTAAGGGAGCTTGGTCTAAAGCTGTGAGCTCTTTAGTAATACCAGATCTTATGTCAACGGCTGCCAGTAAACGCTTGGAGAACTGTTCTCCTATTTCCTTCCCTCGTGTCAAAAATGGAGATGTGACGCTGTCAAGTAATTCATTGACACTTTTAGAAACTTTTAAATTAAGGCTCCTTTGAATGGTCGCCCCAATGTTTGCTCCAATATTTTGCAGCGCGCCAGATACTAGCGCATTAATAGGCGACCGATTAGCAGTAACACCTTGAGGCTTTTCTTTGTCAAGCGACAGCGTTTTTTTTATTTCCTCACAGCAGGATTTTACCGTATCCTCTAATGACATTAATTGGCTGACAACCTTTGCGTCTGTCTTAATTAAAATATTCCGATTTGCGCCACTTCCTTCAGATAGATTAAAATCGTTCAAGCGCTTTCTAAAGCGATCAATCTCTTTAATCGCTTTAGTTGTATCTAAAGATAGTTCGGCTTCGTAGCGGATGTCTGTCATGCTTTACAAAGATTCAAGTTTTTTTTGCGCCGCAGCTATTTCGTTTTTTAATACTGCTTTTTCAACCGCGTGCGGATCGGATTCAACCCGTTCAACTCGTTCCTCCTCAATGGAATCTTTGGCGTTAGAAAGGTCCCCCCACCATTCTTTTAGCGACGGAAAAGCCAGAAGCTGATCTACGATCGCCGCAATATCTACGGCTTGAAGTGCTAAGATAGCATCATCAGAAACCCATTCCAATGGTAGCTCGGGGAACATCGTTCTTAATGTCTTAGCTACGGATTGTTCTAGCCCTACAGGGATATAAGGTGGGTCACCCTTACGGTTTTTGTCATTTATCCAAGCGCCTTGTTGGAGCAAGAGTAAAGTATATTGAGCAATACGCATAATATGAATATCACTAATTACAGCTAACTCGAATCCGACTTCTTTAAAAAATACCTCCTCTTTTTTAGACTCGATTTCACCGTGCGGCTGATTAGGGCTATCAATTTTTTTGATCTCTGCAATTGCCGATGTCATACTATTCTCATTCTTCATTGTAAATTTGCTATAAATTCATCATACAATATTCTATGTGCAACACCGCCAGATCGTGGTGTACCGTCGCGTTCCAGATCTAGGTCATTCTGTCCAGTACGGAAGTTTTGGCTCCCTTTGGTAGCGTGAGTCATACCAATTGCAAATGCTAGTCCCAAGGCTTGCTGATTCCTTAAGAATAGAGTTTGGTGTATCCAAGGTAACAATGCCGATGTAGGAGTTTGCCCGCCAGGACCCCTACCAACAATTGACTGCAAGGCAAATTCCCCGCGATTGCCCCATTCCCACGCAAGAGCAGCCCCCTGGATTCTAGGCACGGTGTGATACCAGCCTTGGGCAAGTTTGCCTGTGCGATTGGGACTGGATTGGGCTAACCCCTGTGTAGTGCGAGGGGCTGCTCTTGCTACACTAGGAAGTATCTGATTTAGCGCAGATCGAATTAGTTTATTTCTGGAAAACTTTACAGTTGCCATATCAAAATACTTATTCTACTCCTATGATAACTGGGGTACAATGGGATAGCTGGCAGTATTTTATTAATATGCCCATTGATTTATTTGAAGCAGAACAGAAATTAGCAGACTACTTAAACTACAAAGGAAGTAGTTTTAGCTTACCCTTTATTGATTGGTTTGAACCCAGTCAATCAGAAGCTTACCACAAATCGGTCTCCGGCAACCTAATCGTATCGTTGCAGCCCAATCAGCAAACCAATAACGGCGCTAGGGAGCAAATTAATTACGACTTAGCGGCTGTAATTAATATGGTCGTGCGTGGTGAGGACAAGTACATCACGAGACAAAATGCAGCTATATATTATGCCTGGCTATGGCGGGTAGCCAGGGAACTGCGGTTTACAGGAGCAATCGTCTCAGATGAGCAGTTAAGCACAGATATATGGGCTTCAGGTAATATATTAAGTTCGAGTAGGGAGAAACTTATCATGTCTAGTATTGGCGGTAAAAATACATTTGTTAGCGCGTTTTATGTTGAGTATCGAAGCTTGTATCTTGATGATTTGAGTTAGTATCATATAAATAGAGTTAGTAGTTTATTTAATGGATTGAAAGTATTATGGCGATTAGCTACCACAGTGGCGTGGGATATGAGCGAAGAGACTATGGCGACGGGTCGAACGAATTAAATGCGAGTACCGCTGCCCAGGTGGGTGTCCTTGAAATGGAATTTTCCTCGGAAGGGGAAGAACTTTCTGCCTTTCCGGGGACAGGGAATCCTGGACCACAGGTCACAATTGCTACCATTGTGACCAGGTATCGGGCGATACTACGGCTTACCTATAATTTGATTACGATGGATACCCTGGCTGATGCGGCGGGTTGGAAAGTCGGCGGTTCAGGCGATGCCAAAACCGTTGGGGTCGGCACAGGTCTGTTGCGGCTTATAGGCGGTAAAGTCAGGGGTATACTTGGGGGTCCGTTCTTTCAAGACTCTCAAACAGAGATGTTTATTGAGAGCTTAGGTCAAATACTACCCGGGACGACGAACACAATCACAATAGATGGCACGCCGAATACTGTGGTCCATGAGTTGTCATGTATCGTAGAGGCAGGAGACGACGGATTCATAAAAATGACTCAACAGGCCTTTGGAACGGGGTATCCCGTCTAATGATTGAGTCTCTATCGAGGGTGCAGGACGGGTGTTTAATCGTAACGCGGGGTTCGGAGATTTCGCTATTTCTCCCCACCCCTGCATCTAAATTAAAATCATTTACAGCATTCCGTTCTGTGGTAATAGAACTAGCGCCACCCGCGCCAGAGGAAAGCCATCTGACGGAAGAGCAGATCATCAAACATAATCAGGAGACTATTGCCTACTACAGCTCACAAGTAGAAGGCTTTTTTGAGTTCTTACCTTGTGAACTGGGGGACACAGATCACATTTTTGGGGATCAGGTAGTCGAGTTCATTAAAAACATTCATCAACTAAACTATCCAGAAATCCCTACCATTAAGGATGATGTTATTGCAGTATTGGGCGACCCTAGCAAAAGCCTAGAAGTTCCTCTAGAGCAACTTCTAGATTATTCGGCGGCGGTAGCATTCAAACGAGAGAGGCATCAGTTTGAAGATAGTGAGTATTTACTGCTAGAGTTGCTAAAACTAGAGCCAACACAGTCTATCGCTCTAGATTTGTGGCGAACTTGCGATAGAACGACGTTAATTAAATATATATCTGACATCACGAATACTCGCACATTAAGCTTTAGTCAGCTCAAAACAGAGGCAATTAAACAACTCATTTCCGAGCAAATGATAGCGCCATTAAAAGGAAGGCTATTATCTGCTATAGATAGGGGAGTGTTCAAAGATACCGCTAACTGGAAACCAATGCAGTTTCCAGGGAAAAAACCAGCAAAAAAACCTACAGGAGATTTAGATGAACGGCTTAAAGCCTTGGACAAAAAACACGGTAGAACCTAGTCCGGCTCCAAATCTATTTGAATCAAACGTTAAGGCATCTGTCTTGTATCCTCCCAATCAACCGCCGAGAATGGCATTAAGTCAGTCTGAATATAAAGAGTATCTAAAACAATGCACCAAAAATCTAGAAGAGGGTCGTCTCTACGAAGAGTTGGCAGGAAACAATCACAGGAAGATAGTGACTGTTTCTCCTGAAGAGATGGAAGCATTAGCAGCCTTTGATGATTCCTGTAAAGGGATGTCAGAGCAGAGGAAGAAGTCTTACTATCAATTACTGATGGAAGACTGTCGGGAGGTCGCTCATAAGATGCGGGAAATAGACAAACATGGCATCTGTTTTTGCGATAGAGAACAGGTTATAATTGCCCTCGTTCAAGGGGTCCTCAATATGGGAATTTTTGAGCCCGATGTACAGAGGGCTAACGCGAACGCAAACTGTACAATGGATACCCCAGTTGAGAAGCTACCAAGAACCTCACGGGTATGCTTGTATCACTCGGATAAACTAGAGTTCATATATGACAACTGGCTGATTTACCAGCCTAACTGGCGGGATCGGTATGAAATAATCATTTTTCATTAGCTGATTACATCCTGTTTGTCAATCCGGCAGTTTTTCCCAGTAGATGATAGTCGGTAAACTTGCCCTGCAACTATAATCATCTGCTCTGACTTACCAGCGAGGATAGCCTTAGCTAGTTCGTCAAAGTTGGCTCGCTTTAGCTTCAATGCAGTTACTTCAGATTCAATTGTTTTAAAATCCTGAACTAATTTAGCAGGGAGTGTTTTTTTTGCCTCCGTATTCTTTACTTCAATCTTTGATTCAGTCATGGCTAACCTTAGTATTTTCTACACTATACCAATATCTATGCTATCTTCGATTAATTCTTAAATAGAACTATTTTAGTGTAGTTTGGGCTGCTACCGCCATCATTGGATCGGTTTTCGGTACGAATTGATCCTTTAAGTATCCCCATTCTTGCAGCATCGCTGCGATTGGGCTGACGTGATAACCAGATGTTATCATTGTAGGAAAAAAACCGACTAGATGCTATGGTCACTTCCCAGTGGATAGCGGTTAGTTCAATTCCATTCAATCCAAGTGCTAATAGTGTTTCAGTAGAACTTGCTATCTGAACAACACTAGGAGGTGTCCCATCATCATTTAGAATTTCAGTTAGGTTATCAGAACTGATTCCTTCCCAAAGATGATGTGTTGGCGACTGTCCCGACATTGCCGCCATTTTGGTTCGAAGACAGCTAACTCTCGGACTTCATTCTGGGTAAATAGTCCTCTCATTTTGATTATTTTGCGCTTCCAGAATTAAAGGAATTGCTTCATCCCACCCTCCAGAAGGTTTTTCAGTAATACCAAAGCTTATGGCAATTTTTCTGATTTTTACCCACCCATTAGGTGTAGATGTTTTGATCTGATTAAGTTCATGCTCAGTATAGTACCCATGTATAGAAGAGTGAGGAATTACATCATCATCCCCTTGGGTTACTTCGTGGGTTACTTCGGGAGAAACAACATCATGCCAAAGTTGATGAACATCGGGGGAATAATCAATCTCGTTGATATTCAACCAATGTCCATCCCTCTTTGGATGTTGGATTTTGACTGTTTTTAGTTTCATTGTTAGGTCAAAATACGAACGATACCGCCTTCTTTTAATGGCTCAACAGCCGCACCTGCTAATAGAGAGATGTGCCAGTTACCAAGCGCATGATAGCCATTGTATTGAACTGAGATGACCATCCCAGACTTGTGAGCGATCCTTTGAACAGGCGCACCCATTCGCCGCAATTGTTCAAAGTTTTCAAATTCACGACTAACGCATTGAACAGCGTCTTTCTGGAAGACGAATGCCAGCTTATGAGCCGCCGTTACTGTTACGGCATCGGCATCGGCAATGGTTGTCTGGACTAATGCAGGGAATATGGTTGCAGTTTGTTCTGTCGCGCCATTAACTACAGATACTATCGAGTACGTTTGAGTATCGCCAGCAATTACAATCTGGTCACCAGCGATTAAGTCGGAGACAGCCCCCGCTCCATCATCAGTCACGATTGTAGTATCCCCAGCAGCCCCAGCAGCATCAATCGCTACCGTGCCCCCCCTGGGGTGTGAGTTGGGACATTATTGCTTTTGTACCAACCATAATTTACGGCGAATGCTATTTGATTGGTTAGCAATGTATGAGCCGGACCCGCTTTGTCTGCCTCTTGAAATGTGGACAAACCAGTCGCTTTATTGTTGTTGAACACGTCAACAACAAAATAACGGTCTTCATTTGGGGTACTAGCGTCATCTAGTAGGCCCGCAGCGTCACTCAAGATTGAAATACCACTAGCGAAAGGGTCGCCGCCAACAGTCCCAACCGACTGGTATGCGTATTCCATGACCTTCCCATAAATGTAGCGGTCAAAGTCCTCGACGAGGGCATTAACGTTTCTGGCGACCGTCTTGGGAACCACTAAGGCTTTGAGGTCATCCAAATCTTTAGAAGTAAGCTGAAAGTTTTTCTCTTTGTAATAATCCAGGCTTAATGGTCGGGTTACCTGAACCACATCGCTTACGTTCGCTGCATTTGGATAGTACCCTGGAATAAGGGTATTGGGCGCTTCAGTTTCTTTTATGTCCAGCATCGTGATGATGCTGCCTTGCCCACCAGAACTCATAGAATCATTATAATCCTGGCTGCATAACATGGGCATTACACAAGTTTTACTCCATTGTTCGTCAACTACAACAGAAAGGTTATCGACAAGTGCGTTAATTTCGTTAGCCATTAGTCTGTATTTGTACTAAGTGTGCAACGAAATATCCTCTAGATACTTCGGGTGAGGCCCTACCTCTAAATTAGATCTTAACCAATTATTCGAGTTTCAGGCGAGTTGTGCGCGACCTGCTTTCAAGTCGGCATGGTCCTGATCAGTCAACTTTATCCCCCCAGTTTTATCTCTAGCAATCACCCTGATCCCACCAGTTTTACCCCTACCCTGTGGAATATTAGCGCCAGATGTTTGATTCCAGGGAATAAAGGTACTCTGTAATGGAATCCCAAATTCCCCTTTGCGTGCCTTTATTAGCACCTGCCGGGGGTCTAGGATATCCCCCGTCTCGGAATCAGAAAGTTGATTGCCAAGGCGATCGGTGAATCCAGTTACTTTATATTCAGGAGTCAAATCATCAGAAGAGACATCCTCGTAAACAGGAGTCAGGTGCATCCTGGACATAGCTGAGAACTCCTCAAAGTGGACACCTTCCTGCTGTTCAAATAGTGCGCGGAGAGCCATTTTTTGCTTAAATTCGTGCATGGCCCCTGATAGTTCGGATACCTTTTTTTCGGCGGATGTGACTTTTTCTGAGAAGGTTTTACTCGCTTCGGCTAAAGCTTCTCTCCTAGCCTCAGCTAGTTTCGCTTCAATTTCCGCTGATGCTTTAGCTTGCGCCTGTAATTCCTGAAGAGCCTTAATCGGATCTTCGTTATTACCAAGCGCTGCTGTCATTGCATCCTCCCGCTTGGCAGCAATTTCTGCCTGTTTTTTGTACTCTTCAAGACTCGATTTAGTCGAGGTGAAGCCCTGCTTTACCTCGACTAAATCACTTTGAAGTTGGGCGATTTGTTCTTGCTGTTTTTGCTCCAGTGCTTTCCACCTTTGCTTATCGGCGAGAAGTTCGTCCCTGTTCGCAATCAACCCCTCTAGGGTTGGGTTACTTTCTTCCGGCATGATGATTATCGGTTAAGATAGTATTGATTAGTTATACATAATAGCATAAATGGATAAAGATTTAAACTGGATTCCTGAATCCTGGGATTCTTACAAGAAAGCTTGGGCTATATCATCCGATTTTACAGACAACTTATGTCGCCAGATTTTTGGGAACCAACAGTTGTTATCTGATGACTCATATCAACTGGGAATTAAAAACTACCTGAGACAAAAGCTAGGGGAACGCGCGGGTGATTATCAGATGCGCCTGGATTTAGCGAGTTTTGATGGTCGGCTCGAAATGGCCGTTATTGATTCAGGAGGGCTTCTAGCCCAACACACGGTCAACAAGAGTCTTTTGCCAGAAGAGATAGCCATGAACCTAACCAACGTGGATCAGAATACAAATAATTTTGAGGTTTGGCTCAATTCGACAGTGATCCAGTTATTGATTTATGGCTGTTGGGCATGGTTTGTTTGTTTCGACAAAAAACATGGCTGGTATTTGCAATGGCTTGACCCTGATAGCATTGCATCCCCTCAGTATTCCACAATTGAGAACAGAGAGATCCTGACTGCTTTTTCTGCTAAAGGAGTGGAACGAATAAGATCAGGATTTGGGTATGATGAACAGGAATATTATATCCGCCATGAATTAGTAGAAGAAGAGGGGCAACAGCAACTACGGTATCGCTATTCTCGATGGGAGAAAAAACAAGGAGATGATGGACAAGAGGGGAGTAAATATACTTTAGTTCCCATTAACGGACAGCAATACACTTATACCACCAGAGCTGACGATAGTTACCTCTCGGAATTTCCTTTAGTCTGGCTCAACTATAAAGGCAAAAAAGAGCCCCTATCATTTCAATACCCTTTTTTCTCTACATTGATTACGCTCAATCGACTGCATTTCAACAAAGAAAGTGAGTTGAACAGTGCAGAATCTAACTGCAATATCCAGACGTTAAAAAGAAAGCACGCAGGGGCTGTCCCAAAAGAACCAGGCGATATCAGTTTAGGGACAAATTCAGTTATTGAGATTCCCAATGCCGACCAGGGGGGGAATGTAGAATGGCTAGAGTTTGCAGGGACGGCCATAGGGATAACTCACCAGCGAAATCAAGATCGCAGTGAGACTATGGATCGCATCTCCAAGCAATTTTTGAATGGTGGCGAAACTGTAAAAACGGCTTTCCAGGTTGGCGTGGAAGTAGATGCCTCCCGATCTAAATTAATTGCGGCATCCAATGCCATTCAGGATGCCTTGCAGAAAACGTTTAGGCTGGCACATCAATACACCAGTCCAGAGAAAGTACCCGACAATATAGTTGACTGGGTACAATTGAAGCAAGAGGTTCTCCGTTCCCCTATCTCAGATGAAAAAGCGCGGGTATTGATTGAACTATACAATCTAGGATTATTGACAAAAGTACAGGTTGTAGAAACCTTGCAACGATTTAATTTCATCCCCAACGATATCTCAATGGATGTTTTAGAACAATTACGAGAATCAGAATCGCGCCTATTACCAGAAATAGAAATAATGGAGGACACAGAAAATGCCTTGGAATGATACCGATCGGGTGACTCTAGCCAGATTGCTGAAACTTGAAGACAGCCAGTATTACCAAGCAGGGCTCCTTCAATATTTAATGACTTGCAGACAGCAGTTAGATGATGAGACAGGGGCCACTTTTGTCGCTGATATCCAAAAATTAATCCGAAATGTGTCCCTGGCTGAAAATGAAGCGGAAGCGGCGATTACGCAACAATCCAATTCAGATTCTGGACTGATTGAACTAACCCTGTTTGGTGAAACGAGAAAGCGCTATGACAAAGACCTTCTGATACTTGAGTCAGCGAGCAACTCCCCAGAAGCCCGCATTGAAAGCTTTACAAATGAAATCAAGCGATTACTAGATCCTCAAAACAAATTAGCCAGAGTATCTATTAAAACCAGAACAATCCCAACTTAATAGAAATGAAAGATAGGCAGAAACCGGAGCTGAAACCAAAATTACTAGGAAAAGGATTAGACGAAAAAGCTTTTAATGAAATTGCTAAGGTAAAAGATACTGACACAAAAGAAGCTATTGATAATACTACCCCTGCTATTAAAGCCTATTTAAAAGCAGAGACAACGGTTTGAAGATACGATTGGAATGGTAGTCAAATTATTGGTGATTTATAGTGGTAGCTAACCTTCGCCTAACTCAGGTTAAATATAATCTGCTTGCGGGGCAATATCAGTCAGAGTTTGGCGGGTTTCTTGCTCACAGTGATATCCCGACTCTAATTGCAGGGGAAAAAACGAGACTGGAGGCTAGACTAGAAAGGATTGCTGAACGCGCCATTAGAGGGGAATTATCTCGGTCGGAGTTTGAGCGGGTATTTAGTTTAGAGCTAAAGACTCCCTCTGTCAGAGTTGGCTTACTAGGGTTCGGGGGCGAGGAATGGTTGTCAATGCAGACTCCTCAAGACCGCAGCCGTTTCTATGGCAAGATGTCAGGAGAATTAAGAAGGACATACAGGCGCGTCTCTGGATTCTCTGAGGCAATGTCCAATGGGCAATTAAGCGAATCACAGATTCGGGCTAGGGCACGTTCCTATGCTAGGGGGATAACTAGATATTTCTCGGTAGGCGAGGTCACATCACGGCAATATGCCGGAGTAATCATAGGGATTAGGGATCTAGATCCTCTAGCCCGGCATTG
>Ga0265309_10000781_pt1 | contig 13275 bp, 17 predicted proteins | sample Helome_FD_192492 | JGI IMG/M metagenome (GOLD analysis project Ga0265309, IMG submission 192492) | Marine sediment microbial communities from subtidal zone of North Sea - Hel_20160524 (Illumina Assembly) | ecosystem: Environmental > Aquatic > Marine > Subtidal zone > Sediment ...
CGAGGACTATTTTCAGGATTGCCGCATGCAGGTGATCGCAAGTCGCGAACGCTTAAGCACTGAGCTACAACGACTGGGTTTCGAAGTATTTCCATCCAGCAGTAACTTCGTGTTGGTGCGTCATTCCGGGCATGCGGCCGAATCGCTTTACTCTGAATTGAAAGCCAGCGGCATCCTGGTGCGATACTTCAACAAGGCGCGCATCGATAACTGTGTTCGCATTTCGATCGGCACCGACGACGAATGCAATGCCTTGATCGCCGCCCTTACGGAGATAATTGGTTAAAAAACAAGCCCGGACTGATAGCAGCACATTCTGTCCGCTACTTCTTCTATTTTATTTTACTCTGCAGATTCTGACTGCATTGTTCTTACTTGCTGCTCCCTCTCCTCTCTGACTCTTTGAATGCGTTTGACACGCATTACGCCCCAAAGTATCACAATCAAAATACTTGCCAGCAATGACCCATAGGTAATGTAGGGTGAAGTGGACGTTGCCCAGACTACGATCAAACCCATAAAGGCCAGTGCAAATAGGGCCGTAAGAATGCGATCGTCTAAATACAGCACACTCCTTTTTTGATAGTTTTGCAGCCCATCTTTTTGCGCCATCTGTATACGCGCAATTCCTTCCTCGGCGTTATCACCCATGTCAAATCCTCCATAAGCTAAACAATGAAACCTACGAATACTATCGTAAGCCTAAACCAGTACCTTTTAGCAAACCAATCAATAAATCATATGCGGCTGATCTGGCTATAGATTAATCGCAACATTCAAGAATATGAAAAGCAAGCGGCGGTGTCCCGAATGGCGGACTCTGCAGCGATCCGCTTTTGGGCGTACCATGATTGCCAGCTATCGGTAAAGCAGACACTCAGAAATCAAAGATCAGCGTCCGTAGACGATCCTCTCCGAATCGCATGGAAGTGAGTCATGGCTATCATTAGCGCGGCAAGGAATATCTGTGTGGCCCCCGGCGCTTTCCTCTATCAGCGCCATCGGCGTGCGGCGGTGTTACCATATATGTATGGTATTTAACTAAAGGTAAAAATTATGAAACCAGTTCTGTGTTTGCTGTTTGCTCTCGGTGCCTGCAGTGCCGCCTGGGCCGATGTGCAGATCGAGTACAAGGGTGTGACGGGCGCTAACAGCACCATGTTCAGCAATGGCAACAAGGTTCGCATCAATAGGGTCCAGGTGCCGGGTTATGTGCTGTTCGATGGTGAGACCGAGGAGTTTTTTATAGTCGATACCAAGCGCAAGGAAGTCATTAGGACCTCCTTCCATGAGATTCCCGGCGTTGTACCGGATGGAACGCTGAATGTCAGTCTGAAAACAAGAGGTAACGGGGGCAAAATAGCCGGGTACAGCACTGGTAGATTCGATCTGATCTCCAATGGTATGTATTGTGGCACGCTTAACGGCTCGTCCAAGCTGATCGAGAACCGGGAAATGAAGAATATGCTGCAAGCAATGCAAAGCATACATAAATTGTCGCGGATGCGGATGGCTAAGATTGCCGACGAGTTATCGGAATGCCAGCAGGCTAGTTCGCAAATGACTAACCTGATCGTCGAAAGCGGATTTGTCGTGCGATACATCGACGATCAGGGCAAGTTGATGTTTGAAGTGTTGTCGGTCAAGTTCAACGAGAAGGTAGAGACGAATTATTACCAGGTGCCGCCAGGAATGAAGGTCGTCGACATGAACGAAAAAATGGAGCCGGCGGCTCAGTAGATGCGGGATTATATATGTTTTCTAACCGTCTGAATGTGGCCGAACTACGGGCTTGATATTACGATTTTGAGTGTCCGCTATAGGGAAAGCAGACGCTCAGAATTCCAGGTCATTGCTCGAGAGCAGGAAACTGCCACAAGGTAGTTTGTTCTGGTAGCCGACGAGATCAGTTTGTCTCGGTCAATTCTCCAAAAAGGTGCGAGACAAAGCAGCGCCAGGTGGCCGGTAGGAAGGTACATTATTGGGCGTGTCGGCAGGAATCAGGCAGATTTCGGAGCTGGATTGCGCCGTTGATATCTTTACTTGACTTGTTGGAATAAGGAAAATAGGGTGTTAATTCTTCCTATATTTATCTCGGACCCTGGTGCAGCATAGGGGCTAAAGGAGAACTGTTCATGAACAGAGGCGAAATCAATGCACTCCCGCTAGCTCGACCAACCTCGAGTATGTGCTCAGCAATCAGGGTATCGAGTACGTCTTGGTGATGGGGATCGTGACCGACCAGTGCGTGGAAACGGCCGTGCGCGACGGCTGCGACGGTGGTTACTTAATGACGCTGGTGGACGATGCGTGCGCCACTTATTCGCAGCAGCGACACGCCGAGTCGATCGTTGGTTTTAAGGGATACTGCCGAACCCGCACCACCGACGAGCTAATTGCCGAGCTCGAGAGCAATCGCCATGGACGCCAGGTCGCGTAGTCGCGCTCGGCAGGTCGGAGCCAATCCCAAGCCTTGAACACCGACGATCCACGGATTACCCACATTGAGTGGGGCAAGCTCGAAGGCACGCGGCGTCGGCACGCGGGCAGTAACTCCAGGTCCGGCGAGCACGGCCAGATCGTTCACGTCGGCCTGGCCCGCATAACGACCGAGGACGGTTGCAGTGGATTTGGCTTTAGCGACATCGACGCCGACCACGCCGCGCCATTGCTCGGCCGTCGTTTGAGCGAAGTGTTCTCAGCACAAAGTGGCGTCCTGCCCCCGTATCAAGCGCTGGACTTTCCCGTCTGGGACCTGATCGGTCAAAGGCAAAATCTGCCGGTGTACGCGCTCGTCGCAAACCTCGCCGGCGCTTCGGTGCCCACCTCGATACACCCGCTGTGCTATGACACCACGCTCTATTTTGATGATTTGCATCTTGATTCCACGCGCTCCGCCGCGGAGCTGTTAGCGACACAGGCGCGGGAGGGCTACGAGTGGGGACATCGTGCGTTCAAGGTAAAAGTCGGGCGCGGCGCACGCCATATGTCACTCGAGCACGGCACCGAACGTGATATCGCCGTCATAAGGGCAGTGAGAAAAGCAATTGGCCCGACCGCAAAGCTGATGTTGGACGCCAACAACGGCTATAACTTCAACCTCGCCAAACAGGTGCTCGGTGAAACAGCGGACTGCAATATCTTTTGGATAGAAGAGGCGTTTCACGAGGACGCCGAGCTTTACGCGGCTCTGCGCGACTGGCAGACCGAGCAAGGGCTTCACGTTCTAATCGCGGACGGCGAAGGACGCGCTTCACCAAAGCTGCTCAAATGGGCGCGCGATGGCTTCATCGACGTCGTGCAGTACGATATTTTACGTCATGGATTCACGCCCTGGCTCGAGGTCGGTCGTCGGCTGGACGAGTGGGGCGTTCGCAGTGCACCGCATCACTACGGACGTCATTACGGCAATTTCGCGTCTGGACATCTGTCGACGGCAATCAAGAACTTCACGTTCGTCGAGTGGGATGAGGCAACCACTCCCGGCCTGGACACCACCGGCTATGCGGTCGAAGAAGGCAAAGTGCAAATACCGGACAGCGCCGGTTTTGGCCTGAAGCTCGATAACGTAGTTTTCGAGCAAGCGGTTGCAAGAAACGGCTTTCGCGTATCCATGTCGGGAGAAGGTTTTCGGTCCGAGCGTTTGTGACTCGACGAGCTTAGCCACAGTGCCGTCTGTAAACGCGGGTTTCGTCGATAGAAGAATCGACGTGGTCAGTGTCGATTGAATAAATTTTCTACCTGGGCGACCGTTGTTGGCCGATTTCTGCAGCCTGGTAACTGCTTTTCAGCGGCAGCTTCGGGGATAACTGACCCTCAATTCCATGTAATCAGGGGCGATAGCCGACCCTAAATGGAAACACAGAAAATTTCTTTCACGATCCTCGCGCTACAATCTGAAGTGTTTTTTGTGGATATCGATATTTTGCGTGAAAAGCAAATTAGTCCCGATACCACATTGCATTCGCTAGTGATATCGATTCGAAAAGTAACGCATAAGCATTGGTGATATTCCAGGTAAGATAATGAGATTACTCCTAATCACTGGTCAACATTAAAATAGTTTGAGATAATTATTGTCCTTCACCTTTTTCTGACATAGCTCTAGTGAACGGTCATAGATTTAATATCGGATATCTATTGCTGGTTAACGCAACTCAATTCATCGATGGTGCAGTGTAGTAATTCCAAATAACAGACGAACGCTAAATTCATTCATGACTAAGGAGAGCTTATTATGAAAAATAAACTTCTGTGGGCCATTTTTCCAATGGCTCTTTTGATTTCAGGGTGTTCAAGTAGCCCCAAAGAGCAGAAAGATGAAGCTGAAGCCGAATATATTGAGCAAAAAATGGAGACGATAGAGGAATACAAGTCGTGTATTAAAGACGCTGGTACTGATGAGGCTAAATTGAATGCCTGTGAAAGTCTATTGAAAGCAGTGCCCGGTTTGGCAGCACCAGCGGAATAGCGGATCCTACTACATCTACTTTCCACATCAGTTATAAAGGGAAGCATTCTTTGTTGCTTAGTTAAAGCGGTTTGTTGTCGGCAATGCCAGTGGCTGCCCTGATTGCACAGACCGTTGGTGTTATCGGTACCTGGACGGTGGGTGGCCCTACGGTGTGAAGGATGCTCCCGCCTTTGCTGAAGCGATAATGAAACTGAGTGTCCGTTCCTGGCTGTCGGCTCAACCGGTCGACGCAACACATGCATTAAATCGTTCTGCTGGTGTATCAAAACCTAGTGTCTTGCGGGGTCGTTCATTTAACTGACGTGCCACCGCATTGAGCTTTGCTTGCGAGTGTACCGATAAATTGGTTCCTTTTGGGGAAGACATAGCTTGAAATCCTCTATGGCAGGAGCCGAGAGTGAAGCATTTTAGTCATCCTGTTCAATCGAAATTCAACCGACATTCCTGCTAAAAACTTACAGTTAATTTATAACAACACATTTATGACATATTGATCTTGCGAGTTATTTCGAAAGCTATAATCTAACCCTCGCAATAATTAGAGATCGATTAATTCACCTACTCGCCAACCTGATGCAGAGCAGACACAGACTAGAATTCAAAAGTATTGTTTTGGCGTTAACGCTTTTATGTGCCATCCCGAAATTGTCCGCTAATGAACCGGAATCTGTTAATTTTACCGAGATTCATAAGCAAGCCATATTCGCCAATGCTGCCTATCAGCCTGAAGATACAGTTCGCGACCTGGTCGAAGCCGGTAACTATAGGCTCACGCTCTATCACACCATTCCAGATATTCAAATATCGTTTTTCCTCGCAACCAACGAACTAACCAGGACCCAGGTCGTTTCGGTACGCGGCACCTCCAACATCGAAAATGCAATGGTCGATATTTCACTTAAATTAATGGAGGATAAGAATACGGGGGTGCGTCTACACGAAGGATTTTCTTTCGCTGCAAAACAGGTTTATGCAGAGTTGAAACCGCTACTCCAACCTGGTTATAAAATTAACCTCACCGGCCACAGCCTGGGTGGTGCGGTTGCTTTAATTTTAGGCATTTATCTGGATGCCCATCAGTTCAATATCGAACAGGTAATCACATTTGGCCAGCCCAAGGTCACCAATATATCCGGCGCCAATAAAATTCAACACATCAATGTAATCCGCGTAGTCACACCCTTTGACCTGGTGCCGCTGGCACCACCGTTCGATCCCCTGGATATTAGCAACCTCGACGTATACTGGCATGCAGGGAAAGAAGTTATTCTTCTGGCTGATACTCAATACGCGATTTTGGAAGGTACTGATAGTATGTTGCGTGCTACCAGATTCACCCAGAAACCCCTGACCGAAGATAATCTGAACAATCATCAAATGCCGCTCTATCTCGAAAGGATCAAGGCAAAAACCAAGTCTTCCAAATTGGTTCCATATCAAACCGATCTTAACTTGTTCAACCTGTTTGGCAGTGATTAGGGCATCGGAAATATAAACACCCGGTTTCCCCTATATCCTTAGTTTAAAGCCTTCGTGAGTGGCCTCGAATCCGAGTGACTCGTAAAATCGCAAAGCGTCTGGACGTTGCTTATCGGATGTCAGTTGAACGATGCTGCAGCCCCTTTGCCTGGCCCGGTTAATAGCCCAGTTAATAAACTTGGCGCCTACAGCTTTTCCCCGGTGCGTTTTCGCAGCTCCGTTTTAACCGCCGGTACCGCGCTGGTCGAGGAAGATTAAAGATCCAGTGGAAACAGGTCGAGGCGCGGTGCAGTTTCAGCCATCCGCTGCCACAGCAACGCATAACTTTCCCCGCTTTCAGGATGCAGTCGATCTCCGGCAATGTCCTGTAACGGTTTTAGCACGAAGGCGTTGTGCAGAATTTCAGGGCGTGGTATCCGGATTCCGGGAATATCAAGGACCATGTCATCGTAAGTCAGGATATCGAGATCAATCGGGCGACTGGCAAACTTGGGCAGCGTGCGATCGCGTCCCAATTGGTCTTCGATATCATGAAAAACTGTCGCGACTGCCGCGACCTCGAGGTCGGTGTCAAAACCCGCAACCAGGTTTAGAAAATTACTGCCATCGAAACCCACTGCGGCTGAATCGTATACCGGGGACAAATCGATTTCTTTAAAGTACTCTCGCAGCAAATCAACTGCCTGTCGAATCTTGATTTCGCGATCGACGTTGCTCCCCAGGCTTACGTAGACGCGGGCCATCAGGCTGGCCTGGCACCACGCTCGATAATTACACCGACCGATTTGGATCCGCGAACCGCGCCGGGCTTGTGCAGGGTCAGCTTCACCCAGGGCACCGAAAACTCCTCCATCACAATGCTGCAAATTCGCTCAGCGAGCGCTTCAACCAGTTCGAACTCGCTCTGCTCGATAAACTCGATCAGGCGCTTGGCCACGGTTTTGTAGCTCAAGGTATCCTCGATATCGTCACTTTTTGCTGCCTTGCTGATATCGGTCGCCATTTCGATATCGAGACTGATGGTCTGCCTGATTTTACGCTCCCAGTCGTAAATCCCGATCACGGTTTCAATTTGCAGGTCATGAATAAAAACGATGTCCATTGTGCTACCAGCCCGGTAAGATTGTCTGCCTGCAATCTTAGCCGTTGGGGGTTTCAAAAGGAAACGCCAAATCACTGAAAAACAGCGGGATTTCGTCCTGAAGCGGCTTGAAACCTGAATATGCTTCTGGTAGAGTTCGCGCCCTCAAACTAATCTCGCTATTCAACGGAGTTCCACCATGTCTCGGGTCTGTCAAGTAACCGGTAAAAAACCGGTTAGCGGAAACAATGTGTCGCATGCGAATAACAGGACGCGTCGTCGCTTTCTGCCGAACCTGCATACCCACAAGTTCTGGGTCGACTCGGAGAATCGGTGGGTCAAGTTGCGCCTGTCTGCCAAGGGCATGCGGATTATCGATAAAAATGGCATCGACGCGGTAATCGCCGACCTGCGTAAGCGCGGCATCAAGTGCTAGGAGTAAAATCATGAGAGATTTGATAAAACTGGTTTCAACCGCGGGCACCGGTCATTACTACACCACGGATAAGAACAAAAAGAATACTCCCGACAAAATGGTGTTCAAGAAATATGATCCGGTGGTACGCAAACACGTCGAATACAAAGAGGCCAAAATCAAGTAAGCAGGCCGCTACAGCAAGTTAAAAAAAACCGGTGCCAACCGGTTTTTTTATGCCCCCGGGAATCTAGACTATCAGGCTTTCATATCGCCTCCAGTAGGGTATGATTAGCGCGATATCACTCCCCAGGGAACTCATGTCAGACGTACTCGTTCAGGTTGAAAACCTGTCCCGCTATTACCAGAGTCACTGCGCGATCAGCCATCTGAGCTTTAGCTTGAAAGCCGGTGAGGTGCTGGGTTTCCTGGGCCCAAACGGTGCCGGGAAGTCGACCACGATGCAGGTGATCAGCGGTAACCTGGCGCCGAGCGAGGGCGAGGTCAGCATCGCCGGCCACGATATCCTCGAAGCACCGCGGGCCGCCAAACAACAGCTTGGCTATCTACCAGAACACCCACCGGTATACCGCGATGCCAGCGTTGACGAATATCTTAAATATTGTGCGCGCCTGCATCGCATTCCCCGCAACCAGGTAGCAGCCGCTGTTGACAGGGTCAAACAACAGTGTGGGCTGGAAGATGCCGGCATGCGCCTTATCGGTAACCTGTCAAAGGGTTACCAGCAGCGAGTGGGAATCGCACAGGCGATTATTCATAATCCACCGGTGATTATCCTGGACGAGCCCACGGTCGGTCTTGACCCGATTCAGAATCGCGAGATTCGCAGCCTGATACGTTCACTGGGTGACCAGCACAGCGTAATTTTATCTACCCATATACTCTCCGAGGTCCAGGCGACCTGTGACCGGGTACAAATCATTCGTGCCGGCGAGATAATTTACCATTCATCTACCAAAGCGCTGAACCAGGGGCACGAGAGTTCGTTCAAGGTCGCGCTGCGCAAACCCGTCAATCCCGAAGAATTACTTTCCCTCGACGGTATCGACCATGCCGAAGCGCTCGATGCGGGTCGCTTCCGGGTATTTTTTGCTCCCGACGCAAATCCTGATGCGTTAGTCGAGGCGGCAGTACAACAGGAATGGGGCCTCTACGAACTGATTCCCGAACAGCAATCACTCGAAGACCTGTTCATCGAGCTTACCCACAGCGAGGAGTCTGCCGCCAAATGATCTGGGTTATTGCCAGGCGTGAATTCGGCGCGATGTTCCTGTCGCCACTGGCCTGGGTCATTCTAGCCGTAATCCAGACCATTCTTGGTTACATGTTTCTGACCAACCTGGATAATTTTTTCGTGCTGCAGCCGCAGCTGATTCAACTCGAGAATTCACCCGGGGTGACCGATCTCGTAATAACCCCGTTAATGCAGGTCGCGGCGATCATTCTGCTAATGGTGATGCCGTTATTGACAATGCGCTCGATTGCCGAAGAAAAACGAAATCGCAGCTTGACTTTACTGATGTCGTCACCGCTCAGCATGACGGAAATCGTGCTCGGAAAATTCCTGGGAATGATGCTGTTTGTCATTGTCCTGGTTAGCATGCTGATGTTAATGCCGCTCTCGCTATACCTTGGCACCAGCCCGGACAGTGGCAAATTGCTGTCAATCTATATTGGCATGTTGCTATTGCTGGGGTCATTCACGGCAATCGGACTTTACCTGTCGAGCCTGACGGAAAACCAGACTATCGCGGCGATCAGCACCTTCGGGGTGCTGTTAATGCTGTGGATTATCGACTGGGTCAGCGCCTCGCTCAGTAACGGGCATACCGTACTTTCCTACCTCTCTATTTTGCAGCACCACCAGTCGATGCTGGAAGGCGTATTCGATACCAGCGATATCACCTACTACCTGCTGTTGATTTTTGGATTCCTGGTGCTGACGATTCGCCAGCTAGACCGGGAGCGCCTGCTATGAAGGTCAATTCCCGGGTACGCCTGCAGTTTCGTATCCAGTCCGGGGTTTTCCTGCTGTTATTTATCGGCCTGCTGGTTGCATTAGCCTGGCTGAGCAATCGCTATCCGATAACCCTCGATATGAGCGCGAACCAGCGCAACAGCCTGTCGCAGGAATCGCAGCGTCTCATTGAAAGCATCGAGTTGCCACTTGAGGTAACACTATTCGTCTCGCCGATAAACCAGAGTAAGCCACTTCTCGAAACCCTGTTCGAACGTTACCAGCAACGACAGCCAAACATCAGCTTTCAAAGCCTGAACCCGGATTTGTATCCCGATCTATTACGCACCCATGACATTCGCTATGACGGCGAGGTTTTGCTCGAATACCAGGGTCGTAGCGAAAAAGTTTCCCAGGTTAGCGAAGCCAACGTGACCAGCGCGATCCAGCGTTTGTTGCGCCAGGGCGAACGTTGGCTCGTATTCCTGGAAGGGCATGGCGAACGCCACCCCTACCGCGAGGCCAACCATGATTACAGCCTGCTGGCGACTGAACTGGCGAGCAAGGGGTACAGCATCGAGAATTTGAACCTGGTGCAATCCAGTAGTATTCCGGACAACACCGATGTGCTGATCCTTGCGAGCCCCAAGGTGCCAATGCTGCCCGGTGAAATCGAGATTTTGCGCGAATTCCTCGAACGGGGAGGTAACCTGCTGTGGCTGGCTGACCCCGAGCAGGCAAGCGATGGACTGGAGTTACTCGAAGATCAACTCCCCATCGAATTTTTACCCGGTATCATCGTTGACCCCAATAGCCAGCTGATGGGGCTGGATCGGGTCGACTTTACCCTGGTCGGAGAATACCCGCGCCATCCAATAACACAGAACCTGAGCAGCCTGTCATTGTTTCCCCAGGCGCAGGCGCTCGAGTTCAGCGGTGACGAACGTTGGCAATTACAGGTTTTTTTGCAAAGCGACGAACGCAGCTGGAACGAGACCGGTGAACTGCGCGGTGAAATATTTAAAGGTGACAACGAGGACGAGAGTTCCGGTCCGCTGAATATCGGACTGACACTGGCACGCAGCCTGCAGGGCGACGACGGTGAATTATTCGAACAACGAGTAGTAATCATCGGTGATGCAGACTTCGTATCGAATCGCTATCTTGGCAACGGCAGTAACCTCGAGATCGGTCTCAACCTGGTCAACTGGTTAAGCCACGACGACAAGTTGATTGCAATCAATCCCCGGCCCGCGCCCGATACCCGCCTCGAGTTATCGCAACCCGCACTGCTGGCAATAGCATTAATCTTCCTATTGGCATTACCACTCGGATTGCTGGCCAGTGGTTTACGTATCTGGCTTAAACGGCGTAAGCGCTAATGTTTTCAAGGCGCTGGATTATCAACTATGTTCTCGTCGTTCTGATCGTGATATTCACCTACGTCGGTAATCGATTCGATGTGCAGACGGGATATCAGCCACAACAGCACATCACCGGGCTCAAACCCGAAAATATCGAGTCGGTGGAAATTCAAACGGCCGATACAGCCCTGGCGCTTAAACGGGATAGTGGCGGCTGGATGCTCGAGTCTCCGATTCGCTGGCCCGCCAACGATGTCAATGTCGAGCGTTTGCTCACGATTGCCTCTGTTGAAACGGATTCTCGCCTGGCTGCAAATGAAATTGACCTGGCAACACTCGGATTAAAGTTCCCCAAAGCCATATTGCGATTGAATGATACCGAGGTGTTGTTCGGTGCAACCAACAATATCGGCGCAAGACGCTACACCATGGTCGGTTCCACGGTTTTCCTGTTACCCGATCAACACCTGCCGTTTATTACCCAGGGTCTGACAGCTATGGTTGATCGGCGCCTGTTGCCGCGAACAGATGAGTTAACCGTTTTTAAACTGCCCGGATTCGAGATCAGCCGTGACGATAACAATACCTGGCAGTTGATCGATACCAATGGTTTCGAGCAGGCTCAAATCGCAACACTGGTCGACAACTGGCAAAACCTGGAGGCATCACGCGTGAAGCTCTTTGCCGCCGATAAAATGCCCCAGCAAAAAATCAGGGTTCTGTTTGCGGATGGCCAGAGCCAGGAATTTTTCGTGATATCGATCGATCCGGAAATCATTATCGCGAATCCGCAGATTCGGCTGCAATACCACTTCCCGGCGGACCTTTACTATCAACTGATTTCATTGCGTGCAGATGAGATTCCCGGTTAGCCTGGTCCTGTTGCTGCTCGCAAGCCAGGCCATCGCCCAGGGGCCGTTGCCCCGACTCGAACTTGGCGCCGGCTTGATTGCATTGAGCGCGCCCGACTACCGCGGCTCGAGTGAGACCTCGACCTACCTGCTACCAGTACCTTATATCAAGTATCGCGGTGATCGCCTGCGCGTCGACGAAGGCGCACAAGGTGTTATTTTCGAATCAGAAGACCTGTTACTAACCTTAAGTGGCAATCTTTCGCTGCCGGCGGACGATGACACACCCGAACGCGAGGGCATGGAGGAGCTGGACACGGTTATCGAAATTGGACCGGCGCTCAATTATCGGTTTTACCGCTTGCAAGACAGCGCCTGGTGGGTCGATCTGCCATTCCGTTACGCCTATACCGTCGATGGCGAACTGGACAGCATAGGCTGGGTTTTCCAACCGCGCTTTTCGTGGCGCAAACCGGCGACCCGGCTGGGTGAATGGAAATTGCGCTTCAATTTCGGACCGCTGTATGCCAGCGAAGATAACCATGCCTACCTGTACTCGGTTGACAGTATGGACGCTACCAGTGAACGTCCGGCCTACAGCGCCGATGGCGGTTTCAGCGGTTTTCGTAGCGAATTCACCTTTAGTAAACGATTTGGTCGCTACTGGCTGGGTGGATTTTTCCGTTATGACAACCTGCAAAACTCCGAAATCGAGGATAGCCCGCTGGTTACCGATACGGATTCCTGGATAGGCGGCGTCGCGCTGGCCTGGGTTTTCCACGAACGATAAATCGTTATCATGCCCGAACTCCCCGAAGTCGAAACTACCCGCCGCGGCATCCAGGATCATGTGCGCGGGCAAAAAATCGAACAGGTAATATTGCGTGAGACCCGGCTGCGCTGGCCCATCAGCGCGGAGGTACCAAACCTGAAAGGTCGACACATACGCGAGGTATCAAGACGCGGTAAATACCTGTTAATGCATCTCGATCGGGGCCACCTGATCTGGCACCTGGGGATGTCGGGTAGCATGCGCATTTTACCCACCGGCTCAGCTGCCGAAAACCACGAGCATGTCGAGTTTCAGCTCGGCAACGGGCAGGCCCTGAAGTTTCGTGATCCGCGACGCTTCGGCGCCCTGCTCTATTGCCACCAGGATCCGTTACAACATCGGCTATTGCGACAACTGGGCCCGGAACCCCTGGGTGAGGAATTTGACGCCGACTACCTGTACGACTGCTGCCGTAAACGCAATGCGGCAATAAAAACTATTTTGATGAACAGTCATATCGTTGTCGGCGTTGGCAACATCTATGCGAGCGAGGCATTGTTCCTCGCCGGTATTCGTCCGGCACTTGCGGCGCGACGCATCAGCAAACCCCGCCTCGGGAAGCTGGTCAACGCGGTGCGTGATACCCTGTCAGCCGCTATCGCGCAGGGTGGCACCACGCTACAGGACTTTACCCAGGTAGACGGAAAACCGGGGTACTTCCGGCATGAGCTGCAGGTCTATGGCAACAAGGGAGCGTGCAAGGTTTGCGGCCAGTCCATAAAGCACCTGGTGCAAGCACAGCGTTCGAGCTACTACTGCCCCGAATGCCAGTCATAAGCTTCGATTACATTGACCTCCGAG
>Ga0265309_10000784_pt1 | contig 13264 bp, 11 predicted proteins | sample Helome_FD_192492 | JGI IMG/M metagenome (GOLD analysis project Ga0265309, IMG submission 192492) | Marine sediment microbial communities from subtidal zone of North Sea - Hel_20160524 (Illumina Assembly) | ecosystem: Environmental > Aquatic > Marine > Subtidal zone > Sediment ...
AATCGAGCCTGAATCCGCAGATAAGGCATTGAATTTACTTAAATTTACCCCGTTTGGGTGATTCGAATTCCACTGCACTGGAGCACAATTCAGAGACCTGGGATAACTCCCATTTGATCGCATGGACTTAAATCGGAATCGACCTAATGAAGATACAAAAATATTCAACCTGGCTTGCATTACCCCTTGTTGCCTTATTCTGGGTCGGCGGAGCCAATGCTGTCTCCGTAACTCCAGGCTATGCTGTCAATGACGGTGGGTCCACTTCAAAAGTTGCAACTAGTTACAATGATAAAGGTGAAATCCAATACTTTGTACCGCTCAACGGGGCTGATGACGAACCGCCCATTAATTATCCCGGAAATTATAACGGTGTTTATGGAGTGTCGGGTACTTCCCCTTGTGCGGATGGTGCGGGCACCTGCAGTGACTATGGAAGAGGTTCCAGATACGCTACGGCTGATGCCCTGCAAATGAACCTCTTCTTCGATACGGCAGCCCAACCAAAAAGTGCCACCGCACAATTGGACATTTATTTCGATGACCTCGATCTGGTCAATGTAAGTGATCCAATGTACTTTTTCGAATCACTATCGTTTTCCTACTGGAATAGCGACACAAATTCTTACAGTCAAATCGGTGGGACCATCGATGAAACCAGTGAGTTAACTAGCGGTGCTTTTTCTGGAGCCGCCAGCACAGACCTCCCCTTGGTTCCAACCCCGAGTGATGATCCCTTCACCTGGAGTCTGGATCTGGCGGCATTAGGGATACTGGATCAGGTCGACGATGGATTCTGGATACAGCTCGGTTTCGGTTCGGATTTTAGCGGCCATAAAGGCAGGAACACGCCTGAATATCTGACAGCAGAATTAACAGTTTCTCCGGTGCCCTTACCGTCCGCGGTATGGTTGTTCGGCTCAGCGCTTTTAGGTTTCATCGGCATGAGCAGACGCACCAGGGTTTAGGCAGTTTCTGAACCCGAATCTTAAAGCAGCTTCGGCTGCTTTTTTTTGGCCGATCGAAACTGAAGTAGCGGACTGACCTGACTGCTAGTCAACCGAAACGGTTCGACCCTGGGCCCAGTGGCGTAGCGCGCTGATCTTGTCGTCCATCAGTACCGACAGGGGTTTGGTTTTGTCGATCTCGCGGATGACGTCTGCGGTCGTTATCATCGCAGCGCGGTCATGCGTCGCATAGATCGCCGATACCACCAGTTGCTCGATCTCGGCACCGGAAAATCCCTGCGTCAATGCCGCCAGCTGCCCGATATCCAGTTGCGACTGGTCCAGCTCACGCTTGTCTGCATGGATGGAAAATATACTTTCGCGCACCCTGGCATCCGGCAGGTCGACAAAAAAGACTTCGTCGAGACGACCTTTGCGGATTAATTCGGGCGGCAATTTGTCGATATTGTTCGACGTGGCGACGATAAAAACCGCGTGCGTATTTTCCGCCATCCAGGTCAGCAGGGTACTCAACAGGCGTTGCGAAGTACCGTCGTCATTCTCATTGACCGCAAGCCCCTTCTCCAGTTCATCGATCCACAACACGCAGGGCGCCATGACCTCTGCAGTCTGTAGCGCCTTGCGGATATTGCGCTCGGTTTCACCGTAGTACTTGTTGTACAGGCTGCCGACATCGAGGCGTAACAGCGGTAGACTCCAGACCCCTGCAACGGCCTTGGCGGCAACGCTCTTGCCGCATCCCTGCACGCCCAGTAGCAATATCCCTTTGGGACGATTCATACCGGGCATATCGACCGTTTGATGAAAGAACTTCTCACGCTGCATCAACCATTGCTTCAGTTTTTTCATGCCGGCAAGCTCGGCAAAACTGCTGGCGTCGAACTCGCAGGAGAGCACGCCATCCAGGTTCAACAGTTGGTACTTGGTCTGCATGACTTCGGGAATATCGCTTTGCGTAATCGCGCCGTCGTCGGCGATGGCCTCGTGCACCAGGCGACGCGCGTCGTTGAACGCCAGTCCCTTGATATTACGCATCAGCAGATCGAGTGATTTCTCGCTGAACTTCACCTGTTTGCCCTGGTTGCTGTTGGTGTAAGCGATCGCTTCTTCGCGGATGATCTCGCGCAGCTCTTCGTCACCCGGCGTATCCAGTTCGAATTCTGCAGACAACTTGCGAATTTCGGCCGGCGTTTCAATTTCGTGACTTAGCAATACAATCTTGCTACTCCCCTTGTCGAATGACATCGCCAGTTCCTTGAGCATGCGTACATGCAGCGGATCTTTTAAGAAAGGGTGAAAATCGAGCAGGATGTAAATGCCGTCAAACGTGGCCGCAGTGATATGTGCCAGAACTTCCTGCGGCGCCTTCACCTCGGTGTCCGCGTCGAGATTAAAATCCAGGCGTTGCAGGCCGGTCGCCACCGACCAGGTGGCCACGGGGATACCCATGCCCAGCGCAATCCCCTTGAGCAGGTTGATCGCGCGCCGTTCTTCCTGCGTTTCGAGAACCAGGATCGGGGTATTGGCTTGCAGCAAGCTGGAGATTTCGGATCGGGTCACGGTTGTTACTATTGAATATGCAGTTGAAACACCAATATTAGTACGAATTGTGACATTGTCGATTGATTCAGGCAGTCCGGCTTTGTAAATTTGCCATTCACAGCACTTGCAGGCAGGTGAAACCACGTATGTTAAACATGCAATTCGACCGGCCGGTCGTAGTCAATACCGGCGAAATGGAATGGGAGGCCAGTCCTATGGCCGGCGTATGGCGCAAGCCACTGGCGCGCGAGGCCGCCGAGCATGGGCATACCACCAGCGTGGTGCGCTACGATGCGGGGTCGAGTTTTTCGCCACACCTGCACCCCAGGGGCGAGGAGATCCTGGTCCTCGAGGGTGTATTCTCCGATGAACACGGCGATTACCCGGCCGGGACCTACATCCGCAATCCGCCTGGCTCGAAACACTCTCCGCGCAGTGAGCCCGGCTGCGTGCTGCTGGTCAAGCTCGACCAGTTCGATCCCGCCGACGATGCCACCACGCGTATCGATACCAATGCCACCGAATGGTTCCCCGGCGAGGGCAGGGTCAGGGTAATGCCGCTGCATTACTTCGATACCGAGATGGTAGCGTTATACAAATGGCCGGCGGGTACCCGCTCGGAACCACACCAGCATTTCGGCGGTGAGGAAGTCTATGTGCTCAGTGGGGCCATGTTAGACGAGTACGGTCGCTATCCTGCCGGAACCTGGTTACGCAACCCGCACAACAGTGAGCATTGCCCTTATGTCGAGGAAGATACGGTAATCTGGATCAAGACCGGTCATATGCTTCCTTAATCCCTGCCGAATCAGTTAAACTTTCGCCCCGTTCAGTGCTCTAAGTTGCGCTGCAAACACAGTTATCCACGAAATTACCCGGGTCGAGGGCCAGATACTTGTCACAACAGGAAATTGTAAAGTTAAAACAGGCGGTTAGCGCCAAGATTGTCGGTCAGCAGGGGTTGATCGAACGTTTGTTGATCGCCATCCTGGCCGATGGTCATCTGCTGGTCGAAGGCGCCCCCGGGCTTGCCAAGACGCGCGCCATCAAGGTGCTCGGTGAAAGCATCGAAGGCGATTTTCACCGCGTCCAGTTCACCCCCGACCTGTTGCCGGCGGACCTGACCGGTACCGAGATTTACCGTCCGCAGGATGGCAGTTTCAAGTTTCAGCGCGGCCCGTTGTTCCATAACCTGATCCTGGCCGATGAAATCAACCGCGCGCCGGCCAAGGTTCAGTCGGCCCTGCTCGAAGCCATGGCTGAACGCCAGATTACGGTCGGCACCGAAACCTACCCGCTGCCGGATATCTTTCTCGTCATGGCGACGCAAAACCCGCTCGAACAGGAGGGCACTTATCCGTTGCCCGAAGCGCAGCTCGATCGGTTCCTGATGCACGTGCGCGTGGATTACCCGGATGGGGAAGATGAAAAGGCGATTCTCGCGCTAACCCGCGAAGAGGCACGTTCGCAACAGCGGGCCGAATCCACCGCAGCTGCGGTCATCAGCCAGCAGAGCCTGCTCGAAGCCCGCGATGCCGTACTCGATATACACCTGGATAGTAGTCTGGAGGACTACATTATTGAAATCGTGCTCGCGACCCGCAGTGCTAATCGATATGGCGACGAACTCGGCAGCTGGATCCAGTACGGCGCCAGCCCGCGTGCCACCATGGCGATGGATCGCTGCGCACGGGCTTATGCCTGGCTTGCCAACCGTGACTATGTCGTGCCCGAGGATATTCAGTTGATCGCGCCCGACGTGTTGCGGCATCGTATTATTTTGAGTTTCGAGGCCGAGGCCGAAGGTAAAACCGCCGATAGTTGTATCGATGAAGTCCTCGCCCGGGTCGCCGTGCCATAGGGGAAAATCATGCAAGCAGGCGACGACATTGTCCGCGTGAAACTGTCCACGCTGATCGGCCTGAACCGGGACGCGCGCAGTTTGCCGCTGATTTCTAATTCGGTCAAAGCGCAAATGGCCGGTGGTCACCTGTCCGCGTTTCGCGGGCGTGGCATGGAATACCATGAATCGCGCCCCTATCAGCCGGGCGACGATATCCGCGCCATCGACTGGCGGGTCACCGCGCGCAGTGGACGCACTCATACCAAGGTTTACCGCGAAGAGCGCGAACGTCCGGTGCTACTGTGGCTGGACCTGTCGCGGTCAATGTTTTTCGGTACGCAAACCTGTTTCAAGGCGGTGCTGGCGTCAAAACTCGCGGCGATACTGGCCTGGAGCAGCGTGCAGGATGGCGATCGTGTCGGTTACCTGGTGTTTTCCGAACAGCAGCATATCGAGTCCCGCCCCGGGCGCGGCAAACGCAGCGCATTGCAGTTTATCCAGCAACTGGTCGCGCATCCGGCCTGGGACATGGCGGCCAACGATACTCGCGAAGAGGACACCGGCGTCAAGGCCTTGAAGCGCCTGCGCCAGGTCACCCGCCCCGGCAGCCTGGTAATCCTGCTGAGCGATTTCCGCTTCCTCGACGCGGATTGTCGTGGCCAGCTGGTCGAACTGGCGCGCCATAACGATGTGGTGATGATACATACCTACGACCCGTTCGAGCGCATGCTGCCGGAACCCGGTTACTACCGCGTCACCGATGGCAGCAGCAGCGTCGATATCGATACCTCGAGCAGCAGTGTACGCGCTCAGTACAGCGAACGTTACGACCAGCACCTGCAGGCACTGCAGCGTCTTTGCAACGAGCTTGGCCTGTTCCTGATCGACATCGCCACCAATGCCGATATGCTCACCGAGTTGAAAACCGGCCTGGGGCTGCAAAGCCGATGAACGAACTCGAACTCAGAGATATCCATCTGCCGGAGGCGAGCCTGTGGTGGCCACCGGCGCCCGGGTGGTGGATCGCCGTGCTGCTGCTACTGGTTTTGCCGGTGGTTCTGGTCTGGGCCGTCCGCTGGATCAGGCACAAACCGCTGCGTCGCCTGTCATTGCACGAACTGAAACGTATTCGGCAGCGGCATGACAGTGGCTCGAGCGATAAAGCCGTGTTGGCTGATATTGCCGTTTTGCTGCGCCGTACGCTGATCAGCTATCACGGTCGTGACAGCTTTGCAGCAAGTGCCGGCGATGCGTGGATCGAACAACTGCAACAAGTTGCGCCACGACAGGGTTTCAGCAGCGAGCAATTGCAGTTACTGGGCCGCGATCGTTATAAACCCGATTACGCATGTGATATTGAAAGCTTGCTGCAGGCCTGCGAATGCTGGCTGCGTGCACTGCCCCGGAGTGAGCCCCGTGTTTCAACTTGAGTGGCCACTGGTGTTATTGCTGATCCCCTTGCCGTTGCTGGTTTACCTGGCTTTGCCGGCGTCTGCACTGCAGCAACAGGCCGCGCTGCGGGTGCCGGTTATCGACGATTTTCGGTTAGGCGCAGCGCAGGCAGACGAAGTAAAGCCGCAACGCTGGCGCCAATGGCTGAGCCTGCTGGCGTGGTTATTACTGGTGTTGGCGGCGAGTCGTCCGCAATGGCTGGGAGAATCGATTGCGATACCGGTCAGTGGGCGCGACCTGATGCTGGCAGTCGATTTGTCCGACAGTATGCGCACCGGAGATTTCAAGATCGGAGAGCAGCAGGTCAACCGGCTGCAGGCCACCAAGCAGGTGGCGAGTAAATTTATCGAACGCCGTCGCGGTGATCGGCTCGGACTGATCCTGTTTGGCACCCAGGCCTACCTGCAGGCTCCGCTTACCTTCGACAGTACAACGGTCAATCGCCTGCTGCAGGAGTCTGCCATCGGGCTCGCCGGCGAGCGTACCGCGATCGGTGATGCTATTGGTCTCGCGATCAAGCGCCTCGACCTGGAATCGGATAATTCACGGGTGCTGATACTGATGACCGATGGCGCCAATACCGCGGGCGAAGTCACGCCCCTCAAGGCCGCGCAACTCGCTGCCGAGCGTGGTCTCAAGATATACACCATCGGCATCGGCGCAGACGAGCAGATCGAAACCACCTGGTTCGGCATTCGTCGTGTCAATCCGTCGGCCCAGCTCGATGAAAAAACGCTGCGCACGATTGCGGGTTTAAGTGGTGGACAATACTTTCGTGCGCGCGACAGTGAAGAGCTGGCGCGCATATATGGCTTGCTCGACGAGCTCGAGCCGTTGCCGCGCGACACGCAAAACCTGCGCCCGATACAGGCGCTGTTCATGTGGCCACTGGCAATGGCGCTATTGCTGGCCGCGACGCTGGTCACGCCGCGCTTATGGAGACGACTGTGATCGAGCAGCTTCACTTGCTACGGCCGTGGTGGTTGCTGTTGTTGATTCCGCTCGCAGGGGCGCTGTGGCTGCTGTTCAAAAATCGCTACGATAGCGGCAGCTGGCGCGCGGTCATCGATGCCCGCCTGCTACCCTTCGTGCTCAGTGCGGGTGGTCAAAATACCCGTGGCTGGAGCCGCTGGGTGCCAGGCTGCGTCGCCTTGCTGGCCATCATCGCACTGGCAGGCCCGACCTGGGAAAAGCTGCCGCAGTCGGTTTATCAAAAGGAAACGGCCATGGTCATCGCGCTTGACCTGTCGCGTTCGATGAATGCTGCCGACCTGAAGCCCAGTCGTTTGACGCGGGCGCGCCACAAGATTGCGGATATTCTGAACCTCCGCCAGGAGGGACAGACTGCGCTCGTGGTATACGCGGCGGATGCATTTACCGTTACTCCGTTGACCAGTGACGTGGATACGATCCTGGCCTTACTACCAGACCTCGAAACCGGGTTGATGCCGGCGCAGGGCACGCGTGCCGACCGCGCATTCAAGCTTGCCCTGGAATTATTCGAAAATAGCGGCATTGCGCGGGGTGACGTTTTGCTGGTAAGCGATGGCGTCAGCGATCTCGAACTCAAGCGGATCGAAACCCTGCTTGCCGGGAAGCCGGGCCAGCGCATCTCGGTACTTGCCGTCGGCACCCGCGAGGGCGGGCCGGTGCCATTGAAGAATGGCGGGTTTCTGAAGGATCCTGACGGCGCCATCGTGATTACCAGCATGCTGGGCGATAACCTGCAGCGAATTGCACAAAGCAGTGGTGGCGTATTTGCCGCGATTAGCGCCGATGATATCGATATCAACACCCTGTCCTACATGATGGATTCGAGCATCGATGATCGGGAGGCTCGCCTGAGCGATCGCTCCACCGATATGTGGCGCGAGCTCGGCCCGTGGCTGCTGTTGATTGCCTTGCCCCTGGCGGCACTCAGTTTCCGCCGTGGCCTGATCTGGCTGGTTCCGCTCTGTATCGTGGTATTGCCGCCCGATGTGCAGGCATTGGACTGGCAGGCGATGTGGCAGAACAATGATCAACGTGCGAGTCAGCTGTTCGCGCAGGAAGAATTCACCACCGCGGCAGACTTGTTCGACAACCCGCAATGGCAGGCTGCATCGAAATACCGCGCGGGGGATTACGCGGCTGCGCTCGACACCTGGCAACAGCTCGATAGCGATGACGCGAATTACAATCGCGCCAATAGCCTGGCCAGGCTGGGACGCTACGAGGATGCGCTTGCCGCCTACCAGCAGCTGCTGGACAAAAATCCGGCCCACGAAGATGCGCGCTTTAACAAGGAAGCGTTAGAGGAATGGCTAAAGAATCAGCAACAACAGCAGCAACAGGGGGGAGAGCAGCAACAGGGAGAGGGGGAACAGCAACAGCAGGGAGAGCAGCAACAACAGCAACAGCAGGGAGAGCAGGGAGAGCAGGGAGAGCAGCAACAGGGAGAGGGGGAACAGCAACAGGAAGAGCAGGCTAGCGAGCAACAGCAGTCGCAACAGCCGGGCGAACAGGGGCAGCAACCGGCCGAGGAAGAAGCCCTCGCAGAACTCGATCAGCAAATGACAGATCAGGCTGCCGAACAATGGCTGCGCAAGATCCCGGATGATCCCGGGGGACTGTTACGGCGCAAGTTTATCTACCAGTACCGCAAGCGTGGCGGCGTCGATGCAGAGGCACAGTCATGGTAAAAACATTTATGCCAGTGTCATTCCTGGTCGTGGTTCTGCTATTGCTCGGTGGGTTGCAGCAGGTCTCGGCCGAGGTTCAGGTTTCTATCGATAGAAACCCGGTACAGGTAAACGAATCTTTTCAGCTGGTGTTTTCGCTCGATGCCGATCCTGACCGCGACCCGGACTTTTCCGCGTTGCAACAGGACTTCCTGATCCTCGGTAACAGGCGCAGCAGCGGCATCAGTATCATCAACGGCGAGTACCAGCGCAGCGTCAAGTGGGGCCTGAAATTAATGGCCAAGCAGGTGGGTGAGTTTACGATTCCGGCGATTCGCTTCGACCATGAATTGAGTAAACCATTTCAGGTTACGGTAAAACCTTCGGCCCTGGCCTCGGTACCGCACGATCAACTGGTGCTCGAGCTGGTGGCCGACAAATCCGAGGTTTTTGTGCAGGGCCAGGTAATCCTGACGCTGCGTTTACTCAGCGCAACCGATATCTCGGCTTATCAGTTTGGCGATATTTCGCTAGAGAATCTGGATGCGGTGATCGAGCCGATGGGCGATGAGCGCCAGTACCAGACGCGAATCGCCGACCGGTCTTACCTGGTGCTGGAACAACAGTTTGCGTTGTTTCCACAACAAAGCGGTCGGCTCGGTATCACGCCGGTGCGCGCCGAAGTACGTTTGCCGTCGAAATCCAGCTTCGATCCGTTTCGTACCGGTGGTGAAATTCGCCAGCTCCGTTCGCAGCCGTTGTTTGTCGACGTCGCCCCGATTCCGGCTGAATTCACTGGTCCCTACTGGCTACCTGCAAACAAGATAGAGCTGCGCGAGGAATGGCAGGGTGATCTCACCGGGCTGGTCGCTGGAGAACCGGTTACACGCAGTCTGAGCCTGCTTGCCGATGGCCTGACCGCCGCACAACTACCCGAACTGGAGCTGATACCGATTGGCGGTATGAAGCAGTACCCGGACCAGGCGGAACTGGAAAACAGGCGCTCGGCTAACGGTGTAACCGGCCAGCGCGTACAGAAAGTGGCCCTGATTCCGGGTACCGCGGGCAGCTACCTGGTGCCGGCAATAAACCTGCCATGGTGGAACTTGCAGAGTGGGAAAATGGAAATCGCGACCATCCCGTCGCGCGAATTGATCGTTAGTGCCGCGGCTGGTGTTAGCGTCGCCGATGCTCCCGTCGCTGAAGTACAAACCACGGTGCAGGAAGCAGCGCCCGCAGCGGCAAATCCGTTCTGGTTATGGTTGAGCCTGGCCCTCGCCGGTGGCTGGATCCTTAGTGCCCTTTACTGGTGGTATCAGTTGCGCCAGCCGGCTGCGGCAACGGCGCCGTCCGCAACCGAACATCCGGATTTGCGTCAGGCAGGCAAGCAATTACAGCAGGCCTGCAACGATAGTGACGCTATCAGCGCACGCCGGCTGTTACTGACCTGGGGCCGGGCGTTGCTGGCGCCGCGGAGGATCAGCAACCTGCGTCAGCTGGGCGATGTTCTGGGCGCCGATCTGAGGCATGAGATCGAAGTTCTCAATCAAAGCCTGTATGCACCGGCCGGGGCACAATGGCGGGGTCAGGCCCTGTGGTCACTATGTCAGCAGCTGGAAAAAGATGCGCGAGTACAGCGAGACCAGGGTAGCGCAGGATTGTTACCGCTAAACCCGGCGCCCTAACAGTATGCGCCGAACGGGCATGACCCCCAATTTATGTCATCCCGCGGCTCGACCCGATGCGTCGGACCGGCGGGATCCAGGGGCCTCTAGACCCTTACTGGATACCGCGGTCAAGCCGCGGTATGACAGGTAACATCGTCATCCCCGCGCAAGCGGGGATCTCATAACGGCGCCACATGACAAGATTCCGCTAAGTCGGACCGCGGCTTACGCGGGATGACAGGTATGCAGAGCCGGGCACATGACCAACAAGCCCTCGCGACGAGAATGCAACTCGGTTAGACTGCGACAGTTCAAGCGCCATTACTGATGCCATGCAAGCGATCGAAAATATTGATTTAATCCTGGTGGTTGCCGGGCTCGCAGGCTTGTTGCTCGTTGGACTGCTGTACAGTTTACGTCAGTACCAGAATGCCAACCGCGAGTTGCAAAGCCGGCTCGAAACCACCCAACACCACGAGCACTCGTTGCGCGAAAGCTTGCACGAGTCCGAAAAAAATACCCAGGAAAAACAGCTGCTGCTCGAGAAAGAACGTGAACTTGGTGCGCAGAAAATCGAGCAGTTCGAAGAAAACCGCCGACAACTCAAGATCGAATTCGAAAACCTGGCGAACAAGATTCTCGAAGACAAGGCCCGCGCCTTCGACAAGACCAACAAGGATTCCCTGGAAGCACTGCTAAAACCATTTCGCGAGCAGGTTGAAGGCTTTCAGAAACGCGTCAATGACGTGCATAGCGAATCGGTCAAGGGTAATGCCGCGCTCGAGAGTGAAATCAAAAAGGTGCTCGAAGTCGGTCTGAAAATGGGTAGCGACGCGAAAAACCTGACCGAGGCACTCAAGGGCGATTCGCAAAAGCGCGGTAGCTGGGGCGAGACCCAGCTTGAGAAAACCCTGCAGATGAGCGGCCTGATCGAATTTGATCATTACGAAAAGCAGACTTCGATGCAGGATGCCGAGGGCAAGCGCAAGCAAACCGACTTCCTGGTCAAGCTGCCGGACGACAAGCACATCGTCATCGATAGCAAGGTCTCGCTGGCGGCCTATGACCGTTTGGTCGCGGCTGACAGCGACGAACAGCTTGAACTCGCCTTAGGCGAACACGTAAAAGCGGTAAAGCGTCATATTGAAGATCTCGCGAGCAAGGATTACACCAATCTCGCCGGCATCCGCAGCCCGAGCTTCGTATTGATGTTTATGCCCATCGAGCCGGCCTTTATCGAGGCGCTCAAGTACGAAAAGGATCTCTTTGCCTATGGCTACGAGCGCGGCATCGTGCTGGTATCGCATACCACGCTGATCCCGATCCTGACCACGGTCGCCAATCTCTGGTCGATGGAACGCAGCACGAGTGAAGCCCGCGAGCTCGGCGACAAGGCGGGTGATATTTACAACCAGGTGCGCAAGGTTGCCGAACGCCTGGCTAAAATTGGCGGCAGCCTGAGTGCAGCGACCAATCACTATAACGATACGGTCAGGGCGCTGAGTGGTCGGCAGGGCTTGCGCGGCAAGGTCGAGCGCTTTGCCGAAATGTCGAGTAAAGTGACCAAAGCGATACCTGAAATCGAACCGATGCACAATGATTTTCAAAGTGAAAGCCTGGAGCTGCTGGCTGAACCCATCGAGTCCGAAAACGAACCTGTCGAAATCGGCAGCGAGAGTCCCCCCGACAACTTGAAAAAACACTGAAAACCCCCTATTTAACAGGGATTAAAACCGATTGTTAATCATGTGAAGTACCTCGACTACTATCAAATTCTGGGCGTCTCCCGCGACGCTGATAAAAGCGACATCAAGAAGGCATATCGCAAGCTTGCGCGCAAGTATCATCCTGATGTCAACCAGGCAGCGGACGCGGAAGACAAGTTCAAAGAGGTCAACGAAGCCTACGAAGTGCTCAAGGATGCGGACAAACGCCAGGCTTATGATCGCTTTGGTGCCGACTGGAAGCATGGGCAACAATTCGATGATGGCGGTTTCAGCGGTGGTTTCCAGGGCGGCAGCTACAGTGGTGGTGGTTTCAGCGGCGGCGACTTCAGTGATTTCTTCGAATCTATTTTTGGCGGTGCACAGCAACAGCAGCGCGCGGGTGGCTCGCCGTTTCAGCAGGGTCGTCAACAACCAGGGCGCGGTGCGGATCTGCAACTGAAGCTCGATATCAGTCTCGAGGAAGCTTTCAACGGGGGCAGTAAAACGATCCAGTTTGCTAAATCCGCGGATTCAAGCGAAATGAAAAAACTCAAGATCAGTATCCCCAAAGGGGTCAGCAACGGGCAGAAAATTCGCCTCGGCAAACAGGGGCAGGCGTCACCCTATGGTGGCGAAGCCGGTGATTTGTATCTCGAGATGAATGTCCTGCCACATCGGTTGTTTCGACTCGAAGAGCGTGATGTGATCCTGCGCTTGCCGTTGACACCGTGGGAAGCCGCCGAGGGTGCCAATCTGAAAGTACCTACCCTGTCCGGATCGGTCGAGCTCAAGATCAAGCCGGGGATGCAGTCCGGTCAGAAAATGCGACTCAAAGGCAAGGGTATGCCCGGGCCCACGGCTGGCGATCAATTCGTTGAAATCATGATTCAGACGCCGCCCGCCGATAACAAGGCGGCGAAGGAGTTTTACCAGGGCATGAAAGCCCAGTTCGATTTCAATCCGCGTCCGTTCTAACCCCGGTAATATGAAATTACTGCTGCCGGGTCTGCTGCTACTGGTGCTGTTCGCACCGCTACAGGCCGCCTTGCCGGTGGCGGTGGACGGACAGCAACTGCCGAGCCTGGCGCCGATGCTGGAACGTGCCACGCCCGCGGTGGTTAATATTGCAACCCGCGGTAAATCGCGTCGCCGGGTCGAATTACCCCTGCCGCGGGATCCCCTGTTCAGACGCTTTTTTGACGTGCCCAGCATCGAGCGCGTGCTGGAAACGACAAGCCTGGGTTCGGGGGTGATCGTCGACGCCGAGAATGGTCTGATCCTGACCAATTTTCATGTCATTAAGGATGCCTATCAAATTAACGTGACCCTGACCGACGGGCGTGAATTGAGCGCCGATATTATCGGTCGTGATGCGGATACTGATATCGCGGTAATCCAGGTTGCCGGAGAAAATCTTACCCAGATC
>Ga0265309_10000787_pt1 | contig 13255 bp, 10 predicted proteins | sample Helome_FD_192492 | JGI IMG/M metagenome (GOLD analysis project Ga0265309, IMG submission 192492) | Marine sediment microbial communities from subtidal zone of North Sea - Hel_20160524 (Illumina Assembly) | ecosystem: Environmental > Aquatic > Marine > Subtidal zone > Sediment ...
CGGCCTCCTGACCGGCGTCGGCGTAAACGTCTATCTCTGGCTCGGCGCGCCGCACATCTTCTGGCTGTGGTGGAACTTCATCGGCTGCGTCGTTTCGCTTTCGGTGGCGCTGATTATCTCCGCAATCCGGCACGAGGAATCGGAGGCGCCTCCGGGCCTCGATCAGGGTGTCGGACACTGGTACAAAGGTGAAACCACGGTGCTGCTCGGTGCGTTCATCGGCATGCTCGCGATCGGCGCGATGATTCCCTGGATATTCGGCGGCTGACAGTGATTGACGTTGACGCCGCACAGCAGGTCCTGCGTACCAATGATCGCGATGGCCACACGGTGCCTACCGACGGGCTCTATCCTTTCCAGTGGAGCTGGGATTCGGGGATAACGGCGCTCGGTTGGCTGCAGTTCGACGAGGCGCGCGCCTGGCAGGAGGCGCACGTCATGTTCAGCGGCCAATGGGACAACGGCATGGTGCCGCATATCCTGTTTCATGGCGACGCCGAGTCGTATTTTCCCGGGCCCGACGTATGGGGCAGCAATACGGCAGTGCCGTCGAGCGCAATCTCGCAACCCGCGGTGTGGGCGACGGTTATCAGGCTCATGTTCGAACAGGGCAAGGACCGCGCGTTGGCCGAGGCTGCGGTGCAGCAATTGCTGCCGAAGCTCATTGCCTACCACCGCTGGTGGTATCGCGAACGCGACCCCGACGAGACGGGCCTGATATGCAGCTATCATCCCTGGGAATCGGGCATGGACAACAGCCCGGCCTGGGACGATCCCCTGGCGAAAGTGCCCGAGGTCGACTGGTCCTACCAGCGCCGTGACCTGGGGCACGTCGACTCGGAACAACGACCGCACAAGCCGCAGTACGACCGTTACCTGTATCTCGTCGATTTCTACAAGAAGAATGGCTTCGACAGTGATTTCATCTACAGGAATTGTCCTTACCGGGTGATCGACGTCGGTCTTGTCGCGATCCTGCACCGCGCTACGCGGGATCTGCTCGAGCTCTGTCGCGCCGCCGGTGCCGACGAGGCGATGGACGACTTGAGCCTTGCCTTACAAAGAACCGAAAACGCTATCAGCAAGCTCTGGTCCGAAGAGCACCGCTGCTTCTTCAATTACGACCTCGTCGCGGACGAGGTGCTCGATGAGATAACGACGGGAACCGTGCTGCCGCTATTCGCCGGGCTTGCCAGCCAGTCGAAGGGCGCCTATATGGCCGATCTAATCGACGAGTGGCTCGACGCAACCGCTTTCGCGCTGTCATCGACGCATCCGGCAAGTGATCGTTTCGAGCCGCAACGCTACTGGCGGGGGCCGGTCTGGTTGCACATTAACTGGATGATCGCCGAAGGGCTCTCTGACTATGGTTACGCCGATCTCGCGGAGCGCGTGAAACAGGCGACCCGGAAGTGCGTCGACGAAAGTGGGTTCTATGAGTATTTCGATGCCCAAACCGGTGCCGGTTGCGGTGGCGGTCAATTCTCCTGGACCGCGGCTGTGGCGCTATACTGGCTCGCCTGAGCGATTCGACGAGTAATGGAACTTCGGGCGGCACCGGAGGCTCATAAATAAGAACGCAACAGGGGGCTCGCATGATTTCATTCAAAGTCAATGACGAAGCGGCATCCTTTGAAGGCGATACGGACACACCGCTGCTCTGGGTGTTGCGAGATCACCTTGAACTCACTGGCACGAAATTCAGCTGCGGCGTCGGCCTTTGCGGCGCCTGCGTCGTGCACCTCGACGGTCGCGCGGTGGCGTCATGCAGGGTGCCGGTGTCTTCGGCGGACGGCCGCTCCGTAACCACGATCGAGGGTCTCGCGGCATCCGACAGCGAGCTTAATCCCGTACAGCAGGCCTGGCTCGAACACGACGTGGCCCAGTGTGGCTACTGCCAGTCCGGCCAGATCATGGCGGCGGTCGATTTCCTGAACCGATACCCCAATCCCACCGACAAGGACATCGACAGCAACCTGTCGAGCATGGTCTGTCGCTGTGGCACTTATGTCCGTATTCGCAAAGCCATACATCGGGCTGCTGAGTTGAGGAGGGCCGAATCATGAGCGCACTCACCGGCAAGACGGCCAACAAACGAGTCGACGTCGGGCGTCGGCGATTCCTCATTGCGGGCACGAGCATTGCCGGCGGATTCGTACTCGGTATTCCCGCGATCAGTTTCGGCAGACCATCTGTCGCCGAAGGGACGGCGGGCGAACGCCAGATCGGTTACTTCATCGAGATCAAACCTGACGGCGGTGTCGTCATCGGCAGCAACCAGCCCGAAATAGGCCAGGGCGTACGCACGGTGTTGCCCATGCTCGTTGCCGAGGAACTGGACGTCGAGTGGTCGAAGGTCAGCGTAATCCAGATGCCGCTGGGGCTGATCAAGACGGCCGATGGCGTTACCTGGAAATACGGCAGCCAGGGGGTTGGTGGCAGCACCGGCTTGACACGCAATTGGGACTTCATGCGTGAGGTCGGAGCGACGGCTCGCCACCAGCTGATCCGCGCAGCCGCGGCACGATTAGGCATACCGGCGTCGAGCTGCACGACGAAGCCCGGCTTCGTCGTCTGCGATTCGCCGGCCGACGCGATCCCTTACCAGGACCTTATCGCGGACGCGGCGAAACTGGACATGCCCGAGGAGACTCCGGCGCTCAAGGACAGCCGCGACTACCGGATCGTGGGCACGAAAAAGAACACGATAGATGCGCTCGACATGGTTACGGGAAGAACAAAGTTCGGTTTTGATACGGTCGAACCCGACATGCGCTACGCAGTGATCGCGCGCTCGCCGTACCTCAACGGCAGCGTACGTTCGTTCGACGATAGCGAGGCACGCAAGGTCGACGGTGTGCTCGATGTTTTCGAGGTCGAAGGCCCGAAACCCGGCGAGCCCTATTTTATTCTCGCGAGCGGCGTGGCCGTGGTCGCGACCTCGACCTGGGCCGCGATCAAGGGCCGGCAGGCCCTGAAGGTCGACTGGGACCCGGGCCCGAATGCAACGGATGACAGCGATACGTTCTGGCAGCAAAACGCTGAGGCATTGAAGGGCAACGGGCAGGTCGTGACCGACGATGGCGATTTCGACAAGGCCATGGCTGCAGCCGAGAAGATAGTGGAGCACCAGTACCAGGTACCGTTCGTTTCGCACCAGCCCATGGAGCCGCAGAACTGCTATGCGTATGTGCAGCAAGACAGCTGCCACATCATCGCTCCGACGCAGTCACCGAGCGGCGCGTCGCGGTCCGCCGCGGCAATTACCGGCCTGCCGCGCGAAAACATACGTGTAGACATGACGCGCGTCGGTGGCGGTTTCGGTCGGCGCCTGACTACCGACTACGTGGCCGAAGCCGCGATCGTGTCGAAGCACACGGGCTGGCCCATCCAGTTGCTGTGGACGCGCGAGGACGACATCAAGAATGATTTCTATCGTCCCGCTGGCCTGCACGAGATTAGGGCCGGAGTCGACGAGAACGGCAAAGTCACGGCGTGGACACAGCGCCTTGCGAGCGCCAGTAAGTACTACCGGCGGCCCAACATGCCCGACGAGGACCTCTGGAAGCCCGAACTTTATCCCGACGACTTCCCGAGGAAGATCATCGAGAACTTCCGGCTCGAATACTTTCACAACACAATCGGGCTGCCGCGAGGTTCGTGGCGCGCACCCGCGCACACGGCCAACGCTTTTGTGATCCAGAGCTTCCTCGACGAGCTTGCTCACGAGACCGGGCAGGACCCTCTGCAGTTGCGCATCGACCTGCTGGGCGACGAGCGCGAGCTCGACTACAGTGGCCACGGCGGCCCGACCTTCAATCCGGGCAGGCTGACGCGGCTGATCAAGTTCGTCGCTGACCAGATCGACTACGGCACGAAGCGGCCAAAGGGGCGTGGCGTCGGTCTTGCGACGCATTTCACGTTCGGCGGCTACGCGGCGCACGCTTTCGAGGTGTCGGTCAGTTCGAGCGGCGAGCTGACGATAGACCGCATCGTCGCGGCGATAGACTGCGGTTATGCCGTGCACCCAAACGCCGTTGAAGCGCAGCTCGAAGGCGGCACGATAGACGGCATCAGTACGGCGCTCGGCCAGGAGATCACGGTCAAGAACGGCCAGGTGCAGCAGAGCAATTTCCACGACTATCCGCTGGCGCGCATCGCCCAGATACCGAGCCGGTTCGAGGCGCACATCCTGAACTACGATGAGACGCCGACCGGGGTCGGGGAGATACCGCTTCCGCCTGCCGCGCCTGCGCTGACCAACGCGATCTTCGCGGCCAGCGGCGTGCGCTTACGCCGTTTGCCGATCGCCGATCAGCTCAAGAGGGCGATGACCGCCTGACTACTCGGACCAGATTCGGGCCCAGGTCTCTGGCAGGGCGCGGTCGCCGAACGATACCGACAGAAGTTCTGCCGGAATTTCCTCCCAGTGCGGGTTTCCGCGCTCAGCGACAACGTGTGTGAACACGTAATTTGGTTCCTGCCCCATGCGCAAGTCGCTGATGATGAGCCTGTCGTCCTCTACCCGAGCCTTGACAAAGTCCTGCGCGAACCATCGCAGCCGCTGCACGGCCCAGAGATCGCTGGCGCTCTCGAGGGCCTGCGTATCGGAGACATATTCGTCGAATTGCATGACGCCCTCGTCGACGAGCAGCGAATCGAGACCTTCGAGATGACCATCGTCTGTCTGCACGACAACACGCCAGAGCAGCGTGTTGAACGGCGTAGGCGTTATGAACAGTTTTGCATCCTGCAGCTGCAGTTCGGCGAGCGCGGTTTCGGCGTGATGACGGACGATCGTTTGAGCCGCCCATGACCAGCCGACGTAGAGCGTGCTGAGCACGAGGCCCGTGCGCACGGCGGTGCCGGTCCAGATCCTTCCCGGCATGAAAGTCGCCAGGAGCACGCCGACGAGGAGGGGTAACGTGTACAGCGGATCGATGATGAATAGCGTGGCCCACGAGGCCGGTGGCACAGTGAGTGGCCAGAAAAGCTGTGTGCCATAGGCGGTATGTGCATCGAGCAGCGGATGCGTGAGTAGTGCGAGGCTGATCGCCGCCAGCCATCGAAGCGGGTCATTCCGAACCGGGCTCCACCAGCGCCGCAATGCCAGCCACAAGACCAGCGAGAACGGCGCCAGCACGAACAGCGAATGGCTGAAACCGCGGTGGTAGGTGAAATTCTCGACAGCACCGCCGAAGTCGATGAATACGTCGAGGTCGGGCAGCGTACCGAGCCCGGCTCCGAGCAGCATTGCCTTACCGCGATGCCCTGCTGGCGCACAGACGCCTGCGACGCTGGCGCCCAGCACGGCTTGAGAGAGTGAATCCATGACACGATCTTATCGTGAGTTGGGCCCGCGATTTGTTACAAGTCGATACGGAAATGTAACCAAACGTAAGGGCTCTCTCGGTAAAGTCCTGCTCATGAAAAAGCTAATCGCACTGTTGTTGATCATTCCTTCCCTGGTCCAGGCCGACAAGCACGCTGCGTCTGTGCTCGAAGCATCAACCGGTGCATGGGAAGGCGAGCTCTATTACCTCGACTACCAGTCCGGCCAGCGTTTCGGCATCCCGATGCGCATCGACGCCGAGTTGACGCCCGACGGGGCGACGCTCGTCCGACGGCTCACGTTTACGGATCCTGGCAACCTCGTGCACGCCGTGAGTCTCTCCACGATTGATCGCGATACCGGCGAACTCGTTGAGGCCTACTTTCGGGAGGGGAAAGGCGAGACCAACCGTTACGAGGTCGTCAATACCGACTTCTCTGGTGGCGCGATCTGGGAACTTGTCTACGAACATGACGGAATTGATGGCGACAGGCCCGCCCGCATTCGTCACACGATCACGAGGGACGGCAATAGCATGACGAGCAGCAAGGAGGTTCGCTTTCTCGACGAGGAGGACGAGTTTTTCCTGCGTAACGGCACCGAGCTGGAACTTGTCGCGCAATAGTAAAGGCCACCTCTCGAGGTGGCCTTTACTCCAACAATATCTGGCTCACGCTCAGTTCATAAAGTAGCGCCAGCCGATCTCGAACGTGAAGTCGCGATCACCCTTGGGCGCGTCGGGATCCACACCCCAACCGGGTTTCATGTACACGACGTTCTTGCCGTCATTGCCGATCATCTTGCCGATCTCCGGTCCGACCCAGAACGAGAAGTGGCTCTGTTCGAAATCGTAGATCGGCTGGAACTCCGGCAGTGCATAGATCTTGTGCTTCTCATTGAGCGGCAGCATCACGAACCAGCGGCCCACGTACATGCTGGTGTCGTCCACGTCGTCTTCACCGAAGACATCGAAGAAGTAGAAATTCATCGCGGCGAAGAAAGCGCCCGGTCCGGGCCACTTCGGAATGTTTCTTACATAAGCGGCCATCGGTGCAAGTCTGACTTGCTCGGTGCCCAAAAAATTCTGCGTGGCCGTCGGCAGGTCGATCTGCGCTCCAAACAACCAGTCGCCACCTAGCCAGCCAACGTCGCTCGCCACCATGAACCGCAGGTTCATGTCGCCCATGCCCGTTTCCTGGCAGTTGCCCTGGACGCCCGGGATCGGGACTGGAGGCAGCCCAGGACCCGGCGCGAATGAGCCCGGTCCGCAGGTGCCGTCACCATTGTTTAACGGCGTGTCCGCGACATCGAGCTTGTAACCGACCGGGATTTCATACGTCATCGCGAACTTCGGTGTAAACGCGTACAGGCCGAATAGAGTCAACGCGTTATTCTCGAGGCCGTTCTCGAGTTCCGTGTAGCGGTAGTAGGGCATGAACTTCGGCGCGAAGTCACGCGGGTCGGTGCCGGTCTCCTGCGCAACGGCAGCAAGGGGGGTCGTAATCAGGATTGCTACGAGACTACTGATAAGGATCCGGGCAAGCTTCACTGTAATCTCCTCGATTTATCAAAAGGTTAATTTTGGAACTGATCTATTTCTCAAAGTGTTGTGTATGGGTACCATACGCTTCAGTATGGAGTCAATCGCGCTAACTACATATGCCGAATCGTAATAAACTGCGGCTACGCCATGACCTATAGAGGGAGAATCGAGTTGTCTGTATTGCGCAACAAAACGGTCAGTCGTCCGTCACTTTTTGTGGCGGTTATCCTCGTGGTGGCGGCGCCTGCCGCCAATGCCGGCGGCATCTACCTGTCCGAGATCGGCAGCCCCAACAGCCTCGGAACTGCGGGATCGGCCAACGTCACCAACCGCGGCATCGCTGATGCGGCCTGGACCAACCCGGCCGGCATGACGGGCATCGACGAAACGGAGGTGCTCACGGGTTTACAGGTGCTGTTGCCGCAAACGGAATTCGAATCGACTGTGGCCGAGGCCGGCGGGGGCGATGGTGGCAATGCAGGCGCAATTGCGGCCATCCCGAGTTTCTTCTACGTCAAACCGCTCAACGACGACTGGCGTTTCGGTCTTTCAATGGTGGCGCCACTGGGCGGTGGTTTCGATTTCGGTGACGATTTCGTCGGCCGTTACGCCGTGGAGGAGATCACCTTGCAGGCCGTCGCGATCTCACCGTCACTCGGCTACAGGATCAATGACAAGGTCTCGGTCGGATTCGGCGTGTCGGCCATCTACACGATCTTCGAGATGGACATCGCGATCAACCAGTCGACATTTGCGGCACCGGATGCACAGGTAAGTATCGATGATGCGACCGATGTAGCCGTGCAGCCCTTTGTCGGATTGCAGTGGCAGTACTCGGACCGAGGTACTTTCGGTATCGTCTATCGCGCCGAGGCCGACGTCGACCTCGACGGCGACCTGGCGATCAATGATCTCGTATTGCCGCTGACGCCGCAGAGTTCCCTGGACATCAGTTGGGATAATCCACAGCTCATAGAGATCGGCTTTCGCCACAAGCTCAACGATGATTGGGCGCTGACGATGAACGCCGACTGGGAAGACTGGTCGACATTTAGTGCCAACGATTTTGCGATCAACGATGCGCCAACGGGCCCACTGTTGGTCCGGATCGATCGCAACTGGAAGGACACCTACAAGTTCGGTGTCGGCTTGATGAACAAACGCCCGAACGGCGCGGTAATGGCTTTCGGCGCTTCCTACGACACGTCGCCCGTCAGCAGCGCTGATCGCACGGTCGATTTGCCGTCGGATGAGCAGTTGCGACTGTCGGCCGCTTACGGTCACGACACGGGAGGACGCAGCGCCTGGGGTATCGGTGCGACCTTGCTGTGGCTCGGCAACGGCAAGGTCGACCAGACTGCGGGCGGCGCGCGCTTCGCCGGCGAGTTCGACAGGAACTGGATACTCTTTGTTGGCGGAATGTACCAGAGTCGCTTCGGTAAGTAGGAGAGAAGGCTACCTGCAGTCTGACGCTCTGCTAATCCTTGCGGGTCCGATCGACTGTACGTGCGTAATTAGGGGCGCGTGAAAAACGCGTAGCGCGCATCGATTTGCGCGAGGGCCTCTTTGCGACTCAAAGGGATGCTCAGCGCGTCCTCGAAGGAATGACAAGCAACGAAGACCCGTGCACGCGTTCTTGCTTCCGCCTCGTCGAAGCCCAATTCGATGAATATGCCGCTTAGTGATTGCAGTCTTATCCTGTCGACTTCGCGTATCACCGGGTTGATGCTGGGCTCATGTCGTGCCCACGCCCGGACTGCAAGATCGTAGCGCCCTGCCTTGTCGACAAGAGTTTCTTTCAGGACTTCGCGCAGGTGGTCCTCAGCCGCGAAGACCCCCTCCCTGACATCCGAGGTGTACCTGTCCCGCCAGTACTCGGCCATCGCCCGGATGAATTCAGAACGATTCTTGAAGTGCCAGTAGAAGCTGCCTTTGCTGACGCCGAGGCGCTCGGCCAGCTCGTCGATGCGAAGGTGCTCCGGGTTTTCCGCGAGAATATCGAGCGCTTGCTGGAGCCAGGCTTCACGACTCAGGCGCGGCTTCTTTTTCGGCTGGTTCATTGTGCGAATGTTATTGCATGCGACAAGGCCAGACTATATATTATGAACTCCATACTATAAAGTATTGAATTACTAAATCTCCACCAGAAAAGGGGAGCACCTAATGTCCAGTCATCTTGGAACTTTCCGGCTGCTGTGCCGAATTGTTTTTTCGGCCTTGCTCGTTCTTCCAGCTGCCGTCCTGGCGGCCGGCGGCGTCGTCAAAGACCCAGCTGGCGTAGCACCCGATCGCTACGTGTACTACCCGGGCACCGAGGCGCTTAATAAGAAAGAGATCCGTATCACGGCCTGCGGCACCGGTATGCCCGCGGCACGGCACGCCCAGGCGGCGACCTGCTTCCTGGTGGAGTTCGGCAATGGCGAGAAGCACATTTACGACATCGGCACGGGCTCGATGGCGAATCTCGCGGCGTACATGATCCCGATGGAGTACCTCGACAAGATATTCCTGACCCACCTGCACACCGACCACATGGGCGATATCGATACGATCTGGGCCGGCGGCTGGACCGCCGGTCGGCCTGTCGGCCTCAAGGTTTGGGGTCCGGCCGGACTGCATCCTGAACTCGGCACCAAAGCGGCAATGGAGGGTTTTCTTGACTTCGTGGCATGGGACAAGGAAACGCGTTCCTTCCAGATAACGCCGGCACCGGGCGAGATCGAGGTTCACGAGTTCGATTACAAGATCGAAAACCAGCTCGTGTATGAGAACAACGGCATCGAAGTACGTTCCATCCCCGCGATCCACACGGGCGACGGACCGGTCAGCTACATCCTCAGGTACGAGGGCATGAAGGTCGTGGTTGGCGGTGACACCGCACCGAACCGCTGGTTCCAGAAGTACGCAAAGGACGCGGACCTCATAATCCACGAGTCCTTCATGGTGCCGAATGACTTCGTGCAGTGGTACAACCAGCCGCCGCAGCTCGCCTGGCGTGCCTGCTGTGCGTTCCACACATCCGGGCAGGCGTTTGGCAAGATTATGAGTGAACTCGAGCCGGGGCACGCCGTGGCATATCACTTCCTCAACGAGGAAGCGACGCGCTACAACCTCTACGAGGCGATCCGCGAGACCTACGACGGTCCGCTGTCGATGGCAACGGACAACATGGTCTGGAACATTACACCGGACGGCATCGAAGAGCGCATGGCCGCGATCACGCATGAAGCGTGGTCCGTGCCGGGGCCGACGAGGCAGTCGCCGCCCGAGACAGGCCGCCGGCCGGTCTTCAGCGACTTCACGAATTCGGGGTACTGGCTCCCAGCGTATGAAGCACAAAACGACGCGATGGATCAGCACATGGAGAAGTACAATCTCCAGGATGTCGACTGGCGCCCGGGCATGATGAAGATGATGAGCAAGGACCCTGTCCGTTAGCAGCCCTGAAGCAAGTCGGTATACTCTTGAGGCCGGGCATCGTCCCCCGGCCTTTTTTCTTACAAGCCTATGAGATCAAAGACACTCGCATACGTGTGCCTGGCAGTCGTGATGCTCGTCGCAACGCCGTTGCGTGCCGACTGGATTAACCTGACGGGTTCCGAGACGGCGCCAAACATCGCCGAGATCTACGTACTCGATGATCGCGTGCGCGTGAAGCTCGAGGTCTACATCGGCGATCTCGACAAGTTCGATGATCTCGTGCCCGACGATTGGCTCCGTGACGCCAGCGGACGCGCAAGCCAGGAAGAAAGGCTGGAGCGATTCTCGCGCGAGGGGCTGCAGTTCGTTACCGACAAGGGCGAGCAGCTGATCGCAAAGGCCGTGAGGATCGAGCCGCGACTCAGGGTCGATCGCCAGTCGCCGTTCGCGGGCATGATCAATCCCATTACGCGGGCGCGCGTGCCCGACGCGCCGACGGACAAGCGCGTGCTGTACGTCGAGCTCGACTACCCGTTCGAAGGGAAGCCAGAAAGCCTGCAGTTCATCCCGCCATTGGACGAAGACGCGGACATTGCGTCAGTGACGATCGGTTTCATCACCTATCACAAATCGGTGCCGGTCATCGATTTTCGTTACCTCGGCGCGCCGGCGCACCTGACGCTCGACTGGTCGGACCCGTGGTACTCGAAATTCCGGAATGTAAACCTGAAGCGTCACCATGCCTCGGCATTGATGACCTTCCTTTACGTCGAGCCATACGAAGTGCGTCACGAGATCCTCACGCGCGTGAAAGACCTCGAGGAATGGATGGACCTCGGGCTTCGCGGCGACGAGTTTATCGAGGTCGACGAACTCGAGCCGCTCAAGCAGCGCATCGGCGAGTTCATGCTCGCTCGCAACAAGGTGCAGATTGACGGCGCGGACGGCAATCCGATTCTCGATCGCAGCGACTACGTCACAGTCGGCATCAAAGGCATCCAGATCGTGGAGGTGCCGGAGCGCATGGAGATCTCGACGGCCATCGTCGGCGTCATCCTGACCTACATCACCGACGGCATCCCGCAGGAAGTAACCGTCGACTGGGAGCTGTTCACGGACCAGGTGCAGCGCGTGCCGGCAACGTCGACGGACCCGGCCGGCCCGCTGCCGACTTACGTCTCGCCCGACGATAACGTCCATACCTGGACCAACTATCTCAAGAACTACAAGATCCCGACGGTTGCCGAGGTCTCGGTCGCCGGCTCTCTCGGCACCGTAGAGATTCCGGCGGTCAGCGCTGCGAGTGGATTGCTTGGCCTCGTCGCCCTGTTATGGCTGCTGCAGCGTTTGCGGGCGGGCGGTGCCCCGCAGCTGCCGTTCACGGCGGCCCTGGTGCTCGGCATTGGCGTATTGATTGCGTGGCCGCATGCGCGCCTTTCGATCGATCGACCCGCGGCGCTTGCCGGGACGCTGGATGCCGAGAGCACCAACATGCTCGTCGAAACGCTATTGAAGAACGTCTATCGCGCTTTCGACTTTCGTGAAGAAGACGATGTCTACGACAAGCTGGCGCTGACAGTGTCCGGCGACCTGCTCGCCGACATCTACCTGCAGAGCCGACAGTCCTTCGCCGTGCAGCAGGCGGGCGGGGCGCAGGCCAAGGTGCAGGAGGTTGCCATCCAGGAAGCCGTTGCGACGCGTCGTGACGACGATGACCTGGGCTATGACGTGCGAGCGAAGTGGACCGCGATGGGCACAGTCGGGCACTGGGGCCACACGCATATCCGGCAGAACCTCTACGATGCCGTGCTGGCCATCGAAGCCGTCGACGGCAGCTGGAAAATCAAGGGGATGGAAGTACACGAGGAATCGCGCATCGATCCGAATGCGCAGGCAACGCCTGCCGCGTCACCGTAAGACCAATTAACTAGTGAGAATCCGATGCCGCTTGAGATATGTACCAATTATGGTACAATTAATGAATGTCCAGGGATCGGCCAGTCGCAGTTCAATTCTTTCGCCTTGATTCTGGCCGAGAACCGGTGCGGGAATGGTTGAAAAGTATGCGGTCTGAAGACCGCAAAGTGATCGGCGAGGATGTGAAAACGTTGCAATTTGGCTGGCCCATTGGAATGCCGTTGGCTCGAAAAATGGATGACAATCTATGGGAATTACGGTCGAGTTTGGGTCGCGGTATTGCGCGGACGTTCTTTACGGTTTACGGAAGCAAGATCGTCCTGTTACACGGGTTTGTGAAGAAGTCCCAAAAAACACCGGCGCGTGAATTGGCACTTGCTAGGCGCCGGTTGAAGAAGCTGAGGTCGTAGTTGTGGCAAAGAAGAATGTAGGAAGTAGCTTTGATGAATTTCTCGAGGAAGAAGGGCTCCTTGAGGAGGCGACGGCCGCGGCAGTGAAGCGTGTCATTGCATTCCAGCTCGCTGAGAAGATGTCGGAGTACTCCCTCTCCAAGTCTGAAATGGCGCGGCGAATGGCGACAAGTCGTTCGGCTTTGGATCGTCTTTTGGATCCAGAGAATGTCTCAGTGACACTGCAGACACTCCAGAGCGCAGTTCAAGCGCTGGGCGGTCGACTGAATGTTGAACTCGATTTCGATAACAAGGCGAACGCCGCCTGAGTAATGAACGCACTGCTGAAAGCCTGCGATTTCAGTCTGCAAGTGCAATCCGCCGAATTGAGCAGGGTAAAACGGTCATGATCGAAGGCTGGGCTGTTTGAGACAACCAAGAAAGAGCCACCTTGCAGCGCCAATTTTTGATTGGAGATCAGCCGAGGCCATTAAGAAATTGTTCTTCCGAGCTCTTTCTTGGTCACTCCGAGTGCCAACAGGGATTTAACTAACAGGTCTATAGAAACTGTTGGGTCACCGGCCTCCATCTTTGCGACTCGCGATTGGCTGGAGTCAATTGCCTTGGCAAGCTGAGCCTGAGTCAGTTTCTTGT
>Ga0265309_10000788_pt1 | contig 13252 bp, 11 predicted proteins | sample Helome_FD_192492 | JGI IMG/M metagenome (GOLD analysis project Ga0265309, IMG submission 192492) | Marine sediment microbial communities from subtidal zone of North Sea - Hel_20160524 (Illumina Assembly) | ecosystem: Environmental > Aquatic > Marine > Subtidal zone > Sediment ...
AACCCGGGCAATGAACAATTCGCTGAAAGGAACCCTGGCGGAATAAGCCTTGAAGCGTTCTATCAGTCTGGCCGATTTTACCGCGGAACAAATTTCCAGTTTCTGCGGCGTGCTCAACCGCAATCTCAAGGCGATCGAGAAGCACTTCGACTTCACCTTGCGCCTCAACGACGATGAGCTGGCGATAGTATCCAAACAAGAGATTCCACAGACTGCGCTCGCTACCATCGAACACATTCTCGAGCAAAGCAGGCAGGTCGCCTTATCGCTGCATGAAGTAGAAAACCTGTTGAGCATTTCTGACAAGCATGCACTGGTAGATCTCGAGCGTTTTGCGATCAAGCTGCGTTCCATGTATATCACGCCCAAATCAGAACTGCAGTGTCGATATCTTGAGCGCATCGCCAAAAAGGTGGTCAATTTCAGTATTGGCCCGGCGGGTACCGGCAAGACTTTTCTGGCGGTGGCGATGGCGGTGCAGGCGCTTGAAAACGAGGAAGTCAGTCGACTGATCCTGACCCGGCCCGCGGTCGAGGCTGGCGAAAAGCTCGGTTTTTTACCCGGCGACCTTGCGCAAAAGGTAGATCCCTATCTGCGCCCGGTTTATGACGCGCTCTACGAAATGCTCGGTTTCGACAAGGTCGAAAAGCTGATTTCACGCCATGTCATCGAGGTAGCGCCGCTGGCCTATATGCGCGGGCGCACGCTGAATAATGCCTTCGTCATCCTCGACGAGGCACAAAACACCACGCCGGCGCAAATGAAAATGTTCCTCACCCGTATCGGCTTCGGTTCGCGCGCGGTGGTGACGGGGGACATTACGCAAACCGATCTGCCGGACAGTCACACCTCGGGCCTGCGGCATAGCCTTAAAATATTAAAAGACCTGGATACGATCGGCTTTACCTATTTTAAATCGACAGACGTCGTGCGCCATCCGCTGGTGCAATCGATTGTCGAGGCCTACGACCGGTTCGAGAATGGCGATAACGCTTGACCTGCAAAACGACGCGGCGCTGGATCTCGTCCCATCGGAGCAACAGTTCAGGCAATGGGTCGAGGCCGCTTTACAGCAACCTTACGACCGGTTCGAGCAAACCATTCGCATTGTCGGCGAGGCTGAAAGCCGCGAGCTGAACAGCCGCTATCGTGGCAAGGATAGCGCCACCAATGTGCTCGCGTTTCCCGGCGCTAACGAGTTACTCGATTACGCTTGCCTGGGCGACCTGGTCATCTGTGCGCCGGTGGTGGTCGCTGAAGCCGGGGCACAGGGCAAGCTGGTCGAGGCGCACTGGGCACATTTGGTAATACACGGCATGTTGCACCTGCAGGATTTCGATCATCAGGACGCGGTTCAAACCAGGGAAATGGAAACACTCGAAATAAAAATACTTGATGGTCTTGGTTACAACAACCCTTATATTTAATCACCGGCCCTGTCACGAAGCCGGAAGAGGGCTCTTAAGTATGTTTTTTCAGTTTCAACGAGGCAAGCCTTTGACTGGTTTTGTGCAGGTTTTCAAGCGCCTGCAGGCGCTCCCTGGCAGAAAGCCTGAGCGATGTTCTGATCATTGCGCGGCGGCTACCTTCCCAGGTGGCGTTCTCCCAGTTACGTTGAATGTTTTCAGTTGTTGGTTTCATCGGCAATCATTTCAAGATGCATCACATCATCTAGATCGCGGGGACGCCCCGCCTCGTTTTTCATCTTGATAAGCGTAGCGATGCTGACAACTTTGACGAGCAATTCCGGGTTTATTTCCGCGGTAACTGCTGCATTATACGCCTTGTCAAAGTCGAATGGCTCGGTGACAAAAATATCAACCGCGGTTTCGGGTGACTGATCTGCATGGAACGACAAAACTTTCATATTCTTGCTCTTCACCCAGCCTTGCCGAATATCGGCATCGGCGAAATCAAGTTCAGTAACCGGAACTATCGGCGTGTACCCCAGGTTTTTCAGTGCGTTCATTGCCTTGACGATGTTGTCTCGCTCCAATTGCACCACCAGGTCCAGGTCAGCGGTCATTCTCTGGTAACCGTGGATATTGACGGCAACTCCGCCGGCAATCAGGTAGCGAACACCAGCGCGATCCAGTGTTTCAAAAATGGCTTCCAGCGTACTGAATTTCATGGATGTCCACTACAATTACAGGATAAAGCAGATCCTGACACGAGGTGCGATCATAATCAAATGCCATGTCGGCATGAGCTCCACAGCCTCGAAAGGGAACCGATGGAAGCGCTGGAAATAAAAATTCTTGGTACCCTTGGCTATACTAATCCGTATAATGTTTGAGTTCATTCTCTGCAGTGAGGGCTGTAATGGCTGACGCTGAAAACGGCGGGTCGACGAAGGGGTGGCTGGATCGCATTTATAATGTCTTTACCGGCGAACCCCAAAATCAAAAACAGTTGCTGGACCTGTTAAAAAACCTGCAAGCGCACCAACTCCTTGAAGCCGAAGAACTCGCCATGATCGAGGGCGTGTTGCAAGTCGATGACATGCAGGTGCGCGATATCATGATCCCGCGCGGGCAGATGATCGTCCTCGAGCATGAAGATTCCCTGCCTGACATCATCGAAAAAATCACTGCCTCCGGACATTCCAGGTTCCCGGTAATCGATGACGACAAGGATGATGTGGTCGGTATTTTACTGGCCAAGGACCTGTTGCACCTGTCGCTCGATCAAAACCCGAATTTCGAGATCAACGAATATATCCGCCCCGCGTCGTTCATTCCGGAAAGCAAGCGTTTGAACGTATTGTTGAAGGAATTCCGACTCAATCGCAGTCATATGGCCATGATCGTCGATGAATATGGCGGTGTTTCCGGGTTGATAACTATCGAGGATGTACTCGAGCAAATTGTCGGCAAGATCGATGACGAATACGATGAGGATGAAGAGGTCGATATCCAGCCGCACGGCGCTAATCGTTACACTGTGCGCGCATTGACACCGTTGCCGGAATTCAATGAGCACTTCGGCACGGTTTACGAAAGCGAGGGTGTCGAAACCATTGGTGGCTACGTGCTGCGCCAGTTCGGTCATTTACCCGAGCGCAGCGAATCGATTACCGTCGATAATCTGACCTTCAAAGTGTTAAGCGCCGATAGTCGGCAGGTGCACCTCTACCAGGTCATCGATAACAGCGGGCGTCCCGCTGAACACAACAAAACGTAATTTCGTAATGCTACGAATGTGCCTTGCCCTGGTTCTGGGCGCGTTGCTACCGCTCGCTTTTGCCCCATTTTCGATCTGGCCGCTAGCGTTTTTGATACCCGCGTTGTTGTTATCTGTGATCCAGAGCAGCCCGTCGGCGCGCAATATATTCTTCGCTGGATGGATTTTCGGCATCGGTTATTTCGGCTTCGGGGTTTACTGGATATACAACAGCCTGCACGATTTCGGTATGGCACCACCATTGGTTGCCGGCGGGATTACCGGGCTGCTAGTGGTCTACCTGGCGCTTTCCCCGGCCCTGGTACTCGTCTTATGGCACTACTCGAGACGGCTGCTGGGTGAGACCAGCCTGTGGTTGTTGCCGCTGTTCTGGTTCAGCTTCGAATGGTTCAAGGGCTGGTTTATCACCGGCATGCCCTGGTTGAGTCTCGGTTACTCACAAACCGGTTCACCATTAGCCGGTTTCGCGCCATTGATCGGCGTCTATGGCATCAGTGCGCTGTGCCTGTTCATGGCCGTGGCGCTGTTCCTGTTACTACGCGATAAACGTTACTCGATGCTGGCTGTTTTGCTACTCCTGCCATTGTCGGGATGGCTCCTGCAACAGATTGACTGGACCGAAGCACAGCCGCAATCGCTCAAGGTCAGCATGGTGCAGGGCAATATTCCCCAGCAAATCAAATGGCGTCGCGACCAGCAACAAAATGTTTTCAACACCTACTGGCGCGAGACCAGTCAACTCTGGGACAGTGACCTGATTATCTGGCCGGAAACTGCGCTGCCGGGTCAATCGGAAGAAATCGAATCGACGTTTCTGCAGCCACTGCAACAGGCCGCGATTGATCACGAAACCAGTATCCTTGCCGGGCTCGTGGTCAGCGAAAGTGAGCAGAACCGTTATTACAACAGCATGATTTTACTGGGACAGAAGCGCAGCCTGTACCATAAACGCCACCTGGTTATCTTCGGTGAATATTACCCGATGCGTTGGCTGCTCGATCTGTTCAGCGGGCTGATCTACATTCCTTACTCGGACCTGACGCCCGGACCTGTTGAACAGGAAACGATGTCGATTGGTGCCAGCGAGCTCGGCGTGTCGATCTGTTTCGAGGATGTTTTCAGTCGCGATATCATGCTCGCCTTGCCTGCGGCGAACCTGCTCGTCAATCTCAGCAATGATGCCTGGTTCGGTAACTCGACAGCGCCACATCAGCATCTGCAGATCGCACAGATGCGTAGCCTCGAAACCGAACGCGTAATGATGCGTTCAACCAATAACGGGGTAAGCGCCTTTATCGACCATAAGGGCAGGGTAATCAGGCAAAGCGAGCAGTTCAGGACTCAATCGATAGCTGCCGAAGTGCAGGGTCGCATCGGGGCTACCCCGTTTTTCTACTTCAACAAAATACAGTGGCTGCTTGCAATTCTACCGCTGGTCCTGGTTTTGATTCTCGCGCGACGTAAAGCTGGTTAATCCCTTTGCGTATGCCATGCTGTGGAGTATCCTTCTCCCTTTTTAACAGCTAGACCCAATGGAATCATACGACCCCAAGACCCTCGAGGCGCAAGCGCAGCAATTCTGGGCGGATGAGCGCGTTTTCGAAGTCGATGAAGACCCGTCTCGAGAAAGCTATTATTGCCTGTGCATGTTCCCTTACCCCAGTGGTAGATTACATATTGGCCACGTGCGCAACTACACCATCGGCGATGTCATTTCGCGCTTCAAACGTATGCTCGGCATGAATGTACTGCAACCGATGGGCTGGGACGCCTTCGGTATGCCGGCGGAAAACGCGGCGATTAAGAATAACGTGCCGCCTGCCAGCTGGACCTACCAGAATATCGACTATATGCGTGAGCAAATGAAATTGCTCGGCTTTGGTTATGACTGGAAACGTGAGCTGGCAACCTGCAAACCCGAGTATTACCGCTGGGAACAGTGGTTGTTTACCCGCCTGATGGAAAAGGGTATTGCTTACAGAAAAACCGCGCCGGTCAACTGGTGTCCGGTCGATCAGACCGTGCTGGCCAATGAACAGGTTATCGATGGACGCTGCTGGCGCTGCGACACCGAGGTCGAACGCCGTGAAATTGCGCAGTGGTTCCTGAAGATTACCGATTACGCCGACGAGCTACTGGCCGATCTGGAAAAAGTCGAATGGCCCGAACGGGTTAAAACCATGCAGCGCAACTGGATTGGTCGTTCCGAGGGGATGGAGGTTGAATTCGAAGTTCCCGGGCATGACTCGCTGATGATTTACACCACCCGCCCGGACACGCTTTACGGAGCGACCTTTATGGCGATCGCCGCCGAGCACCCGCTCGCGTTGGCGGTGGCTGAAAGTAATGACGGGGTTGCTGAATTTGTCGAGTCCTGCCGTAAGACCCATACTTCCGAAGCGGCGCTGGAGAAAATGGAGAAACTGGGTGTCCCGCTCGGTATCAATGCGATCAACCCGGTCAATGGCGAAAAGATTCCGATCTGGATCGCGAATTTCGTCCTCATGGGTTACGGCACCGGCGCAATCATGTCGGTACCGGCGCATGATCAGCGTGACTGGGAGTTTGCACGCAAGTACCAGATCGAGATCCGCCAGGTTATAGCACCGGCTGACGGTTCTCCGATCGACCTGGAGCAAGGTTCATTTGTCAGTAAGGATGGCCGCGGTTGCAATTCGGATATCCTCAACGGGCTTGATTTCGAAGCCGCTTTTAACCGCATTGCCGGGCATATCGAAGCCCTGGGTAAGGGTAGCCGCCAGGTGAATTACCGCTTGCGTGACTGGGGCGTGTCGCGCCAGCGTTACTGGGGTGCACCGATTCCCGTGATCAACTGTGCTGCCTGTGGCATGTTGCCGGTGCCCGCCACCGATTTACCGGTGGTGCTGCCGGAGGATGTCGAATTCGAAGGCATAGGCTCACCGATCAAGAAGATGGATTCGTTCAAGCAGGTCACCTGCCCGCAATGTGGCGGTGCCGCGGAGCGCGAAACCGATACCTTCGATACTTTTATGGAATCTTCGTGGTACCAGGAACGCTTTAGCTGCCCAGATCAGAGCGCGGCAATGCTCGACGAACGCGCCGCTTACTGGACCCCGGTGGATCTCTATATCGGCGGCATCGAGCATGCCATTTTGCATTTACTCTACGCGCGCTTTTATCACAAGCTGATGCGTGACGAAGGCCTGATCGAGTCCAGCGAACCGTTTAAACGTCTGCTGACGCAGGGCATGGTGCTCAAGGACGGCAGCAAGATGTCAAAGTCAAAGGGTAATACCATTGATCCGCAGGAACTGATCGACCGCTACGGCGCCGATACGGTGCGCCTGTTTATCATGTTTGCGTCGCCTCCGGAACAATCCCTGGACTGGTCTGATACCGGTGTCGAGGGCGCTTATCGTTTTCTCAAGCGCATGTGGACCGCGGTACAGGAACACGTCGCGGATGCTGGCGCGGCTGCCGCCATCGATAAGGCAACGCTGACCGAGGCGCAAAAAGCGATGCGTTTGAAACTGCATGAAACCATCGGCAAGGTGACCGATGACTACGACCGGCGCCTGACCTTCAATACCGCCATTGCGGCTAACATGGAATTGCTCAACAGCGTATCCCGCTACGAAGACGATTCGACGACCGGCAAGGCGATCCGTCAGGAGGTTTTCGATAGCATGGTATTGATGCTGGCACCCATAATTCCGCATATCTGCCACCGTTTGTGGCAGGACCTGGGGCATAACAGCGTGATCATCGATCACCGCTGGCCTGAAGTAGATACGACTGCGCTGGTACAGGACAGTATTGAAATGGTGATCCAGGTCAACGGCAAGCTGCGCGGAAAAATGCAGATTGCCGCTGGTGCCGATCGCGACAGCTGTGAGGCCGCGGCGCGGGCCAACGAGCAGCTGCAGCGTTTCCTCGGCGACGACCCGATCAGGAAAGTCATTGTCGTGCCGGGTAAACTGGTCAATTTCGTTGTTTAGGGTTTTATCCCCGGGCAGGACTGCAGCGGCGATGGTAAATCACCTCGGCTTGCGGCAACTGATCGTTGTTGTCGCCTGTGTTGGTCTTGCCGCCTGTGGATTCAGATTGGCCGGAACTGCCGATCTGCCGGCAGAATTGTCCACCATACATCTGGTCACCAAAAAATTTACCGAGCAACAGCAGGACGAATTGCGCGGTCGGCTTACGCGCGCCGGCGCCAGCGTGGTTGATCAACCCACCGAGGACGCGGTTTTACTGGCTGTGGTCTTTAATATTATTCCCGATCGCCGCCTGATTTCCGCCGGCAGCAGCGGTAGATTCGTTGTACGCATCGCGCGCAGCCTGGACTTCGTCCTCAAGTCTCCCACCGGGGAGGTAATCGTGCCGCTCAAAACCCTGCGGCAACAAAATGATGCTGAGCTCGATGAAGACAGCCTGCTGGCGTCGAATCGGGAAAAAGAAAACGTGGCCAAAGATCTGGAAGAGGCCTTGTTCAAGCAGCTGATTAATCAGTTACAACGCATTTAAATCGTCACTTAAATTTACCCGCCGACAACAAGTGTTTATAATTCCCCCGATCCATCCGACAGGTCGCAGGTCGAGGGTCGGAACTGGACGTCAAAGCTTCGAAAATTAATATGTCAGAATTAAATGAAAGTGGATCGTCATCACGCCGCAATCCGTTGATCTGGATTTCACTGGCGGTCATAGGCCTTATCCTGTTCGTGTTTCTAAGCGGCGATCGCGGTGATTCGATCTCGATTCGCAGCGAAGAGACGGCTGCTGCAGTCAAGACCACGCTCAGCGACGAGACCACGCTCAGCGACGAGACTACGCTCAGCGATGAAACCACGGGCACTATCGAGCGCAGCCTGCTGGTCCCGCCCGGGATGCGGGCGCGCCAGTATGTCGAACAACTGCGCGCCGGGGGTAAGCCTTATCCGCTCGAACTGGTTTATGAAAAAGCAGAGGGTTACCTGCGAGAGGGTAGTCTCGCCGACGCACACCTGCTTTATTTTTTCGCCGCGCGTGAAGATTATTTACCAGCCATGATGAAGATGGGGCAAATGTCTGATCCGACTTTGTTTCAGGCCGAGAATTCGCTACTGGATGATGCCGATGTGATCCAGGCCTACAAGTGGTATCGACAGGCTGCCGAGATGGGCCATCAACCTGCCAGTGAGCGAGTTGTCAGCTTGCGTCAATGGGCGCAGGACGAAGCAGAAGAGGGAAATTCCCATGCCCGGCAGCTACTGCTTAACTTTAAATAGGTGTTTCTGATGTGCAACGAGAGCAGCAAAACGATAAATCTCCTGCTGATGGGCTGCCTGCTATTGCTGGCGGGAAACCTGGCAGCGGCGGACAAACCGTTGCTGATGGAAGGCAAGAAAACCCTTTTCCAGCGCGTTCTCAGTGTACCCGACGCACGCCTCTACGAGTTGCCTGTCGATTCACCGACGTCCACCCCAATAGTCCCCTTCAGCGTGTTGTATGTTTATGAAAAGCAGAGTGACTGGATCAGGGTTGGCTACGATAGTTTCGGTAAGACCGCGGGCTGGGTTAAAGACGATAAGGCGATTGTCTGGAACCAGGCGCTGACGGTATCTTTTAAGGATCCGCAGGATATTCAGCGGGTGATGATGTTTAACCATAAGGACGATTTGCAACAACTGGTCGATGACTATGACAAGCCGGGATACCAGGCCCTCTATGATGAGGTTGTCAGTGGTTCGATACCGAAAGATTCACCGGTTATCGCGATCCAGCCTGAAGCCCATCTCGAGATTCGGGAGAACTTTTACCTGGTGCCTATCATCCAGCATGAAGATGTGTATCTGGGCAACGAACAGGCGCGTTTACTGGAAATTGCCAGTGTTCCGCTGGCGGATTCAAGCACGGCTTCCGAGCTTGCAGCTGCCAACTCGGGTAGTCGCAGTTACCGTAGCGGGATCCATTTCGTTATCGATTCTACACAGTCCATGGGGCCTTACATCGACCGTACCCGGGAAGCGGTGAAAAAGGTTTATTCGGCGATAGAAAAACAGGGCCTGACCAACCAGGTTGGCTTCGGCCTGACCGCCTATCGCGACAATATCGACCAGGTACCGGAACTCGAATACCTGACGCGTCGCTACGTCAGCCTGCAGCAGGGCACCGATGTCGAACAGTTCCTGCAGCTTGTTAATACGCTAAGCCCTGCCGAGGTATCCAGCCGTGATTTTCGTGAGGACGCCTATGCCGGTATCAAATCGGCCATTGAAGACTCCGACTGGGATAAGTTTGACGCGCGCTATGTCGTATTGATCACCGACGCGGGCCCACGCGAAAGCTATGATTCGCTGGGTGCTACCCGGCTCGGCGCCCAGGCTCTGCGCCAGTTGGCTTTTGACAAGGGAGTCTCCATCTGGGTGTTGCATTTGCGTACGCCCACGGCCACCGCGGACCATGAAAAGGCGGAAAAACTGTATAAGCAATTATCTTACTATCCCGGCATCGGTGATTTTTACTATGGGGTGAGTCTCGGCCAGGTTGACGAGTTCGGTAATGTCCTTGAAGTTCTAGCCAACCAGATCACGCAGCAGGTGCTGGCGACCACTAACGGCGTGCCGCCGTTGCCGCTACCGGTGCGGGCGCAGGCAGAAACAGAAGAGCAGACGCAACTTGCGCAACTGCAGGATCGGGTGGCCAAACTGGGTAATGCATTGCGTATGCGTTATATCCAGAGAGAATCCGGCCAGCCGCTGCCCTCGGTGTTCGACGCCTGGATGGTCGATCGCGATTTTATCAATCCTGAACGCTCGGCGGTCGACGTGCGGGTACTGTTAACCCGTGATCAGTTAAGTGATCTAAAGAACGTAATGCAACAGGTGTTGGAGCTCGCCGAGGAAGGTGTACTCAGTCCACAGAACTTCATTGACGATTTACAAAGCCTGGCCGCGACGGTTAGTCGTGATCCGTCGTCAGTAGGGGCTAGTACCTCCGGCGCTGGTGCCAATCTTGCCGATATGGGTTACATGCGCGAATATATCGAAGATCTACCCTATACCGGCGAAGTCATGAACCTGACCCTGGAAAGCTGGGAGGAATGGTCGGCCAAGGTACAGATTGAATTCATGCATCGGCTCGAGAGCAAGATCAATTACTACCAGGCGTTGCACGATCATACCGATCTCTGGGTAACTCCGGGAGGGGGTCCGGTTAACGGGAACTCGGTTTTCCCGGTTGCCCTTGATCTGTTGCCGTAAAGGTTCATTGCCGCAGTGACAGTCATCTATTCATTGAGGAATGTCGTCAAGGAACGACTGATCGATGGTGTGGGGTTTCGTCTGCTGGTGCCAAAGATCGAAATCAGGGCCCAGGAAAACATCGCCGTGGTCGGACATAGCGGATGTGGCAAGAGTACCCTGCTGGATATGCTGGCGCTGATTTTACGCCCCGACCAATGCGCCGAGTGGAGCGTGCACCCGGTAGATGGTGACAATCATGACATTGCAAAGCTCTGGCAGCGCGACCAGCAAAGCAAGTTATCGCAGATTCGCAAACAGCATATCGGTTACGTACTGCAATCGGGCGGCCTGTTGCCTTACCTGACGGTACGGGAAAATATCGATCTGCCGCGCAAGCTCCTCAATTTGCCCGAGGATGATTCGATCAATTCAATCTCCAAGGTTCTCGGCATTGAGCGCCAGCTGGATAAACTGCCGGGATTGCTTTCCGCCGGTGAACGTCAACGAGCCTCTTTTGCGCGGGCCTTGTCGCATCGCCCGACGATCTTGATTGCCGACGAACCAACCGCCGCACTGGATCCGATTACCGCACAAAAAATCATGGCGGTGGTGATGGAAGTCATCAAGGGGCTGAAGATTACGCTGATTACGGCAAGCCATGACTGGGCACATGTCTACAAAATGGAACTGCGCACGTTGAGACAGGAAGCCGAGGCGGTCGAAGACGGTAAAGTTTACCAGTCGAGATTTAGCGACTGATGGCGCAAATCACTAACATCATTCGCCTTAGTTTTCGTGACTATAGCCACGAATGGCGCATGTCAGGGTGTTTCATTCTGGCCCTGTCCTCGGTGCTGGCACCGATGATGATCCTGTTTGGACTTAAATTCGGTATTGTCACCACGATGATTCATCAACTGGTGGAGAATCCGGCAAATCGTGAAATCAGGCCGATCGGCAGCGGGCGTTACGATGACGCCTGGATCGATCAGTATCGTAATCGCGGCGATGTCGAATTTATCATTCCCAAAACCCGCGCGCTGGCGGCGACGATACAACTGAAAAGCACCAGCGCCAATCGCATCGTGTCTACCGAGTTGCTTGCTACTGCCGCGGGAGATCCGTTACTTACCGGATTAACCAGCGTGCCGAAAGACTACTCCCAGGTTGTTCTGAGCCAGAGTGCGGCGAAAAAACTCAAGGTCAGTACCGGTGATGAAATTGATGCCAGTCTCGCCCGGCAATTCCAGGGCAGACGCGAACGGGTGCATCTTCCGCTCGAGGTTATCGATATCGCCGATGAGGTAGTAACCTCGCGCAATGTCGCTTTTGTTAACCTGGAGTTACTGATTGCCAGTGAGCAGTTCAAGGATGGCCGCGCGGTACCGAAGCTCGGTTGGGAAGGCAATAGCGATAAACTGGAAGAGCGGTTCTATCCGTCGTTTCGCCTGTACGCGCGTTCGATTTATGACGTAGAAAACCTTGTCAATGACCTCGAAAAAGCGGGTGCCCGGATTAAGGCCAACGTCGGCGAAATTAAAACTGTACAGTCTATCGATGAAAACCTTTCAGTAATTTTCTGGATTATCGCCTGTGTCGGTGCACTCGGATTTTCTTTCTCGCTGGGTGCGAGCCTGTGGGCCAACGTCGATCGCAAACGCAAGGAACTCAGCGTGTTAAGACTGATCGGGTTTAAAAGCGGTCGCATTGTAATGTTTCCGGTTCTGCAATCATGTTACACGGCAGTGCTTGGCTGGCTGTTGGCGGTACTGGTGTACCTGGCCTTCGAGTACCTGATTAATTTCTTCCTCGCGCCGCAGCTCAACCTTGACCGGGCACTGTGTTTTCTGCTCGCCGAGCATTTCCTGTGGGCTCTCGGGATGACCATCGTTATTGCAATTTTCGCCGCTATTCTGGGTGGTATGCGCGCCGCGCGCATCGAACCCTCTGATGGTTTGCGCGAGATTTAATCTTGTAAGGATAATCTTACAAAAACTATCGCCCGGGACTACATGTGAATCGGCTATTTCGAGTAGGGTTGCGCAGTGGCCGGGAATATACTTTCCTTCGTGCCTGCATGGATTCAGGTAATGGAAATGTAACCAGGGACTTGTCCCGTTACAGCATAGGCAGGATGCCTTGCAGGATGCAGCTGGATGTAATATGCAGGTAAACACTGGGTCCTCGCGCCTACCCAGGCCGGGGGCCCTTTTACTTCCACACCGCTTTTCAATCCCCAAAATCAACAACAAGCCTTTGCGTTGGATCGTATCGACTTAGCTCTAGAGAGAATCCCCCGGGGAAACCGGTAAAGCACCTCGCGCCTGACCGGTTGGCCTTCGGCTTCCTGAAAAAGTGTCGTTTTTGACGGGCAAGGCGAAACTCGACATCCCTGTCTCGGTTCGCCACAGGCAGCGTCCCTGCTGCCTGACCCGTCAAAAACGACACTTTTTCAGCAACCGGTCTTTACGGCGCGAGGACCTTCACCGGTTTCCCCTTGCAGTGGGTGGCTACCTCGGGAGTAAGTCCGCAAAAGTGTAGCGCGGCAGGGACGCCGCGCTCCAAGCGACCACAGGGATGTGCCAAACGGCGCCTTTTGCCGTTTGGAAGCGGCTTTTGCGGACTTACTCCCGAGGTAGCCTTAGCACTCAAGTGAATCCCTTAACGGTTTTTTGTTCCGGAAAGTGGTGCGCGAAGGCTGGGATGGATTGAGAGCTGTGGTAGCATAGCGCCGCATGCAGGGATCCCAGATCACACAAGATATCAAACCCGTATATCTGCTTGCCAGCGCCGAACCACTATTGGCCCGTGACTGGTTAGACGACGCCCGTCGAGCGCTGCGCCAGGCCGGGTTTGAGGAT
>Ga0265309_10000789_pt1 | contig 13250 bp, 13 predicted proteins | sample Helome_FD_192492 | JGI IMG/M metagenome (GOLD analysis project Ga0265309, IMG submission 192492) | Marine sediment microbial communities from subtidal zone of North Sea - Hel_20160524 (Illumina Assembly) | ecosystem: Environmental > Aquatic > Marine > Subtidal zone > Sediment ...
CTCCCTGACCATCATTGCAACTGCACTAGTTGATACTGGTTCACGCATGGATGATGTTATATATGAAGAATTCAAAGGTACTGGCAATATGGAAATCCATCTTGACCGACGCATGGCAGAAAAACGTACTTACCCAGCTATAAATGTTAACCGTTCAGGCACACGTAAAGAAGAGTTACTTATCAAACCTGATGATTTACAAAAAATTTGGGTATTGCGTAAATTACTCTACCCAATGGATGACGTTGAAGCAATGGAATTTCTACTAGATAAAATAAAAGCTACAAAAAATAATAGTGATTTCTTTGATTCGATGAAAAGAGTGTAAAAATCATACTAAACAGATCACTATTAAATATAGTGCAACTTTCTTCCGTCTAATCAATATACTTCTCCCCTATAAAGATATGACTATTACCCACAAAAAGACAACTAAATAGCATCTAACCTATAGTTGCAACCCACTTCATATTAAAGGATAATATGCGCCTTCTCGTCTAGCTGTTTACGAGGTTACGATGCAAAATAAGGACACAAAGAATGAAAGCTGAAATTCATCCAAACTACCAAGAAATTAAAGTAACATGCAGTTGTGGCAATACGTTCCAAACACGTTCTACACTGGATAAACCACTGCAGATTGAAGTATGCTCTGTCTGTCATCCATTCTATACCGGAAAACAAAAAATTGTTGACACGGCTGGACGAGTTGAGAAATTTAGAAAAAAATATGGCAATAAAGTAGAAAAAAAATCTGTATCTTAGGAAATATTTCTTAAACGACGACTAGAAGATTCCCTTCATTAAGCCACAAACGACAATTAGCTTAATAGTTGCTAAAGAAGAATACATTTATATTCTTCCAATAATGGTGAGTCAATAATTACACCGTCCACACCAAGCCTTTTACAATTTTTGAATTCTGACTTTGTTACTAAGCCATAAACAAAATTGTTGTACCCAGCTGCTACTGATTCCTTTAGTAAAGAGCCATCTAATATATTGTAATCCCACACGATATGATTTATTTTGGTAATATCGCTACTGCCAACTAACAAAGAGTCCAGCGATAGAGGACGATGTGCTATTAATAGGCCGCAATCCACATTAAGAGATGATGCACAAATTGCTATCACATCGTGACGAAACGAAGTTACAAGGATAGTCCGATCAGTTTGATATTCTTCCAGCACTTGAATTATTAGCTCTAACCCTTCCTTAGTCTTAATCTCTACGTTCCAAATGATTCCAGGAAAACGATCAAGTGCCTCATCAAGGGTAGAAACATTGTATCCACTCTCATGTTCAATTTCTTTACGTGTCAGAGCACATACTTCTCTCCCCGATATAATACGATCATGTATTAACACTAAATGACCATCACTACTAACACGCACATCCGTCTCAATCCCATCAACATCTAGCTTAACTGCAGATTCAAATGCAGCTAGAGTATTTTCATTATTTTCAGCATGATTACCACGATGAGCTAAAACCAACATAGTTTTAAATGTTCTTTAGGAGGATAAAATGAAATACTATACTGAGGTAGATCAGAAAATACTTTTGCGTAACTCAGCAAAAACATTTACAACATAATCTACCTGTTCTTCAGTATGAGCTGCACTTACACTACACCGCACCAATGATTTACCTTCAGGAGCAGCTGGTGGCAATATCAAATTGACATAGACACCCTTATCAAACAGGGATTTCCAAAGCATCATTGCCTGTTGAGGGCTATCTAATATTGTTGCAATTATTGGACTGGGATCTGGACCAAGCTGATAACCCTGATTATTTAAGCAAGAATATAGCTTACGTGCATTCTTCCAAAGTTTATTGCGTAGTTCAGTACCGTCTCTCAGTAGTTTTAGCGCGGCTCTTGTTGATGCGATAGTAGCTGGTGAAGGTGATGCTGTAAAAATATATGGTCGGCTAACATATCTCAGCTGATCAAGCTGCATATGATTACTAACACAGTAGCCTCCTATGCTTCCGAGGCTTTTACTAAAAGTACCTGTGATGAAATCAACTTCATTTATAAGGCCTGTTTCTTCCACAAGACCCTGCCCAGTTTTACCCAATACTCCTATTGAGTGTGCCTCATCAAGAAGTAGAATACTACCGTATGAATTCTTTATTTCAACAATATCTGCAAGAGGCGCACGATCACCCAGCATACTGTAAATACCTTCGATTATAATTAAAGTAGAACTTGTTCTTTCTCCCAAGCGCTTAAGACGCTTTTCCATGTCTACCATATCATTGTGCCGAAATCTAATTATCTCAGCTCCACTCAAACGGCATCCATCATAAATACTGGCATGAGAGTCTCCATCAATGAGAATTACATCATTTGCACCAGCCAAGCCAGAAATCATTGCAAGATTTGCCTGATACCCAGTTGTAAAAACTATACTTGATAGACAATGATAAAAATCTGCAAATTCCTGCTCAAGAGCACGATGCCCGCTATAACTACCATTTGCCATACGTGACCCAGTTGTGCCTGTACCCTCTCTATCTATCGCTTTATGCGCTGCTTGCAAACATTCAGGAGCAAAAGTAAGCCCTAAATAGTTATTCGTACCAAAAAATAATATACGACGGCCACTGACACTTGCCTCAGTTGTCGAATATACTTCTTCTATAGGCGTACCAAATACATCAAGACCCTCTGGCAACAGCGCCTTTCTAGCAGCAGCAACCGCATCTAATTTATCTAACAGACTCATTCTGATTCCGACTTAATTTTGAAAATTAGATCTGCCAAATCATGTACAGTATTAACATCTGCAAGAACGTTTATTGGCACTGAAATATCAAACTCATCTTCAATCTCCATAATCAAATTTAATAATTTGACAGAATCGATTGCTAACTCATTAATAAGATCAGTATCAGGTGTAATCTCTATATCAGAACTAGCAAAATGCCCAAGATGTTGGCTAAGCTTCTGCAAGATACTATTGTGATCATATTCCATATTTCAAACTCTTAAAAATAAAGTTGGTGTATCTGAAGATTAAATAGCTTTGAGCAAGGCATCACGTAAACGTATACAAGGTTGCCAACTAGGTAGCACTTGAATCAACGGTGAAATATCACATACCCAGTCTGGGTGTCTAATCTCACGCACCTTTCCAGGAGTTAACATTGGCGCATACCGCAATATACGAGCTAGCCATAGATTAATATTTGCAAATAATAAAACTAATGACACTGGTATGAACAAGCAACGTACTGGCCGCCTCCAAACATCCTGTGCTATTGAGGCTATGGAGTTACAATCATATCCTCCCTGTACCCCGTCATCAAGCTCATATATACCCTGTACTTGTGAATTTGTAACAAGCCAGCACAAAATTGCCGAAACTAAATCACTGACATGTATAAGGCTATAACGTGAGATTTTGCTTCCAACCATAGGCAATATTCCGTATCGAGTTGCCCTGAAAAGTGGACTCATCTCCTTATCACCCGGACCATAGACTGCGGTTGGTCGGAAAACAGTCCACGGCATGCCACCAGAATTATCAACTACTATCTGTTCTGCGATATGTTTGCTATTTGCGTACCATGAAAGATTTGGCTCTCTAGCAGCTAATGAAGAAATAAGAAGGAACCTAGGTGGTGGATTTTGTTGCACAGAAGCACGCACAAGATTGGATGTACCCTCTACATTAGTATGTGTGAATTCCTTAAGGGAGCTACCACGAACCACACCTGCACAATGAATAACAGCAGATACGTCTTTTACAAGATGCTGCAATGCAATCGAGTCATCTAGATCCCCAGTTATCCATTGCGTAAATTCATCACTAATACGAGGGGTCCTTGTCAATGCCCTAACTTTCCACCCATCTTTGATAAGTGACCGTACAAGCAATTGACCAATGAAGCCAGTAGCACCAGTCACCGCTACTGATGATCCTGACATATATAGACTATCTGTCTCTAGACTCGACTGATAACTGGTCTGCCAGGTCTGCTCGTTGTATAAAACCTTTGCGTGCTGCAAAACGTGATAGTTTGCCAGATGAAGTACGCGGCAAGGTGTGGGGAGAAACTAACTCTACTAGGCAGTTGACACCAAACGCCATATATACCAATCTCTGCAAGCGACTTGTAAGAGATTGTCGATCTTCTGTTGAAGTTAAACGACATTCAATAACTAACACAATTGATGTTATATCATTATCATCAGTTATACTAAATGCAGACGCCTCTCGCGCTCTTATTTCTGGTTGTTGCTCTGCAAGCTCTTCTACATCCTGAGCACGAATGTTACGTCCATTTACTATAATGACATCTGTACGACGACCCGTAATGTATAGGTTACCTTCGAAGAGAAACCCGAGATCTCCTGTATCCAGCCAATCACCTGATCTTAAAGTATTTTCAGTATCTTCTGGGCTATTAAAGTAACCGGTCATAATACTTGGTCCGTGCATTAATACACTACCGACTCTTAAATCAGGTAACTCTTGTTCAGAATCATCTATTACTTTAACTGTATGGCCTGGCAATGGACTACCACAATTTACAAACTCGTTGTATTTTCTACCATCTGCTTGCAGCCTTACTGCAATCTTTTTATCTATTAATGTACCTGCATCAACCTTAATACTTTGGAAACCTTGACCAGTACGAGAAAATGTTACCGCTAAGGTTGATTCTGCAAGGCCATAGCATGGCAAGAAAGAATTTATACTAAATCCTGCCGGTGCAAATTTTTCTGCAAAATTTCTTAGGATATCAGGCCGTATCATCTCAGCCCCTACACCTGCCGCTCGCCAGCAGCTAAGATCAAGATTTTCCAAGTCTGCCTTACGAACCCTTAGGGTACAAAGCTTAAGACCAAAAGGCTGACTAAATGCCACAGTACAACGATTGCGACTTATTAATTTTAACCACTGCAGCGGTCGTATTGCAAAATCTCTGGTAGCCAAATAGTCTACGGAAACTTGTGCAACCATTGGCGCCATTAACATACCTACTAAACCCATATCGTGATAAAAAGGTAACCAAGATGCCGCACGATCAGCAGGATTTATTTCCAGTCCGGTACGAACTATACCCTTAAGATTACTCATTAACGCACGTTCTGTAATAATCACCCCACGCGGAGCACGTGTACTACCTGAGGTGTATTGCAAATAGGCCGTTTCACTTGGGTGATTTCGCTGTAGTGTTTTATCTGGAGCAGGTAGCTTTGTCAATTGTTCCGGTGTTCCAACCCATCGCAATGCTTGCAGACCCTCTGCAGCCTCTCCTAGAAAATTAATGTAGTCTTCATTGGCCAGCGCAGCACTTGCCTGACTACCCTCAAGAATGCCACGAAGCTGCTGAACGTACACCGCGTGACTACCAAGGTTAACCGGTAGCGGCATTGCAAAAGGAATTAATCCTGCATAACGACATGCAAAAAATAATTCGACAAATTCTGGTGTTGTATCAGCAACAATCGCAACGCGTTCGCCGCTTGTCAATCCAAGACCTAATAGTCTTTTCGCTGAAATACGGGCTTTTTCTCTTAATTCTCTATAAGAAAGAACTGAACGTAAATTTCCCTTTGCATCATAAAAATTGTATCCAGTCGTTCCACTCGCAGCAAACTCCAAAGCTTCGGTAAGAGTATCAAAATCTGCTAATCTCTGAGTCTGTGAATTGTATGTTGGTGTTGGCTCTATTGTCATTGCCTGTTTGTCAGACGATTTGGAATCCAACGCTTGCGTTAGCGAAACATTTAAATTTGCAATTGTTGAACTCAAGGGCTTCGTCTCCAAATTAATGGCATCTGTCATTTTCTAAAAGTAAAGAAACATGAACCAAGTCTAATACACTACTATTTAGTCGTTTTTAACTTACAAGTCTTTATTACACCTTATACTTTTTTTGGTGCATATAAGACTAACGACCAATATGCTGGATGCTTAAATACGAGTTGTAAAGATACCACATCACTCGTAAGAATCCCCAATAGGTGTATTTTGTACGAGTTTTGCCTTGATAGAAAGCTATTTAAGGGAATTCAAAAGAAATATGTCGCTTTTTTACAACAGTATATTTTGCATTTTATTGAGCAACAAATGCAATATAGCCAAAACATTACCTGAAATCCTAAGTGTTGCTTATCCTATATAATTGATAATACACTGATAGATAACAACTTATATTATTTCTTCTACTTATTATCATTATCCAAGAATATATAGATTTCTGAAGTACTATCTTAATTTTCCAACCAAATATTAGCTTCAGCTAAATCTGTGAATACTCTGATGTCGGCATCAATAAAAAGATTTGAAACCCAAGCGCTCCACCCTTGCCATTGATTGTCAGTGATAACTGCAACCTTGCTAAATTCACTAGCATGTTCACGAATAAATTTTACCTCCTCCCATGCAACATCTATTGTATAGCTCAGCATTTCTCGCCAATCAAATAATAGACTTCCCTTGCCGTCAAAGTGATATTTGAAAAGTACTTGATCTTCAAATTCTTTATAGTCAGCCAAAGTAAACTCACCAAAAATGGCGACACTAACCAAGTTTCCAGTTTTTTGAATTGTAATCATGAATTTGTCCCATACTAAAATATCAGCAGATCATTGATAGTAGTCATAATACTGCAATTAATGTTTATTGTTTGCTATTAATAGGCTTGATTGAAGTTTTCAAACTTAATAGCCCACCCGAAACAATACATCCTATACCAATCAGCGAAAGCAAAGATAATATTTCACCCCAGATCAAAATACCCCAGACACATGCAAATAAAACTGTACTGTATGCCAACGCGCCTACTACTAGTACTTTCCCTGTATGATATGCACGTGTCAAAGCTAGCTGCGCTAATGTCGCTGTGATACCAATACCCATAAGCAATAGGAAATTAAATGGCGTAATAGGATGAAACGTGTCAAACATCATCCAGATACTGGTTATAATTGTACTAATTAATGTGAAATAAAATACTACTCGCCAGTCAGGCTCCCCTAAATTACCAAGAAGCTTTATATTCAAATAAGCAACAGCAGCAAAAAAACCCGAAGCCAGGCCAATTAATCCGCCAATCCATTGGTCTTCTTGTATAGAGGGATGTAATAGTAAAACGACACCAGAAAATCCAACAATAACTGCAACTGCAAGCAACCAATGGAAATGTTCTTTTAGCACTATGGTAGTAAACAATGTTAGAAAGAGTGGCGACGTGTAACTAAGAGTTACAGCTGTAGCTAGCGGCAACTTTGTAATGCAATAGAAGAACATCAGCAATGAACTAAGCCCTGATAGTCCGCGCCAGCAATGATTTCTCCAGTGCAACGTTGAAATGGGTAGGCGCTTAACTCCAACTATCGCGCAGATAATTAAAAAACCTATTATCGAACGATAGAATACAAGTTCGGTACTTGAAAAATATGTAGAACCAAGTTTTACCAGTGCCCCCATACAACTAAAAAGGAAACCAGCGACAAGCATCCAGAGTGAGCGCATTTATACTCTAGAAATATGGTTGTAGGGGGAAAAACAAATACAAAAACACACTGTTTATCGTGCTCATACACAATATTACAAATTTAAAATTTAGAAATATGTGGTTCAATCTTTTGCCGTATAAATTTATGGAAATTTGCCATACCATCTTCCATTTTAGGCAGATAAGGTCCGCTCTCATTGAGTCCTTGAGTATTTAACGCACGACGTCCTGCAGTAATTAGTTTACAAATACTATTATCTTCCTCTGCAGTTTCGTTATATGCTGCTTGTTCTGCTTTTACAAATTCTGGCTCAAACAAAACAATATCTTCAGGATAATAGAATTCGACCACGTTCTTACAACTCTCTGCTCCTGTAGGCAGTAAAGTGCTAATAATAAGTACATGTGGATACCATTCCAACATGATATTTGGGTAATAGAGAACCCAGATTGCTCCGTAAGGTGAAACTACTCTGTTTGAATTCTGCCGTAATACCTGCTCATGCCACTTAGCATAAGCTGGTGTACCTGGGTTAGTAAAAGCACGATTAACACCTACAGTCTGAACGCTATACCAATCACCAAACTCCCATTTAAGCTCATCTATATTAACAAAGTTGTTTAAGCCCGGATGGTATGACTCAACATGGTAGTCTTCCAAATATACCTCAATAAACGTTTTCCAGTTACAAGGGTATTCTTTTATCTGTACTCGTTCCAGCAAATAACCAGAAAAATCGAAATAACTCAGCACACTTAGATTGGCCATATCGTAGAAAACATTTCTTTTACCGGCAAAAAGCATACCATTCCAATTTTGTAGCGAGAAATCCCCAAGACTGAGACAAGGAGTATTAGAGAAATGAGGTGCGCCTATAAGCCTGCCATCAATATCATAAGTCCAGCGATGCACCGGGCAAACAATATTTCTAGTATTACCATTACCTTTGAGCAAGAGGGACTGTCGATGGCGACAAATATTAGAAAGCAACTGAATGCCATTTTCATTATTAATTAGTACCTTGGCACCATCCATCCAATCAAGTACATAGTAGTCGCCAAGATTTGGCAACATATTCTCATGCCCAACATAACCAGGACCCTGATCAAACAAACAATTTTTCTCTAATTTTAGTATATGTGTATCAAGATACCAGCTAACTGGCAGTTGTACTGACGTATGAGTCAGTTGTGTAACGTCAGCAAGAGTATGCATGTTGGCATTTTACATCTCTTTGAATATAAAAATATCGGAAATTTACTTTTCTTATATATAAAGTTTTGCATCTTGCCTAGTAGATTAAATCTCTATCAATCTAAGGGAACATTCCTGATATACGCATAATCAAACACGGAAAACTAAAATCTTAAAAGAAATTTTTCTTAATTTAATTGACCTAACCCAGTCAATTGCGTTACTTTTACCACATTCCATGGAATCACTTGCACACCATTCGCACAATAAACTTATCATGGCAAAATCCACTAAACCCGTCAAATCGTCCCCACCAAAAGATTTTGAAGCAGGGTTGGCTGAATTAGAAAGTATTGTGGCTTCAATGGAAGCAGGACAGATGTCTCTAGAAGTTTCGCTCTTAGCACATAAACGCGGCGTGGAATTACTTCAATACTGTCAAGCTACACTACAAAGTGCACAGCAACAAGTACGCCTTCTTGAGACCAATACACTCAAAAATTTCTCGCCAACTAGTATCGATGAAAGATGATTTCCAAGGATGGGCAAGAGCCCATCAAACAAGTATTGAAACCTCCCTTGAAACTCTGCTTCCCACTGCAAAATTTTCACCAGAACGGCTACATGATGCTATGCGTTTTTCCGTACTGGGGGGAGGAAAGAGAATACGTCCACTTCTTGCTTTTGCTGCAGGGGAGCTCAGTGCAGCAGATGAAGAACGTGTAACCATTGCTGCCGTTGCAGTAGAATTGATTCATGCGTATTCGTTAGTACATGACGACCTACCTTGTATGGATGATGACATACTGCGACGAGGCAAGCCTACCTGCCATATAGAATACAATGAAGCTATTGCTTTACTAGTTGGTGACAGCTTGCAAAGTTTGGCCTTTCAACTATTATCAGAATATCGTTTAGCTGATACTCCACAAGTACAATTGGATATGATTAAACGTCTGGCACAAGCAGCAGGTTCACGCGGTATGGCTGGCGGACAAGCAGTTGATCTAGATAGTGTTGGAAAAACATTAAACCTACCAGAACTAGAATTTATGCATATACACAAGACTGGAGCATTAATCCGTGCTGCTGTTATGATAGGCGCTTGTTGTGGCAGTAACATGAGTGATACGCAGTTGAAAAGTCTTGATCATTTCGCGAAATATATTGGCCTTGCATTCCAGGTAGTGGATGATGTACTTGACACTGAAGCCACTACGGCTACTTTAGGTAAAACTGCTGGGAAAGATGCAGATAATAATAAACCAACATATGTAAGTATTCTAGGGGTTAAACAAGCTCGTGAGCTAGCCGAGCAATTGCGTCTAGATGCATATCAAGCACTCGAAATTTTTGGTACTGACGCAGCACGGTTAAGACAATTAACAGACTACATTATTCAGCGGGAGTTTTAAGCTAATGCCTCTTCACTTAATAAGTAACTTTTTCTCAATTTTTTAGGATTTGAATGTATCCTCTGCTTGATACCATTAACTACCCTTCTCAGTTACGAGAACTGAAACGTAATGAACTACCCCAACTTGCTAATGAATTACGTAAGTTTCTAGTTGAATCAGTATCTAAAACTGGCGGCCATCTATCCTCTAATTTAGGTACGGTCGAGTTAACAATTGCTCTGCACTACGTATTCAACACGCCACACGACCGTTTAGTATGGGATGTTGGTCACCAGACATACGCCCACAAAATTCTGACAGGTCGGCGTGAAGGTATGGATAAGTTACGCATGCAAGGTGGAGTAGCTGGATTTCCTCGCCGTGATGAAAGTGAATATGACGCATTTGGAACAGCACATTCCAGCACCTCTATTAGTGCCGCGTTAGGTATGGCAGTTGCAGCGGAGTTAGAGGATAAAGACAGACGCATAGCAGCTATAATTGGTGATGGTGCTATGAGTGCGGGCATGGCATTTGAAGCCTTAAATAACGCTGGCGCAATGGACACGAATCTTCTAGTAATCTTAAACGATAATGATATGTCAATTTCTCCTCCAGTAGGGGCACTTAACAATTATCTTACTAGCCTTTTAACTGGAAAAATGTATGCCACAGCAAGGCGAGCTGGTGAGAAGGTGCTTGGTGTAGTTCCATCTGTTCTTGAGCTTGCTAATCGCACCCAAGAACATGTAAAAGGCATGCTTTCACCCAGTACTTTGTTTGAAGAGTTTGGTTTCAACTACATTGGTCCAATTAATGGACATGATCTTGACAAGCTAGTCACTACACTTAATGGGATCAAAAACCTAAGTGGACCACAATTCCTACATATAGTTACTCGAAAAGGTGAAGGTTATAAGGCAGCAGAAGATGATCCTATTCTTTATCATGGTGTAACTAAGTTTAACCCAGATGCAGGTATCGTTTCTAAGGCCCCAGGCAAACCTGCCTATACAAAAATTTTTGGTGACTGGTTATGTGACATGGCTGCTCTTGACCATCGCTTAGTTGGAATCACACCCGCTATGCGTGAAGGATCAGGGTTAGTCAAGTTTTCTCAGGAGTATCCTGATCGCTACTTTGATGTGGGCATTGCAGAACAACATGCAGTTACTTTTGCTGCAGGCCTAGCATGTGATGGCATGAAACCAGTAGTAGCAATCTACTCAACTTTCTTGCAACGTGCTTACGACCAATTGATACATGATGTGGCTATCCAAAATCTACCGGTAGTGTTTGCTATTGATAGAGCGGGACTTGTAGGGGCAGATGGGCCTACTCACGCTGGAAGTTTTGATTTAACCTATTTACGCTGTATACCCAATATCACGGTAATGACCCCTTCCAATGAAAATGAATGCCGGCAAATGCTATACACTGCGTTCCAAATGGATAGTCCATCGGCGGTACGTTATCCGCGTGGAGCCGGAACTGGAGTTGCTCCAATAAAAGAGATGAAAGCATTACAAATTGGACTTGGTGAAATATGCCGTAAAGGAGAAAAGATTGCCATCCTAGCATTTGGAAGCATGCTCAAACCTTCCCTAGAAGCGGCAGAAGAACTTAATGCCACCGTTGCAAATATGAGATTTGTAAAACCTTTGGATGACGAACTCGTATTATCTTTGGCTGTAAACCACAGTCTTCTCGTAACTGTTGAAGAAAATACCATTATGGGTGGAGCAGGTAGCGCCGTACTTGAATCTCTTGAAAGTAAAAATGTCACTGCCAGAGTGCTACAACTAGGACTACCAGACACTTTCATAGATCAAGGTGATCCTGTTCAGATGTTAATTGACTGTGGACGAGATAAAACTGGAATCATCCAAGCGATCAGAAAAAAACTATCTGAGTAATTTACAAAATTACTATACAGAATTTTGACCCTTCTCAGCTGATTCTGTCCTCATGGAGGTAGACATATGAATAAGCAAGTTGATTTCCCCATTGCTGATGTGCAAAGCACACCTGACACAAGACATATTGCGATAGACAGGGTAGGCATAAAAGCGATTCGCCATCCAATAAAAGTAGCAGATAAAGATGGTGGCGCTCAACACACTGTTGCAGTGTTCAATATGTATGTAAATTTACCGCATAATTTTAAGGGTACCCACATGTCACGTTTTGTGGAAATACTTAATGGCCATGAACGTGAGATTTCTGTTGAGTCGTTTGAAAAAATATTACGTACTATGGTAGAAAAACTGGAAACAGACTCAGGCCATATTGAAATGACATTTCCTTACTTTATTAATAAGTCCGCTCCAATTTCTAAAGTTAAGAGCCTCTTAGATTATGAAGTTACTTTTATTGGAGAGATAGAAAATGGACGCTACGAATTTACTATGAAGGTAGTGGTTCCAGTAGCTAGTTTATGTCCGTGCTCCAAAAAAATTTCTGACTATGGCGCACATAATCAACGCTCTCATATGTCTATCTCAGTACGCACAAATAGCTTTGTTTGGATAGAAGATATTGTACGAATCGCTGAAGACAAAGCATCATGTGAGCTCTATGGATTACTTAAACGCCCTGATGAAAAATATGTGACTGAGAAAGCCTACGATAATCCAAAGTTTGTTGAAGATCTAGTACGTGATGTTGCAGTTGAATTAAATAAAGATACAAGAATTGATGCGTATACGGTGGAATCAGAGAATTTTGAATCTATCCATAATCATTCAGCCTATGCACTAATTGAACAAAATAAAATGACAAACTAAAGCTATGCCTATAGAAAAAACAGATAAACTTCTATATCTACCAATCTAGAAACAGCATTCCGACACCACATGTGGTTATAACCAAACCCCCAATTGCATGGACATATCTTTCCAATCTTTCAGTATCATAAAACGAATAACCATATAAGCCTAATAGCACCATCGTTAACATTGTTAATACCGTACATAGTGCGAAAACGGTGATTAATACTACGATTTCCAAATAAGATCGCTGTGTACCTGAATAGAACAACAATGGAAGCAAGGGCTCAGTTGGTCCCATTACGAATATTGCAAATAAAACTAATGGCGTGACTTTTACTCGACTCTTGGGTGCAACATTATCTTCATGGCTATGCTCGTACACATATACATCTTCATCCATTA
>Ga0265309_10000792_pt1 | contig 13242 bp, 15 predicted proteins | sample Helome_FD_192492 | JGI IMG/M metagenome (GOLD analysis project Ga0265309, IMG submission 192492) | Marine sediment microbial communities from subtidal zone of North Sea - Hel_20160524 (Illumina Assembly) | ecosystem: Environmental > Aquatic > Marine > Subtidal zone > Sediment ...
GGTTTTATCTGTACCTGACTTTAGAAATACACTTAATTGCGGCGCTCCTGATATTTGACCAGAAAAAGTCTGAATGTTACTTAGCAGCATGTAACCTCCCGTGGGAAGGCTGAAAGCAACTCCAATCACGGTAATGTTGAGGAGACTTGCAAGTGGGGCGCCTACTAATCTTCGAAGAGCCAGAAAAAACGCATGCCAGTGATGAGAAAGCCACGCATTCATGTTTCTAATTCTCCATGGCGTAAAGTTAAAATACGATGTTGGGGGCTCTCCAGTAATTCTGCATCAGGGGCAGTAATTAGAACTGTTACCCCAACTTGATGAAATGAATTAAACATATTCATGATGTCTTTGGTATATTCAGCATCAAGATATGCGGTGGGTTCATCGGCGATCAGAATAGAGGGGCGATTGACTACAGCTCTGGCAATACATAATCTTTGCCGCTCACCACCTGAGAGTGTAATGGGAAGTGCTTTTTCTTTGCCAAGTAGCCCCACTTTATCCAGAGCTGCACGAACTCTTCCAGTAGCTGACCAATGATCAAAACCACAGATTTGTAGCGGTAACAAAACATTATCAAATACCGAGCGGTCGAATAGAATTTTTTGGCCTTGAAAAACCATTCCAAGATTACGTCGTAGGTATGGAATAGCACGGCTCTTTAGTTTGCTAACATTGTGATTATTGACAATGATGCCACCAGTCGTGGGGCGTTCAATTGCTCCAATTAGCTTTAGAAGCGTACTTTTACCAGCACCAGAATGCCCAGTAATAAAAACCATTTCACCTTGTTTTATGGTGAAAACAATGTTTTTTAGCGCTTCAAACCCATTTGAGTAACGCTTATAGACATTGCTGAAGCTAATCATATAGAAAAATCTCCAAGCTACAGAGGTGTATAGTGAAATATGGAAAAATCAATCAAACAAAACTTCTACAAATTTTTTTGCATCAAAAGGTTGTAGATCTTCAATACTCTCACCCGTTCCAATAAAGTATAGTGGGATTGGATTCAGCTGACGTTGCATTGCAATAGCGGCTATTACACCACCTTTGGCTGTTCCATCAAGTTTAGTAAGTATAAGGCCTGTAATACCTAATGCGTCATCAAATGCTTTTACTTGGCTAACTGCATTTTGGCCAGTATTGGCATCCAATATCAATAAAACTTCATGTGGCGCACCAGAGCAAGCTTTTGAGATAACCCGTTTTATTTTTTTAATCTCTTCTATAAGGTGTAGCTGTGTGGCAAGACGACCGGCTGTGTCTGCCAATACTATATCTATATTACGAGCCTTGGCAGCGTTAACGGCATCGAATATAACTGCTGCTGGGTCACCCTTTTGCTGTTGATTGGCTTCATGTGAGACGACAGAAATATTATTGCGTTTACCCCAAGTAATAAGTTGTTCACGAGCTGCAGCCCGGAATGTATCTCCGGCTGCAAGTAGTACAGATTTTTTCTGACACTGAAAATAGTGTGCAAGTTTACCTATAGAGGTAGTTTTTCCCGCACCATTTACACCCGTCATCATGATGATGAATGGCCTCTTTGTGCTAGAATTAAGAGAGCGTTCAAGTGGAGCAAGTAATACAAACAATGCTTCTTTTAACGCTTCTTTTAATTGTGTCGCATTAGTGAAGCCTTCTCGTTTTGCTTGTTTACGTAACGTACTAAGTAACCAAGAAGTCGCATTTATACCAACATCGGCAGTAAGTAATTCAATTTCTAACTCTTCATAGAGGTTTTCATCTATTTTACCGCTGCCAAGAATGCCAGATAATTGTTTGCCCAGAGTTCCCCAAATCATGAGAGACCTTGTCTAATGATAATTTTCTGGTTGGCAGATAAAAACTTGTCTTTGATAGAGTTATTATATTTAAAGAAACTTTGCATTCTGGTAGGCTGTCATATTAGGTTCAGTTTATCTTTGTGCTATAAAAAGTGAAATTTTATTCTATTATTTTAATCTTGGGTTACTAAAAAATGAGATTTAATTTCGGTTCTGTCTTTCATGTTCGCAGATTGCCAGTTATTACATTCATATTGGTTTCTATGATTTCTTTTGAAGCTTCTGCTAATCCGCATGAATACATGCTTGCTAATGGCCTTAAACTAATTGTCAAAGAAGACCACCGTTCTCCAGTAGTTGTTTCTCAAATATGGTATAAGGCGGGCAGTATTGATGAGTTAAACGGTACTACAGGAATTGCTCACGTACTGGAACATATGATGTTTAAGGGAACTAAAAATGTTAGTAGTGGCGAATTTTCTAAGCAAATAGCAGCCGTTGGTGGACGCAATAATGCGTTTACCGCTCGTGATTACACTGCTTATTTTCAACAATTACATAAATCCAAATTACCATTAGCGATGAAGCTAGAAGCTGATCGGATGAATAACTTGAAATTAACAAAGGAAGAATTCGCCAAAGAAATCAAGGTAGTGATGGAAGAGCGTCGATTACGTACTGATGATCAGGCTCACTCGCTAGTATATGAAAAAATGATGGCTGTTGCGTATCAATCTCATCCATATAGACGTCCTGTCGTTGGTTGGATGAATGATTTAGAGAATATGAGCGTTCACGATGCTCAGGAATGGTACGATCGTTGGTATACTCCAAATAATGCTGTGTTAGTAGTGGTAGGAGATGTTAACCCAAATGAAGTATTTTCCTTAGCAAAAAAATACTATGGCAAAATTAAATCTCGCCCTATAGTTTCTCTAATTTCACGTAAGCCACAAACAGAGCCGATACAAACGGGAATTAAGCGTCTGCAAGTGAAGGCCCCAGCACAAATGCCTCACCTCATTATGGGTTATCATGCGCCAGTTTTACATGATGCAAGTGCTGATTGGGAGCCCTATGCACTGGAGATGCTTGTAGGTGTTTTGAATGGCAACGGATCTGCACGACTAAATAAAGAATTGGTTCGAGATTTACATATTGCTAGCTCAGTAAATGCAGCTTATGACGCTACAGGGCGTGGTCCTGGTCTATTTTTTCTGAATGGCACTCCAAGTGAAGGTAAATCGGTTGCTGAACTAGAGTCAGCTTTACGTAATGAAATTGAAAGGCTTATACGTGAGGGCGTGACAGAAAAGGAGCTTATACGTGCCAAAGCGCAGGTAGTATCTGGCCATGTGTTTCAGCTTGATTCCATGTTTTACCAGGCAATGCAGATTGGTCAGTTAGAATCTATTGGGTTGTCTTACCTTGATATAGATACAATTATAAAAAAACTACAGGCCGTCACTGCTCAACAGATTCGCGAAGTGGCAAAAAAATATTTAATAGATGATGGCTTGACTGTGGCAGTTCTTGATCCACAGCCATTAGAAAAAAAATCTGCTACTCCTTCATCCGTAGGATTGCGCCATTAAGTAATAAATTTAAATCAAACTTTGATGAAAAAAACATTTAGAAAAATTATATCATCGCAACTATTTCGTTGTTTTTTCGCCTTTTTTTTGGGCATTTATACTCAATCGGCGTTGGCGACTCTTCCCATTCAATATTGGCAAACTTCTTCTGGTACCCGGGTATATTTTGTCGAAAGTCGTGAGCTGCCAATACTTGATATAAGTGTAGATTTCAGTGCAGGGAGTAGTGCAGACACACCAGAAAAATCAGGCTGCGCAAGTTTGACTTTACAGCTCCTTGATCTTGGAGCTGGTGGTTTATCTGAAGACAGAATCTCTAAGTTATTGGCTGATGTTGGCGCTCAACTGAGCGCTCGATTTGACCGGGACCGTGCCGGTGTTTCACTACGAACTCTAAGTAATAAAAATGAACGCAACCAAGCACTAGATGTCTTTTCTAAAGTGATACAACACCCAGAGTTTCCTGAAAAAACTATAAAAAGAGAAAGAGCTAGAGTAATTGCTGGATTGAAAGAGGCGGAAACCAAACCCGGTTATATTGCGAACCGTACACTTAAGAAAATGCTATATGGCGATCATCCCTATGGGCTACGTAGTTCTGGTGAAATAGACACATTAAATAGATTGCAACGTAAAGATTTAATAGACTTTTATCGGTCCCATTATTCGGCTGTAAATGCTGTGATTTCAATTATGGGTGATGTTAGTCGTTCTGAAGCAGCTGCTATAGCAGAAGCGTTATCAAAAAATTTGCCACAAAGTAACGTTGTAAATAGATTGCCATCAGTGACAAAACCTATAGCAGGCATTAAAAGAATTGCTCATCCGGCGACACAAAGCCATATTCAATTGGCTTATCCGGGGTTAAAGCGTGATGATCCTGATTATTATCCACTGTTGGTAGGTAATTACATACTTGGTGGTGGTGGTTTTGCGTCTCGCTTGATGGAAGAAATTCGACAAAAACGTGGGCTGGCTTACAGCGTTCATAGCAGCTTTTATCCTCTAAAGCAGGCGGGCCCATTTCAGATAGGCCTACAAACTAAAAAGGAGCAATCTGAAGAAGCTTTAATGATTACGCAAAAAGTATTAACTGATTTTGTTACTGAAGGCCCAACTAAGAAAGAATTGATCGCAGCTAAAGGAAATATTATTGGCGGCTTCCCTTTGCGTATAGATAGTAATAAGAAAATTATGGGATATCTTGCCGTGATAGGATTCTATAATCTTCCTCTCACTTACCTAGATGACTATGTGAGTGCTGTTGATAATGTTACGGTAGAACAGATAAAAGATGCATTCCAGAGACGCGTCCTTCCGGATGGGATGGTAAAAGTTATAGTAGGAGCTATGAAAAAGGAATAAATTTTTTTACGAAGAAAATCAATCTGTAAGCGTGTCCTTATAAATTTCTTATTGTGTCCTTAATTCAAAATAAAGTTCGTGTAATAGGCGGTGAGTGGCGTGGTCGTGTAGTTTCGTTTCCGAGTAATACTACTTTGCGCCCAACACCAAATAGGGTTCGTGAAACAGTCTTTAATTGGTTAGGGCAGGATATGAGTGGCAAAGTTTGTCTGGATTTATTTGCTGGCAGTGGAGCGATGGGTATTGAGGCCGCATCTAGAGGATCTGAGCATGTAGTAATGGTAGATGCTGACCGAAAGGTATACAGTGCCTTGCAGAGTAGCCTGCAAAAATTGCAAGCCAATAATATAGAATTACTAATGACCGATGCGCTAAAATTTATCATATCTGATCAGCGGCAATTTGACGTAATTTTTCTTGATCCGCCATATCAGTTAGGATTGTTACCTAAATTGTTAAGCTTATTACCATCGCATCTTACACGAGATGGACTGATATATTTAGAGGCTGGAAGTTCCTCTGAACTAAATGAAGACTGGTCAGTTTGGCGTAGTAGTCAGGCAGGCAGAGTACATTATCAATTATTAAAATATGAGCAAAACCGATAAAGTTATTTATCCGGGTACTTTTGATCCTATCACTCGCGGTCACGAGGACTTAGTCCGGCGTGCCTCAGGTTTATTTGACCAAGTGGTGGTTGCGGTAGCTCCAAGTAGTGGAAAAGAGCCATTCTTTACCTTAGATGAGCGTGTAAAAATGGCTCGTGAGGTATTAACAGATTGTGCCAATATAGAGGTAATGGAATTTTCCGGATTGTTGATGGAATTTTTGCAACAGCAAAATGCTAAGGTGATATTACGCGGGTTACGTGCAGTTTCTGACTTTGAATACGAGTTCCAAATGGCGGGGATGAATCGTAGTATGTATCCCGATGTTGAAACTGTTTTTATGACCCCGTCTGAGCAATATATGTTTATTTCTGCGACCATTGTGCGTGAGATTGCATTGCTTGGCGGTAATTCAGATAAATTTGTACACCCCTTGGTAGCAAAACAACTTCGCATCAAAGCTGGGAAGTGATTTTATAGAGGTTTATATGGCTTTAATGATTACAGATGAATGTATTAATTGTGACGTATGTGAGCCAGAATGTCCTAATAGTGCGATTTCACAAGGCGAAGAAATCTACATAATAGATCCTAAATTATGTACTGAATGTGTGGGACATTATGAAACAACACAATGTGTTGAAGTGTGTCCGGTAGATTGTATTATCGTTAATCCAGATATCATTGAAACCAAAGAGCAGTTGAAAGACAAGTATATTACTCTTACCGAGTAGAGCTGGCAGCAGCAAGTTCTTCAGGTATGGGGTAGCGTCTTGGTCCAAAAATAGAAGTTCCAATCCGCACTATAGTAGCACCTTCTGCAATAGCAACATCCATATCTTCTGACATACCCATTGAGAGTGTATCAAGGTCAAATCCATCCTTTCTCAGCTGGTCATAAATTATTCGAAGCATATTAAACTGGCTACGCTGCAAAGCAGTGGCAGTAGTAAGCTCAGGAACGGCCATTAATCCGCGTAATTTAATGCGAGGTAACCCCGCTACATAAGTTGCTAGCTCTGGTGCAGATTCTGGAGATATACCACTTTTCGTGTTTTCTCCACTTACATTTACTTGTAGGCATACTTGAAGCGGAGGAAGTGTTTTGGGCCTGTCTCTAGACAAACGGTCAGCAATTTTCTTTCTATCTACACTGTGAACCCAAGCAAAATTTTCTGCTATACGTTTTGTTTTATTGCTCTGTATGGGTCCAATGAAATGCCATTCGATGGGCAAATCAGATAGTGCCAATATTTTTTCTAATGCCTCTTGAAGGTAGTTTTCGCCGAAAATGGTTTGTCCCGCAAGCCATGCTTTTTTTACCTGTTCAGCAGGATTTGTTTTGCTTGCGGCCAGAAGCATGATTTCATCTGGTTGACGGTTGGCATTTATTGCAGCTGTAGCTATACGTTTTTTTACGGATTGTAGGGCGGAGTCTATATTCGTCATCATAACCTGTTGGTTTAATTTGTCTTTCTGTGTCTGTTTCTCACCTAATAGGTTGTTAAATAAGTTATCCGACCCTATATAAATATCCTGATTTACTCAATCTTTGAGCGGTTATAGCCGTATATATGTCTAACGACAATATCGGAATTACATTATGAACATAGTAGAACTACTATCCTTTGCGGTCAAGAACAAGGCTTCGGACTTACATCTATCCGCAGGAATGTCTCCAATGATCCGTGTACATGGTGAAATACGAAAAATAAATTTACCTGCCATGGAGCATAAAGATGTCCACGAAATGGTGTACGACATCATGAATGATGGGCAACGAAAATCCTATGAAGAGGACTTGGAATGTGATTTTTCTTTTGAAGTTCCAAATCTTGCGCGTTTCAGGGTAAATGCTTTTAACACCCAGCGTGGCGCAGCCTCAGTTTTGAGAACAATTCCTTCGACTGTTCTGACTTTAGAGGATCTTAAGGCGCCAAATATTTTTGCTGAAATTGCGCAACAGCCACGTGGTGTGGTGTTAGTTACTGGGCCTACTGGTTCAGGGAAATCTACAACCCTAGCGGCAATGATTAATGACATTAATGAAAAAGAGCATGGACACATTTTGACGCTTGAAGATCCAATTGAATTTGTACATGAAAGTAAAAATAGTCTTATTAATCAAAGGGAAGTTGGGCGAGATACGCTGAGTTTTAGTAATGCATTACGTTCGGCCTTGCGTGAAGATCCTGATATTATTCTTGTTGGTGAAATGCGAGACTTAGAAACTATTCGCCTTGCCATGACAGCAGCAGAAACAGGCCATCTGGTATTTGGTACGCTTCACACAAGTTCTGCTGCTAAGACTATTGACCGTATTATTGATGTATTCCCGGCAGATGAGAAGGAAATGATGCGTGCAATGTTATCAGAATCGCTACGTGCGGTGATTTCACAGACATTATGCAAAACTAAGGATGGTGCTGGTAGGGTAGCTGCTCATGAAATTATGATTGGTACTCCCGCAATTCGTAATCTGATAAGGGAAGCAAAAGTGGCGCAAATGTATTCAACAATCCAAACTAGTCAGGGTTCAGGCATGCAAACATTGGATCAGAACTTAATGGAGTTAGTTAAGCGTAATGTCATTACAAATGCTGAGGCCCGCACTAAGGCTGTGAGCAAAGAAAGCTTCCCTGGATAGTAATTTTTGACTTAATTCAAACCGAAAAATATAGAAACTTTAGGAGTAATCCATGGAACAAAATCAGGCAGAAAAGTTTGTATTTGATCTGCTGCGATTGATGCTAAGTAAAAAAGCATCTGATGTATTCATTACTGCCGGTCTTCCTCCTTCCTTTAAAATTGATGGGAAAATGGTTCCAATGTCGAAGCAGCCGTTAACTCCACAGAATACTCTGGAGCTGGTACGCGCCATCATGGACGAAAAGCAGAAAGAAGAGTTTACGTCTACCAAGGAATGTAATTTTGCAATACATCCTCCTAGTATAGGACGTTTTCGTGTCAACGCCTTTATCCAACAGCAGTGCGCGGGGATGGTGTTGCGTACTATTACTACTGAGATACCTACATTTGAAGGGCTTGGACTGCCGCCAGTATTAAAAGATGTAGTAATGAGTAAGCGTGGTCTAGTGATTTTTGTTGGTGGTACAGGTTCTGGTAAATCTACATCATTAGCAGCACTAATTGGTCATCGCAACCGAAATAGTCAGGGTCACATTATTACCATTGAGGACCCTGTGGAATATGTACATGAGCACATTAATTGCATGATAACTCAGCGTGAAGTGGGAATGGATACAGAGTCTTGGGAAGCTGCGTTGAAAAATACCTTGCGGCAGGCACCTGATGTGATTCTGATAGGTGAAATTAGGGCACGCGAAACTATGGAGCATGCAATCTCCTTTGCCGAAACTGGGCATTTGTGCATGGGTACATTACATGCAAACAGTGCTAATCAGGCTCTTGACCGCATAATCAATTTCTTTCCTGAAGAGCGTAAGGCACAATTGTTAATGGATTTGTCTTTAAATATGAAAGCAATAATTGCGCAACGGCTACTTCCGGTCAAAACGGGTAGTGGACGAGTGGCAGCGTTTGAAATCTTACTGGATTCTCCGTTGATTTCTGATCTGATTCTTAAGGGTGACGTTCACGAGATTAAAGAAATCATGAAAAAATCTAGAGAAATGGGAATGATGACCTTTGATACGGCATTATTTGAACTCTATGAGGCGGGAAAGATTAGTTATGAGGAAGCGATGAAGAATGCCGATTCCCAAAATGAGCTGAGGTTAGAAATTAAACTTAGAGGAGCTGGAGCCAAAGACGCAGATCTAAATGAAGGGATTGAGCATCTAAGGTTTTCCTGACAAATTTAATATTGTTTCTAAATTTTAATCCCTTGTTGTCTCTTGTCGATTACTTCTTGATCAAGGCATATTACTTGATATCCCCAAGGCTTGTCCTTGACAGTCTTTCAATGAAACATTAAACTTTCGCTTTTTCCGGCGTTGAGCTTTGGAAATCATGCGTTGAGATGCGGTAATGGAATCCAGCGTACACCGCACAGCAGTACTACAGATTGTAATTTCCGTAGTAGTCGGGATGCTCGGTTATGCCGTGCAAGGGGAAGCGGAAGCAAAGGCTGCACTATATGGTGGGGTAGTTGCGTTGACAGGTACGCTGTTATTACTTTGGCGTATGCAGCGCAGTAAAGAAAAAACTCTACTGAAAGCACATCAGCATTTGTTGTTATTTTATCGCTCCGGGTTGGAGCGTTTTTTGGTTATATGTGTACTTCTGGCAATAGGAATGGGACCATTTAATCTTGTTCCTCTGGCAGTTTTGGTTGGTTTTGTAGCAGGTCAATTGGCATGGATAATTGCCCCGTTACAACGTGAGAGAAAAAGTAACTAAAGTAAAATATAATAAAGTATTTATGGCCAGCGAATCACTCAGTTCAACTGAATATATCAAGCACCATCTTCAGAACCTAACTTTTGGTAAGTTACCAGATGGTTCCTTGGGTCTAGCGCAGAATCCAGAGCAGGCCAAAGCTATGGGGTTTTGGGCAATTAACGTAGATACGCTGGGGTTTTCTATCCTGCTTGGCGCTCTTTTTCTTTATTTCTTTTCAAAAGTTGCAAAAAGTGCAACTAAGCAGGTACCTGCCGGCGCACAAAATTTTGTTGAATGGATTATTGAGTTCATTGACGATAGTGTACGTGGTTCATTCAGTGGACGGAACCCACTGGTTGCTCCATTGGCGCTGACCATTTTCATATGGATCTTTTTAATGAATCTGATGGATCTAGTGCCTGTTGATTATTTGCCAGTTATAGCTCATGCGCTCGGTCTTCCTTTTCTTAAGGTGGTTCCTACGACTGATCCAAATGCAACGTTCGGTATGTCGATTGCAATATTTGTTCTGGTGATTTATTACAGTATCAAGGTTAAAGGTGCGGGTGGTTTTGCCGGTGAGTTAGCGTTGCAGCCCTTCAGTAGTACTAACCCCGTAATAAAAACGCTCTTTATTCCAATAAATCTTTTTCTGGAAGGCGTTAACTTAATTGCTAAGCCAGTTTCACTCTCATTACGATTATTTGGCAATATGTATGCAGGCGAGATGATTTTTATTTTGCTAGCAATAATGGGAGGGTCGTGGGCTGCTGCTAGTGTGGGTAACTCAGTATTATTTGGAACACAAATACTGTTATCCTTGGGGTGGGCGATATTTCATATCCTGATCATAACGCTGCAGGCCTTTATATTTATGACGCTTACTATAGTTTATTTAGACATGGCTCACCAAGAGCATCATTGATTTTTGCATTATTTTTATTTATAGGAGAACTCTGTGGAACAATCACTATTATATATCGCTGGCGCGATCATGATGGGCCTAGGCGCGCTTGGTGCTGCGGTTGGCATCGGCATTTTGGGCGGACGATTCCTTGAGGGTGCAGCACGTCAGCCAGAATTAATTCCAATGTTGCGTACCCAGTTTTTCATTGTCATGGGTCTGGTCGATGCTGTGCCAATGATTGCTGTCGGTATTTCCATGTATATTCTGTTTGCGGTGGTTGGCGGTTAGAGCCGTCATCGTTTTTCATTAAAAAGGTTCGTACATGAATATCAATGCTACCCTACTCGGACAAACAATTATGTTTATTTTGTTTGTCTGGTTCTGTATGAAGTTTGTATGGCCACCTATTATGCAGGCACTGAGTGACCGCAAAAAACAAATTGCTGATGGTTTAGCGGCGGGAGAGCGCGGAAAGCATGAATTGGAGCTGGCTTCTAAAAGCGCTGCTGAGGATTTACGTGAAGCGAAACAGAAGGCTGCTGAAATCATTGCTCAAGCAGAAAAACGCTCATCTCAAGTTGTCGAGGAGGCAAAGGGTCTCGCCAAAGAAGAAGGAGATCGTATCGTTGCCAGCGCGAAGGCAGAAGTTGAGCAAGAAGTCTTTCGTGCCAAGGAAATGTTGCGTCAGCATGTTGCTGATTTGGCTGTAGCCGGTGCAGCAAAAATTCTGGACCGGGAAGTGGATGCTAAAGCTCACGCTGATTTACTTAAAACTATTAAGGCAGAGCTATAAGCAATGGCTGAAGCACTAACTATTGCACGTCCTTATGCGGAAGCAGCGTTTAGGCTGGCTAAGGCAGATAATAATCTATCTGCCTGGTCTGACATGCTGAAATTAGCTGCATTTGTAGCAGATGACGGACGTATTAGTGCTCTTCTTGGTAATCCGTCGGTATCTGCTAAGCGTTTGGGCGAATTGCTTCTTGATATATGTGGTACAAAACTCAATAAAGAGGGCCGTACTTTTATATTATTGCTGGTTGAAAATAAGCGGGTTGAAGTATTGCCCGAAGTGAGTGAATTGTTTGAGCAATTGAAGACACAACAAGAGGGTGTGCTGGAAGCAAAAGTTGCTTCCGCATTTGCCATGACTAATGAACAACTTAAGGACTTAGTAACAGGCCTCGAGTCCAAGTTTAAGTGCAAAATAGAGGCCAAGGTAGATGTAAATTCAGAATTAATAGGTGGGGTAAAGGTTGAAATTGGCGACGAGGTGTTTGATGCTTCTGTACGCGGAAAACTGGAAGCCATGTCTGTTGCGCTTAAAAGCTAGGAGTTATAAGAAATGCAGTTAAATCCATCTGAAATTAGCGAACTGATTAAAAACAAGATAGAAGGGCTAGATGCCACTTCGGAAGTCAAGACTCAGGGTACCGTTGTCTCGGTTACCGATGGGATTGTGCGTGTTCACGGTCTGTCTGATGTGATGCAAGGTGAGATGCTTGAGTTTCCTGGTAACACTTTTGGACTTGCGCTCAATCTTGAACGTGATTCTGTGGGTGCAGTGATTCTGGGTGAGTATGAGCACATTACCGAAGGTGCTACTGTCAAATGTACCGGTCGTATTTTAGAGGTGCCGGTAGGCGAAGAGCTAATGGGTCGGGTTGTTAATTCGCTGGGACAGCCCATAGATGGCAAAGGCCCGATCACTGCGAAGGGTTCAGAGCCTATTGAGAAAATCGCACCAGGGGTGATTTGGCGTCAGTCTGTGGACCAGCCTGTGCAGACTGGGTTGAAATCCATTGATGCAATGGTTCCTGTGGGACGTGGACAGCGTGAGCTGATTATTGGTGACCGTCAAACCGGCAAGACAGCCGTTGCAATTGACGCAATCATTAACCAGAAGGGTCAAAATATGACCTGCATCTACGTTGCGGTCGGACAAAAGGCTGCGTCTATCGCAAACGTGGTACGTAAGTTGGAAGAACACGGAGCTATGGAGTACACCATTGTAGTTGCTGCAACTGCATCCGAATCAGCAGCAATGCAATTTATCGCACCATATTCTGGTTGTACAATGGGCGAGTATTTCCGTGATAGCGGCAGTGATGCTCTTATTATTTATGATGATTTAACTAAGCAGGCTTGGGCGTACCGGCAGATTTCATTATTGCTCCGTCGGCCACCTGGCCGTGAGGCTTATCCTGGTGACGTGTTTTATCTACATTCACGATTATTGGAACGTGCTGCCCGGGTCAGTGCAGCATATGTCGAAAAAGCTACTGATGGCAAGGTTAAAGGGAAAACTGGTTCGCTAACTGCGATGCCAGTAATTGAGACTCAAGCAGGTGACGTTACTGCTTTTGTTCCTACCAACGTAATTTCAATTACCGATGGCCAGATTTTTTTAGAAACAGATTTGTTTAATGCCGGTATTCGTCCTGCGATTAACGCCGGGGTTTCGGTGTCACGTGTGGGTGGTGCAGCACAAACCAAGGTTATCAAAAAATTAGGTGGCGGTGTACGTCTAGCACTGGCTCAGTATCGTGAGCTTGCGGCATTTGCTCAATTTGCTTCTGATCTTGACGAAGCTACCCGTAAACAGT
>Ga0265309_10000795_pt1 | contig 13227 bp, 12 predicted proteins | sample Helome_FD_192492 | JGI IMG/M metagenome (GOLD analysis project Ga0265309, IMG submission 192492) | Marine sediment microbial communities from subtidal zone of North Sea - Hel_20160524 (Illumina Assembly) | ecosystem: Environmental > Aquatic > Marine > Subtidal zone > Sediment ...
CGCAGGCTTTTTCTTCGCTACCTTCTTCTTGGCAGCAGGCTTCTTTTTCCTGGCGACTACTTTTTTCTTGGTGGACTTTTTCTTAGCCACCTTTTTCTTAGCAGGCTTTTTCTTAGCTACCTTTTTCTTGGCAGCAGGCTTCTTTTTCCTGGCAACTACTTTTTTCTTGGCGGGCTTTTTCTTAGCCACCTTTTTCTTAGCGGGCTTTTTCTTAGCCACCTTCTTCTTAGTAGCAGGCTTCTTTTTCCTGGCAACTACTTTTTTCCTGGCGGGCTTTTTCTTAGCCACCTTTTTCTTCGCAGGCTTTTTCGTAGCTACCTTCTTCTTAGCAGCAGGCTTCTTTTTCTTTGCAGTTTTTTTCTTTACAACCACTTTCATTACTCCTATTTTATATTGGAAAGTTTGTCTCTAACCCAATTTCTACTTATAACAATAACCCCTTGCCTACAAATTGATTCATATCAACCAGCTTGCAGGTAAATCCAGGCCTAATTTTGTTGTACGGCCTCGCAGAAAACAATTTATTTTTCTGAATTGACTAATATAGGTATAGCACATGGGTTCTTGGCTGGCAGTCGATAGATAACGGCTACCTATGACTAACCAATGTAGTGTTCGCTCCTGGCCGCTGGCCGAAGCTCAACTCACTAATCTAAGTACCTGCTTTTGGTGAGTTTGTGTTCGGAGTTCGATTCCACCCCTGGCACCATTTCTTAGCATTAAAACTTAAACATTCAAACGGATGGACCAAAGTCCGTAGCCATTAGATAGGTATACTGTCCCCTAAATGACGCGATGATCCGAGTTTCAGCAGTTAATTGCTCTGGTGCCATTTTTTATATTTGTTCAGGTAGATTTTGGCCGATCCCAGCAATATCTTGTCTTGTTTCCGCATGATCTCGATCGTGCGGCCCGCTTCCGCTTCCGCACCTTTGAGCAGCGGCAGGATCTCGGCGGCGATGATGCGATCGTGCCAGTCGCCAAGCAGTTGTTCGAGTATTTTTATCTGCTTCAATTCGTTTTCATCCGAGGTATGACCCGGACAGAAAAGAAATGCATCGAGCTTGTGATGATATCGCTTCATCAGAATTCGTTTCTTGTGCCATTGCTCAGCGGTCATGCGCGGACTGGTGCTCATGATCTGGATTAAAAGCCCTTTCAGCGCGACCGGTTTTTGCCGCAGAATGGCTCTTTCGGATAGACCCAGCGATCTGATGGTAGGGATGCTTACCCGGGTAATCGGGTTGGTCTGAATGGCTCTTTTAAATGAACGATAGTCATTTCTTGATTTAGATTTTATTGCACTCACCAGAACCTTTTTATCGGCGTCACATAATGCATCCAGTTCCTGTATTAAATGCACGGCGATATGCCCGTCGCGAATGACGCCAATAGACTTTGCCAACTTGCGATAGGGCTTGAGCATTTCCCTGGTTTTAAGCTCAGGATTGACTTCGTTAAGAAGGAGGTAGAGGGCGGTAAGCCGCTTCATTCCGACTCTGAAATCATGCACCGGCTCTTCTTCAGGGCTCACAAGGATAGTTTTGAGGTCCCTGTTGAGCTGGCTGATGAGCTTGCTGCGATATTGGTCCAGGCAATTCATTTTTATTTGACCTTGTGTTTTTGTATCCGGGAAAAATCCTGTAAAGGAGACTTAGCTTGCCATCGCCAGGCCTTCATCTTCCTCGACATCCTGCAGGTTGTCTCGTTGCAAATATAAAAGCGATGAAACATCGACCAGGTCGCGCGCGATCTGAATCGCGATAGAGCTATCGTTCATCAGGGATGTAGCCATTTCGGCACTGACCAGGTGGCCGCGCACCAAGCGGTCGATTGTACCATTCATCAAGACATCGTATTTATCCACGTGATCTCTCAAGTCACTGGCCTTGGCCAGGTATTTCTCGTCCAGTTTTGCTAACCGGGCCTTGCGCGATAATCGCAGTATCTTGAGTATCATCTTGCGCAAGTTATTGTATTCGGCACGAATGTGTTCATTGTCAGAATTTAAATACCGATTCATGTTGGTGTGTAATGGTTTTATATCCTTTACGATTTCAACCATCAGACGATCGGCGCGTAAAATACTTCTAATGGCAATAATCTTGTCCTCGTCCAGATCGAACTTTCCCTGTAACTGGTTTGCGTACTCGACTATTTTGCCGTAGATATTTTTAAATTTATTGTAATAGATGGCATCGACATCCAGATCAAATTGATGAATATTCTCAATGATTTTTCTTAACTTCTTATCTGATTCGAATTCTTCCCGGTGCACCTGCAAACCATGGGTTATTACTTTAAAGGCAGTTTTTTCGAATAACCGCAGAGATTCGTCAAGCAGGGCTTTCATACCTGTTTGCGGATAATTGAGCGAGGATTTATCTAGAAAATGCGGTTGTTCGATGATGATTTTCTTCGGTATGTCTTCAGGTACCATGCGCATGACAATCCGGCTGATCAACGGAATAAACTGAACCATGACGACGGTATTCACAATGTTGAAAGTGGTGTGAAAAAGTGACAGGGCAACAGGAATAGCCGCCGCCTGGGTGAAAGGGGAGGCACCCTCGATATTCTCCACCAGGAATCCGATGCCATGCACAATGGGTAGAAACAGGATCAGCATCCAGACGACACCAAAGCTGTTGAAAATAAAATGTGCCCGCGCCGTTCGTTTTGCCCGGTAGTTGGCAACAATGGCAGCCAGGTTGGCGGTTATGGTGGTACCGATATTCTCACCCAGCACCATGGCGGCGGCCATTTCGAATGGAATCCAGCCCTCGAAGCACATGATGATCGTGATGGCCATGGTGGCACTGGAGGACTGGATAACCACGGTTAACAGGGTGCCGATAAACAGGAACAGTACAATCGACAGGTAACCTTTGCTGGTATAGGCGCTCAAAAAAGCGAGCGCTTCGGGACTGGACTTGATATCGGGCACCGAGTTTTTCAGGTATTGCAGGCCGATGAAAAGAATCGCGAAACCGACGATAAAGTAACCCCAGTGCCTGAGGTTCTTTTGTTTGCTGAGGCTGAGTAGAAATCCAAGGCCTACCAACGGCAATGCGATAGCCGCCATGTTGACCTTGAAACCGAGTAATGAAATCAGCCAGGCGGTGACCGTGGTGCCAATGTTTGCGCCCATGATGACACCAATGGATTCCGTCAGTGAAAGCAGCGAAGCATTGGCGAAACCGACCACCATCAAGGTTGTTGCTGAGGAGGACTGAATGACAGCCGTGATGGTGAACCCGGTGAGAACAGCAAAAAAACGATTAGAAGTTGCACCCGCCAGAATTTTTCGCATACGATCGCCTGCTAGTTCCATTAACGCGTCGCTCATGACTTTCATGCCGTAGAGAAACAGTCCTAGTGAACCCAGCAAGGTTAGAAAATCGAAAAGTCCGTAATCCATTGGTAAAACTGGTTTGGTTTTTTATTGTCCAATAATAAAGGAAATGCCCTATTTACCGCATATGATACATAATTCCGAGCAGAGGTGATGTCATGGAAATAATAGATCCTGTTGAGGCGATTGAAAAACTTGGGCTCACGCGCTTGCGCGAGTTGTCCACTTTCGGCGCTCTCTCCGATGAAATCATCGTCGATCTGCTGACCAATGGCGTAATCAAACGCTATGCCAGGGGTGAATATATTTCCCGCCTGGACCAGGTTGCGTCGGAATTCGAGGTGGTACTGCAGGGCAAGTTTGCATTTTATAAACACGGTGAAGATAGCGATGTCCTGACCCGGTATTTCTGCGCGGGCGAGCAAATGGGATTCGACCTGATGATTGGCCTTATTTCCCACAACGGTATCGATGTTGCCGTCGAGGAAAGCCTGCTTCTGGACATAAGCAGCGAACAATTCTATGAACTGCACGTAAGCTTCCCCGCCGATTTTGGTCTGCTGATGATTAACCTGTCACGCGAACTTGCGCGTGAAATTGCAATGCTCGAGGATGTGATCGGCAAGGGCACCGGCTGGCTGGGAGAGGCGGCATCCTAGCGGCCGATACAATAGCGTAACCTTTAAGGAAAACTTATGCATCGTTTCAGATTGTTGCTATTAGCACTGCTGTACCTGCCCCTCTCGGCGGCACAACAGGTTGCGGAACCTTCACCCATAGGCTACGCGACAATCGAGGAAGCTTATAACGCGCTAAAAGCAGATTCTGCCGTGGGCATGCAGGAGTATGAAGGCTGGACAATATTCAATCAAAAAGGCGAGGGCAAATATATACTCTGGTCTTTTACACCTGATGATCACCCGGCGCACCCAAGCGCAATACGCAGAGAGATCGTAAAAAAGGATGATGAGATCTTGATCAGGATGGATGCACTGTGTAACTCGAATCAGCTCGATTGCGATCTGTTGATCGAGCAGTTTAAAAAGATCAACCAACGTATCAGTCAGGATTTGGCCAAGGATCCCTAGCATCGGGTCCTGCCGTGCAGCAGAGCATTGTTAGAGAAGAGGTGTCACTTGACTGGAATGCGTAAAGCCACCCCTTCCGATCTACAGGGGATAGAAACCTGCGCGATTGCGGCATACACACCCTATGTCGAACGCATCGGACGTAAGCCCGCGCCCATGGTTGCAGACTTTTCCGCTTCGATCGGAAAAGGTCATCTGTATGTTGCGCAGGAAGATGACCAGGTTGTCGGTTTCGTGGTTTTTTATGCCAAACAGGACCACGTGCACCTGGAAAATGTCGCGGTGGCTCCCGGGTTTCAGAATCGCGGTATTGGCAGGAAGTTAATCGGCTTTGTCGAGCAACAGGCGCAGCAGGATGGTTATACCCGCATAGAGTTATATACCAATGCAATGATGACCGAAAACCTGGAGTTATACCCCAGGCTCGGTTTTGAGCAGTTTGATCGCCGGCTCGAAGACGGCTTCGACCGCGTCTATTTCAGCAAGACGCTGGACTGAAAGTGCCCGTTATAGTTCCTGGTCCTTGCGACGGAATGCACCCTGCACGATGCGGTCGATGACCATGGCGACGAACAGGATTGCGAAACCACCGAGTAGCCCCGGCCCCTTGGCTGCATACTGCAGCGCCTCGAGGATGACCTTACCGAGACCACCACCGCCGATCAGCGAGATGATAACCACCATCGACAGGCACATCAGGATAGTCTGGTTGACACCGGTCATGATCGAAGGCAGGGCGAGCGGTACTTCCACGTCTTTCAGTAATTGAAAACGCGAGGCGCCAAACGCCACCGCCGCTTCCTTGATCGTGTCGGGTACCCCACGCACGCCAAGCGAGGTCAGGCGAATGACCGGTGGCATGCCGAAGATAATGGTCGCCAGGATCCCGGGCGGATTGCCGGTGCCAAAGAAAGCGATGATCGGAATCAGGTAAACGAAGGCCGGCAGGGTCTGCATCAAATCGAGTACCGGTTCGGCCGCGTTATAGGCGCGCCTCGACTTACCAAACCAGATGCCGAGTGGAATCCCGATGATGACGCAGATGAACACCGCGGCTCCGACCAGGGCAACAGTTTCCATCGCGATTGCCCAGTAACCGAGTAGCGCGATGTAGGCTAACGAAGCGGCGGTGAAAATTGCCACTCGCGGTCCCGCGGCGCGCCAGGCGACCACGCAAATGACCAGCATCACCACCGGCCAGGGCGTACCGATCAAGGCCAGGCCCAGTGCGTCGAGCACCCATCGCACGCTCGCGGTGATGCCATCGAAGGCACCAGCGCCGGCAATCGCGGCATTGTCGATCTTCTGCTCCAACCAGCCGGCGAGCTCGGTGTACAACGTGGCCTTGTCCGAGTCGATAAAAATACTGGATACCTGTTTCTCTGGAAATTCATTAAGTACTTCGAGCGGGCTGTCGACAGTAAATTTGTAAATCGTCAACGGCCCGATCAAAATCACCAGTACGATGCCGAGTAAGATATTCTTCGGCTTGACACCGCTTTCGACCAATTTTTGATCGATGCGCCAGCGACTGAACTGTTTTTCGTAAATCGAGTTGGCGTAAAACCCCTGCAACGCCTTGATCACTAGCAGCAGGACCAGACCGCCGAGCAGGATACCCAGCGCCTCGGAACTCGCGGCCTGCCCCAGGGCTTCGCTTTTTTCCGCGGCATTGCCGATATTTTCCGCGAGCTTTTCGAAACGGGCAGGGTCCTCCCCGGCCGCGCGTGCGGCTTCCGCGCGCTCGAGAAAACCATCGGCGCGTTCGCGCTGCTTCTCGGCACGCTCGAAGAAATTGGCGCCGGGATCACCCCACCAACCCCTGCCGATCTGCACCCAGGCGATCATTTCGAGGATCAGGAATCCCCAGAACATGCCCCAGGCGCCGCGAGCGGCGGCCCATACCGGGCCCAGGATCGCAGCCATCCAGTTGAAGGTATTGGGCAACAGGCCGGTGGATGAATGAATGCGGTGAAACTGTTTGGCGTAATAGTCGCCGTTCTGGCTGGCGAATTCGGTAATTGACGCATCGAGGCTTGCGTGGTCGACCTCGATATCCGATGCGGCGATGACACTTGCGTTGCTTTCGTTATCACTCATTGGTCTTTGCCCCCCTGGATGCCGCGCAGCAGCCGCGGCTTGGTCACGACGCCGACGTCCTGGCCGTTCGACGTGATCACGACCGGCATATCAGTGCCGACCGCGTGGTCGATTAACTGGTCCAGGTCAGCTTCTTCGTCGGCCCGTGGCGCCCCGTCAAGGTCGCCCTGGTAACTTTCCAGCGGCTCGAGAATCGAATGCGCTTTAACCAGTTTTAATTTCGAAATGCCCTGCACGAATTCACGCACGTAATCATCGGCAGGATTCATGACAATATCCTCGGGTGTGCCGATTTGCACGATGATGCCGTCTTTCATGATCGCGATACGGTGACCGATGCGAATTGCCTCGTCGAGGTCGTGTGTAATAAACAAGGTTGTTTTCTGAAGTTGTGCCACCAGCGCCTTGAACTGGTCCTGCAGCTGCATGCGGATCAACGGGTCCAGCGCGGAGAAAGGTTCGTCCATCAACAGCACTTCCGGGTCGGAGGCCAGCGCACGCGCGATGCCGACGCGTTGCTGCATACCACCAGATAATTCCTTCGGCAGCCTGTCCTCGTATCCAACCAGGTCGACCAGTTGCAATGCATGGTCAGATACCGCCCAGCGCTTGGACTTGGCAACGCCTCGGATTTCAAGCGGGTAAGCGACATTGTCACGCACCGAGCGATGCGGCAACAACGCCATGTGCTGGAACACCATGCCGATATGGTTGGCACGCAGTTCCCGTAACTGGCTCTCATTGAGATTCGATACGTTGCGACCCAAGACTTCGATATTACCGGAGGACGGTTCGATCAGTCGGTTGATGTGACGTACCAGGGTCGACTTGCCTGAGCCCGACAGGCCCATGATGCAGAATATTTCACCCCTAGGAACGTCGAAAGTTGCGTCCTGAACACCGATTACACAGCCGTAGCGTTCAAGTACCTCTGCTTTTCCAATGCCTTCGTCCTTGATTGCTTTGATGGCAGCGTCTGCCTGCTCACCAAAAACCTTCCAGACATTGCTGATATTGACGACCGATTCAGTCGATTCAGTCATAATTGCGCCCCCCTCTATTAGCCCGCTGTTAGATCAGCTGACGACTAGCCCGTTACCGTCCATGAGGACGGTAACGGGCAGTTATTTTTATACTGTTAGTGCGAGTATCAGTTGGTCAACCAGTTGAGTACCTGATCCTCGTTTTTCTTGACCCAGGCAGTGGCGTATGCAGCAGGATCTTCCTTGTCGATCACCAGCGCATAGGTCATCTCCGAGACTGCATCGGTGCTGAGTTTCATATTTCTGAACAGCTTCGCCACTTCGGGATGTTTCTTTTCCACTGACTTGGAGAAATGCAGGTGAAGGTAAGCAGTATCCCACGCGGTACCCGCCATGGAGACTGCCAGCCAGTTCGGGTCGTCGGTGGGTTGTACCACTTTCCACTGCTTCTCGTCATAAGCCGGTTCTTCGAGTACCTGCATGTCGTGCAATACGAAAACGTAATGCGGCGTATAGCAGAAACCGACCCAGGGCTTGCTGCCCTTGATTGCGTTGTCGAGGTTCGCATAGGCGAGTGTCTCGTCGCTTTCGGTCAGTTCGAAGGTCTGGTCGTAGCCGTAAGACTTGGCGCGGATTTTTTCGACATTGGTTGAAGCCCAGCCGGGAGCGCCGATCCAGACTTCGCCCTTGCCGTCACCGTCGGTGTCGAACAGTGCCGCGATGTCCGGGTTAGTCAGGTCATCGATCGACTTGATGCCGTGTTTATCCGCCAGTCCTTTGGGTACGCACATGCCCTGGAAGGCGGCGACGCCGTTCGAATTCATCTCGACGGTGCCCTTATCCTTGACGAAAGTGTTGTGCAGGTTTTGCTGGTTCGGCATCCAGACCTCGGGATGAGCATGCATGGAGCCTGAATCCATCGCTTCGAACACGATCGGATTGGTGCCGTTTTGCAGCTCGACCTCGAGGCCGAGATTCTCTTCGATTACGACTTTAAGGATATTCGCGGTTGCGGCCACGGAAGGCCAGTTGGGTACGCCGATGACAACATCAGCGGCACTGGCAATGCTGGTCGCGCCCATGCTGACGGCGACAATAGCGCCCGTCAGGTTTTTTTTGAGATTCATTTACTTCTCCTCGGTTATTAATTTACATCTAAAAAATACAGCCGTCTTTATTGATAACGGCTTATATACACTTGACTGATTACGATTAAAAAATAGTCAGTCGGCGGATGGTAACTATAGAGGTGCGAGATGTAAATCTGTAATTTGTCGCAGTTTGATACTGCAAGTACAGCCCGTGTAGCTACTAAATCAATGAAATAAAGGGCTCCCGGCAATTCTCGTCGCCTTGATTTTGTGCCAGACTGGACGGTCTAAACCGTTGGCAGGGGACGAAATCAGTGGCTAATCAGCAAAACTCTCCAGATTACTGGGGTATTGATAACGACTACGGGGTTTTAAGGGACGTATTGCTGGGCAAGCCGGATTACTTCAAGTGGGTTGAGGCCGGTCCGCTAATCGGGCGCACGCTTAAGAATATGCACAAAACCGGAATCGAGTTCGATTTCGATCTGGCGCAGCGTCAGCACCGGGAGATGGTGCGCATTTACGAGAATGCGGGAGTGACCTGCCACTACCTGGAGCCCGACCCGGTACTGCATCGCAATTTCTTTGCGCGCGATTCGAGCGTGATGACGCCCTGGGGCGCGTTGATCTGCCACATGCAGCTGAAGTGCCGGCGCGCCGATTACTACAGCGTGACCAGGTTTTTCCAGCAGAATAATATCCCGATCTGGAATTACGCCACTGCCGGTCATTTTGAAGGCGGAGATTTTGTCATCCTTGAGCCCGGCACGGTTTTGATCGGGTACGGCGGTGAACGCTCGGAGCAGGAGGGCTCGGAACAGGTCGCCGAATTCGTGCGCGGGGAGGGATGGGATGTTGAAGTGGCTCCGATTCCGGCGTTATTCGTACACATGGATGGCCTGGTAGTGCCGCTCGATCACAAACTCGTTGTTGCCTGCCTTGATGCGCTCGAGGGTTGGGTTATCGACTGGTTGAAGAACAAAGGCTTTGATTTTGTCGATGTCGGTTTTGCCGAGGCTAAAGATCTCGGGGTGAACCTGGTATCCCTGGGTAATAAAAAAGTATTGTCAATGGCGGGTAGCGTCAAGCTTAACCAGGATCTGCAAGCATTGGGCTACGAAGTCTTTGCGCCGGACATGTCGATGTTTACCTTGGGCGGCGGTGGAGTACATTGTCTTTGCCAGGCACTTAAGCGGGACCCGGTCCAGGTTTAGGTATGAGTGAAACAGCACAACTGCGCGTTGACGGTCAGCGCCTCTGGGACAGTATCATGGCGATCGGGGAAATCGGCCCGGGTGAACAGGGCGGTTCCTGTCGCCTGGCGTTGACTGATGAAGATCGCGAAGGTCGGGATTTATTTATCCGCTGGTGCGAGGCGATAGGCTGCAGTATCAGGATTGATGATATGGGCAATATCTTCGCGCGACGCGCCGGGCACAGTAATGACCTGGCCCCGGTGGTTGCCGGCAGTCATCTCGATACCCAGCCGCACGGCGGTAAGTTCGATGGCATCTACGGCGTGCTGGCGGCACTCGAAGCCCTGCGCACGCTGCACGACAACAATGTCACCACCGAGGCACCGGTCGAAGCCGTAGTCTGGACCAACGAGGAAGGTTCGCGTTTTGCGCCCGCAATGATTGCCTCCGGCGTATACGCCGGACTGTTTGAAAAAGACTACGCCTGGGCGATTACCGACAGCGATGGGAAAAGTCTCGGCGACGAATTGAAGCGCATTGGCTATATGGGCGATATGACCTGTGGCAGTAATCCCATTGGCGCGTTAGTCGAAGCGCATATCGAGCAGGGGCCGATTCTCGAGGCCGAGAACCGGCAAATAGGAGTGGTGATCGGCGGGCAGGGACAGCGTTGGTTTGACCTTACCCTAAAGGGCCAGGATTCACATGCCGGGTCGACACCGATGCCGGGACGACGCGATGCGCTGGTTGCGGCGGCCGAGATTATCTCGATGGTGAAACTGTTGGCGCTCGAATATGCGCCCTATGGCGTCGGCACCGTCGGTCAAATGTCGGTTATGCCGAATTCACGCAACACCATCCCGGGTGAAGTCTTTCTGACCGTCGATATCCGCAATCCGGACGATGCCGTTCTTGCTGAAATGACGCAAAAGTTAAAGGTCTGCGTGACCGATTGCGTCGATAAACTCGGGGTCGAATGCGATATCGAAGAAATCTGGCATTGCCCGCCGGTTAAATTTGATTCCTCCTGTATCGCCGCGGTTGAGCAAGCGGCGCAGACGCTGGGGTATAGTAATCAACGAATTGTTTCTGGAGCCGGGCACGATGCCTGCCAGGTGTGCCAGGTCGCGCCAACTTCGATGATCTTCGTCCCCTGCGCGGGCGGGCTCAGCCATAACGAACAGGAAAGCGCCGAACCCGAGGATCTCGAGGCAGGCTGCAACGTGCTGCTGCATGCCATGCTGGCGCTCGCCAACAGTTAGCGTTGGCTCGAATGCTCGGCCAGCAGGCAGAGGATTTCGAACATGATTGTTACCGCCACCAGGGCGGTGTTGCCTGACATGTCGAAAGGCGGGGAGACCTCGACCACGTCGCCACCAACTAGATTGAGTCCACGCAGGCCGCGAATCATCTGCAGGGCATCGTAGGTTGTGATGCCGCCAATCTCGGGAGTACCAGTGCCCGGCGCATAAACCGGGTCCAGTGCATCGACGTCGAAACTGATATAAGTCTTGCCATCACCGACCACGCGGCGGGCTTCGGCGATAACTGCTTCGAGCCCCATCTCGGTGTACTCTTCGATTTCGATGACCCGAATGCCCTGGTCCAGTCCCCACTGCTTGTCCTTATCGCTGTAAAGTGCGCCACGAATGCCGATTTGCACGGTGCGTTTCGGATCCAGCAGGCCCTCTTCGATGGCGCGCCGAAACGGAGTGCCATGAGTATACTTCGATTCACCGAAGTATCGGTCCAGGGTATCGGTATGGGCATCGAAATGCACCATGCCGACAGGCTCATCACGGCAAAGCGCGCGCATCACCGGCAGCGTAATCAAATGATCGCCGCCGGCGCTAAGTGGCATGATTCCCTGCTCCACCACCCTGGCATAATACTTTTCGACGCGCGCCAGGGTGTCGTCGATATCGACCGGATTAACCGGCGAATCACCGAGATCGGCACAGTTGCAAAGATGGAAAGGCTTGATGCCGGTCGCGTGGTGAACGTTGCGCGCCATTGTTGACAGGTCGCGAATCTGGCGCGGGCCGTGACGAGCACCGGCGCGATTGGTGGTGCCGCCATCCCAGGGAACACCAATCAGGCCGATATCGACCTCGCTTGCGTCGCGTGGGTCAACATAGGGCAGGCGCATGAAGGTTGCGATACCCGCGAAACGCGGCAGGTCGTTGCCGGAAATCGGTTTGTATGATTCAGGTTTGCTAGTCATTGATTCAGGTCAGAATGCTGTTTGCCAGGCACCAGTATAAATTCAAAGTTGCCGAAGCAAAGCGTTTTTGTCTTAATCTCGGTTTGGAGGACCTGGTAAAGATAACTCTGCAGGAAAACTGGAATATAAGTGGAAGACCAATTCGTATACAAACCCCCGCGCCACCTGCGCAATGCGCATGTGCAGACGGTGCTCAACAGCCAGGGACCACGCAAGCTGCGTGCGCGCGGGATACTGAAGCGCCTGGACTCGGATAATTTGATTCTGCAGTCAGAGGACGGCACGCGCCTGCTGGCCGAACTCGACCATGCCGTTAACGGGCGTTCGGCCCTGGTGATTCTCCTGCATGGCTGGGAAGGTTCGAGTCGTTCGTCCTACATGCTTACCACGGCCGCGAGCCTGCTGACGCAGGGATTTGACGTGTTGCGCCTCAATCTGCGTGATCACGGGGACTCGCATCATTTAAACCGGGAATTGTTCAACTCGACACGTTCACCCGAAGTGGCCAGCGCGTTGCGGGAATTTAACGCCGCCCAGGCTTACGAACATGTTTTCCTGGCCGGGTTTTCCCTGGGCGGGAGTTTTGCGTTGCGAATTGCCGCCGATGCGGGGACTGAGATTGGCCTCGATGCGAGTATCGCGGTTTGTCCTCCGACTGATCCAGCCCGTGCGATGGATGCCCTCAATAACGGCTTTTTCGCCTACGAGCGTTATTTCTTCAAACGCTGGCACGGTTCGCTGCAGAGAAAGCTGCATTGCTTTCCCGAGTTTGACTACGCCGGGGAACTTGCAAGTGCAAGATCCCTCGATGACCTGAACCGAATTTTTATTCCCGCACATACTATCTACAGTGATGTCGGTGACTATTTTGCGGCCTATGCCCTGGTTGGTGATCGCCTGGCTTCAATGGCTAAGCCGGCCTACCTGATCGCCGCCGAAGATGATCCGATCATTCCGGTCGATGATCTGAAGCGAATCGATCCGGTTGAGAATTTGCAGATCGAAACCCACCGTTACGGTGGTCACTGCGGATTTATCGAAAACCTGGCGGGGCGCAGCTGGGTTGAAGGTCGCATCCTTCAGATCTTGCAGGGGTATATGAAAAAGTTATGAATGACCGCGCTCGACCAGCCTATTTCCCTTGAAATAGGTATTCTCCCCGGTCTTTTTCAGCTTCGCGGCGAAAACCC
>Ga0265309_10000801_pt1 | contig 13201 bp, 11 predicted proteins | sample Helome_FD_192492 | JGI IMG/M metagenome (GOLD analysis project Ga0265309, IMG submission 192492) | Marine sediment microbial communities from subtidal zone of North Sea - Hel_20160524 (Illumina Assembly) | ecosystem: Environmental > Aquatic > Marine > Subtidal zone > Sediment ...
CGAGGACGTGCCGATGTCCGAGCATCCGAAAATTCGCTCCGCCGCTGCGTGCCTGCAATCGTCGAGCATGGCAATCGATCTCGCGCGCCGGCATGATGCGCTGCTGCATGTACTGCACCTGACCACCGCGGTCGAAATGGACCAATTCTCCAAGGCGCATCGCTCGGAGAAACGCATCACCGCGGAAGTCTGCGTCCATCATCTTTGGTTCGATGAATCCCGTTACGCGGAGCTTGGTACGCGCATCAAGTGCAACCCGGCGATCAAAGCGGCAACAGATCGCGAGGCGTTGATCGCCGCGCTGAATGAGGGCCGCATCGACATCATCGCGACTGATCACGCACCACATACGGCCGATGAGAAAAACGGCACCTATTTCAAGGCACCGGCCGGGTTGCCTCTCGTCCAGCACGCACTGTTGACGCTGTTTGACCTTGCCGAAGCCGGGCAGGTCAGTCATGAATTGATCGTCGACCGTGCCTGTCATGCGCCGGCCGACCTGTTTGGTGTGACGGACCGCGGATACGTTCGCGAGGGTTACTTCGCTGATCTCGTCATCGTCGACCCGGACAGACCTTACAGTGTCGATCAGTCAAACGTGCTCTGTAAATGTCACTGGTCACCGTTTGAGGGGCACACATATTCGTCGACGATTGACACCACGATTGTCAATGGCGTGGTCGCCTATCGACAAGGTGAGCTGACGGATGCCATCGTGGGTCAGCGGCTTGAATTCACGCGCTCGCGTTAGGTCAAACTTAAGTATGCACTTTCCGGTCGATCCCGTTATGCTAGCGCCCAACAAGGGATCGGACGCAATGTCGGCTGCATGATTATGTCCGGCGCGAGCATGGAATGAAACCGACTGACACCTCCAACCCTGAGTACTTCCACAAGGTCGTCGATTGCCAGTGGGCATGTCCTGCCCACACCGACGTTCCTGAATATATTCGGCTGATCGCCCAGGGGCGCTTCAGTGACGCGTATATAGAGAATCGCAAGTCAAATGTCTTTCCAGGCATCCTGGGCCGGGTTTGTGACCGTCCATGCGAACCGGCGTGTCGTCGCGGCCGTGTCGAGGACCGTCCGGTGGCTATCTGCCGCCTCAAGCGCGTGGCCGCGGATCATCGTGACGATATCACTGCCTCACTGCCCAAAGCCCCACAGCAGACTAATGGTAAGAGTATTGCTTTAGTTGGCGCGGGCTGCGCCTCATTGACGGTTGCCAATGATCTAGCACCGCTCGGTTATGAGGTCACGATCTTCGAAGCCCTCGATAAGACCGGTGGTCTGATGCGGACCAACATCCCGCAGTTCCGCCTGCCGCCCAAAGTGCTTGATGAAGAGATTGGCTACATTCTCGATATGGGTGTCGACCTGAAGATGAATCACCGTATCGACAGCATGAAGGACTTGCTCGACAACGGATTCGACGCAGTTTTCGTCGGTACCGGCGCGCCCAGGGGCAAGAATCTCGAAATTCCGGGCCGCTACGACTCTGAGAACATCCATATCGGCATCGACTGGCTCGAGTCGGTCGCATTCGAACACGTTGAGAGAATCGGTGAAAAGGTCCTGATTATCGGCGTCGGCAATACGGCGATGGATTGTTGCCGTACATCACTGCGAATTGGCGCCAAAGACGTCAAGGTCATGGCGCGCAAGCCGCGCGGTTTTTTCAAAGCGTCCGCTTGGGAGCTTGAAGATGCCGAAGAAGAGAACGTCGAGATCATCGTCAACCACTCGCCCAAAGAATTCGTCCTCGAGGACGGCAAGCTTGTTGGCATGACCTTCGAGTTGATGGAGTACATTGTCGACGAGCAGGGACGCATCGATCGCGGCACCGTAACAGGCGAAGTGACCATTCCCTGCGATGACGTCATCCTGGCTATCGGCCAGGACAATGCATTCCCGTGGATAGAGCGCGACATCGGCATTGAATTCGATGAATGGGAATGCCCGGTCGTCGATGAAGAGACGATGATGTGTTCTCGCGACGGCGTTTTCTTCGGCGGCGACTCCGCGTTCGGTCCGAAGAACATCATTTGGGCAGTCGCGCATGGCCACGAGGCGGCGATCTCGATTCACAAGCACTGCCAGGATGAAAGTCTCAACGACCGGTTGCCAGTCGGTGTGAACCTGGCCAGCCAGAAAATGGGTATGCATGAATGGAGCTATTCGAACGATTACGATCCGGCGGCCAGGCGCCTGATGCCGCATGTCGACCTCAAGGAGCGCTTCAAGAAGCTTGATATCGAGGTAGAGCTTGGATTCACGGCGGAACAGGCGATCCAGGAGGTTGAGCGCTGTCTTAACTGTGATATCCAGACGGTGTTCGCCGCGAAGCTGTGCATCGAGTGCGATGCCTGCATCGACATTTGCCCGGTCAACTGCCTGACCATTGCCGAAAACGGTGACGAGGCCGATTTGAGGACCCGCCTGTCGGCGCCTGCGGAGAATCTCGAACAAGGTCTTTATGTCTCTGAAGATCTGCCCCAGACGAGCCGCGTCATGATCAAAGACGAAGACCTCTGCGTTCATTGCGGCCTGTGTGCGGAACGCTGTCCAACGGGTGCATGGGATATGCAGAAATCGACGGTATTGCTGCCGTATGTGAGCGACGAAGCCGCCGGTGAGCAACAGGATGCTGCGGCACCGGCCGCCTGACAGAGTATTAACGTGGCCTCAGTCAACGATGTCGTCATCAAGATAGGTACGGTCAACGGTACCGGGTCAGCGAGCGCGAATGGCTTGTTGATGAAGTCGATCTTCCGCATGGGTATCCCCGTCGTTGGCAAGAATTACTTTCCGTCCAACATCCAGGGGCTGCCGACCTGGTACGAAATCCGGGTGACCGGCGACGGTTACCAGGCACGTTCAAATCGCGTCGACCTGATGGTTGCGATGAACGCACAGACCTATGCTCGAGACCTGGACGAACTCGCACCGGGTGGATGGCTGGTCTACGACTCAACCTGGCCGCGCAGCAAGCTGCTGGATCGCGATGACGTAACCGTACTCGGTATTCCTCTGTCGAGAATGTGCAACGAGAGCTTCGACGGTGCACGCGCGCGCATCCTGATGAAGAACATCGCCTATGTCGGCGCCGTGGCAGCGCTGCTCGATATCGATCTCAACACGATTACGACAATGCTCGAAGAGACTTTTGCGTCCAAGCCTCACCTTATCGATTCGAATATGACGGCGATACGCCTCGGCTACGATTATGCGACAGACAATTTCGTCTGCCCGCTGCCGATGAAGGTCGAAGCGATGGACCGCACCAAAGGGCATATCATTGTCGACGGCAATACTGCGGCGGGGCTCGGCTGCTTGTACGCCGGGGCGACTGTCGGCGCCTGGTATCCGATTACGCCGTCGACGTCCCTGATGGACGCGTTTCGGTCGTTCTGTTCCAAGTATCGGGTCGATGAAGAGAGCGGCAAGCGCACTTACTGCATCATCCAGGCTGAGGACGAACTCGCGGCCATCGGGATGGTTCTCGGGGCTAGCTGGAACGGTGCCCGGTCGTTTACGCCGACCAGCGGTCCCGGCATTTCGCTAATGAGCGAATTTCTGGGGTTTGCCTACTACGCGGAACTGCCAGCCGTCGTCTTTAACGTGCAGCGTACGGGCCCTTCCACTGGTATGCCAACACGCACCCAACAGGCCGACATTCTGAGCTGCGCGTACGCTTCCCACGGCGACACAAAACACGTCCTGCTTTTCCCGGGCGATCCGGCGGAGTGCTTCACGATGGCTCAGGACGCGTTTGATCTTACGGAGCGACTGCAGACACCCGTCATGGTGTTGTCGGATCTCGACATCGGCATGAACGACTGGATGGTGCCCGATTTCGAATACGATGATAGTCGCATTCCTGATCGCGGCAAGGTGCTGAGCGCCGATGATCTCGAGAACATGGAGAAGTTTTATCGCTATCTCGATGTCGATGGCGACGGCATACCTTATCGCACGCTGCCCGGCCAGCACCCCAAGGGGTCGTTTTTTACGCGCGGTTCAGGCCACACGAAGTACGGCGATTACACGGAAAATTCAGGCGATTATCAGGACGTTGTCGATCGCCTGTTACTAAAGTGGGAAACGGCACGATCGATTGTCCCCGAGCCCGAAATACACCATTCCAAGTTCAACAAAGCCGCAATACTGAGCGTTGGTAGTTCGGACGGTGCGTGCAAGGAGGCGCTCGATCGGCTGAGTGCAGAGAAGATTTCGCTGAACTACTGCCGTGTCAGAGGATTCCCGTTCAGTGACTCGGTGAGGGAGTTCATTGAACAGCACGATGTCGTCTACGTCGTCGAACAGAATCGTGATGCGCAACTACGCACCCTGCTAATGCTGGATTGCGATGCGGATCCGAAGAAACTGGTTTCGGTGCTGCATTACAACGGCCTGTCTCTGAATGCCGAGTTCGTAGTGCAGCGGGTACTCGAGGAGCATTCCAAAGGGCAGGCTGCATGACCTATATCGCCAAACCGAAGATCTCTCATCCTGGCATGCCGCGCAATTCGCTCGGGCTGACGGTCAGGGACTACGAAGGCGCCGTGTCGACGCTTTGCGCAGGCTGCGGCCATGACTCAGTAACGGCGGCGATTGTCCAGGCAGTGTTCGAGCTGAATATCGAGCCGCACATGCTCGCAAAAATGAGCGGCATCGGCTGTTCGTCCAAGACACCGGCCTATTTTGTAAGCCAGTCGCATGGATTCAACTCGGTTCACGGTCGCATGCCATCGGTAACGACCGGCGCGAATGCGGCGAATCGTAAGTTGACCTACATTGGTGTTTCAGGCGACGGTGACTCGTTATCGATCGGCGCCGGCCAGTTCGTGCACGCGATCCGGCGCAATCTGAACATGTGCTACATCATTGAGAACAACGGCGTTTATGGCCTGACTAAGGGCCAGTTCTCAGCATCGGCCGATATTGGCACCAAGCCGAAGAAAGGCCTGCCCAACCAGCAGGAACCTATCGACCCGGTGAGCACCGCGATCGCGCTCGGCGCAACCTACATCGCGCGCAGTTTTTCGGGCGACAAAGATCAGCTGATACCGCTGATTCAGGGTGCGCTATCGCATGACGGGTTCGCACTGGTGGACGTCATCAGTCCGTGTGTAACCTTCAACGATCATGAAGGCTCGACGAAGAGTTACGCGCATACACGTGAGTTCTATCACCATGTTGTCGAGGCGGACTACATTCCGCCGGCCGAAGAGATCAAGGCGCAGTATGACGAAGGTTCGGCAATGCCGATCGAATTGCATGACGGTAGCAAAATCGTACTGCGCAAGATCGAGAGTGAATACGACCCGACGAGCCGTGCCAAGGCCTTCAAGTACTTGCGCGATCGATTCAATGCGGGTGAGATTACGACGGGCCTGTTGTACATCGATGACTCACGCAAGGAAATGCACGACCTGATGGGCAATATCGAAACGCCGCTTTCTGAGTACCCTCTCGACAAGCTGCAACCTGGTAACGCCGAACTCAAAAAGATTCTGTCGCGCTACCGCTAGTCTAATTCCGCGAATAAAAAACCCCGGCGGATGCCGGGGTTCTGTTGTCGCTGATCCAAGCTCACTGCCAGAGACGTTTCCACCACGGCAAATCAGCGGATTCGGGAACGATTCCGTCGATATAGTCGATCTTGCCGCGAATATCGTCGATATCCCAGCCGGTCAGGTTCGCGAGTGTCTGTGCCTCACGCTCCTGACGTTCTATGACGGCAGCCTTGTAGGCCGATGTATCGCAACTTGAGTTGCCCTTCCAGGGGTGGCGGATCACGTAGCGGCCCTGGTAGTTTTGCCGGTCGCCGGTTTCCTGGAACATCAGATCCTCGGGGAAATGACTCTTGTCATAGCGGACGTGCAGGCGTGTGACAAAGACATTCTGTGCTTGTCCGCCTTTACCAACTCGACCGCCCTGCGAACCGTCAACCCAGAATACGCCTAGCTGGCGCAGCTCATCACTGCTCAACGGGTCGGCGGCACAGGGGTCGCACCAGGCCATGTCCCAGGCATATTCAAGGAATACACCGCGCTCGTTTTCCTTGAGTGTCTGTTTCTCAAACATCGCGCGATAGAAATCCGAAAACTCTGCCTGCACGAACTCCGGCACTTCTGTGTTGGTCGGCAACTTGACCGTACGATAGTTTGTCGTCTCAACCCGACCCGTCCGAGTCAGCGTGTAGACGTACAATTCCTGTTTGCCGTTGGCATTCAATGTGCCGAGCCGAATCGGCAGCATGAACTTGTTGCTCTCGTAGGCAACCTGCAAGGGACGCAGGTATGAATAGCCGAGCTTTGCCTGTTCCTTGAGGTTGACCTTGGCGACAAAGAAACGCATGTCCTGCCGCAGATAGCTATCAACAACGGCTTCAGCACCCTTGGGGATGCGATAGTCATTTTCGTCAAGCCACTCGATCAACCCACTGCTTTCTTCAGCCGACAAAATGAGAATGTCGTACTCGCCAACCGTATAGCTCGCCTCAATTGTTACGCCGCGGGAACGGCCAACCTCTTCCTCGAGCACTTGTGCCGCTCTCGGGAATGCCGAGTCGGAAGACATGCTCTTGAGTTCGTATCGCAAGCACGGGTCCGGGTCGTGGTACTCGACGAGCCGCGGCGCTGTGTACGCATCGAGATGTTCTACCAATGTGCGATCGGCGACATTGATCTGTTCACGTTCGATGAACGTTGGCACCGGGATGACGACCGCGAAATCTTCGACCTCTCCCTGGAAGTCGTTTGCCATCGTGATGACGGTGCGATCGTCATCGCGCACGAGCACGACCTGTGAGGCACTGTTAAACAGACTTGTGTCGGCGCGGGCGACGTAAAAACCGCAAAACGCCTGCGCCGTTGTCGAGATCGCGACCGTCAATATTGCGGCGGTCGCCGTGATTATGAATTTCATCATTACACTCCTTTGATTTGACTGGCCGAACCTGCGGCCGGTTGTTCCCACCGATAAAGCCGGCCGCGGGAAATGGCATCGATCAGTGGCACGATTGGTGCCGAGACAATCAACGCGAGGATCGGTCCGTTGGGTTCATAGAATATGAATTGAATGCTGTAAGCGACGGATGCCACGAGGGCGCCGAACGCGATTCGTCCAACAGGCGAATTAGGTGAGGTTTTGGGGTCCGAGATCATGAAGAACGCGAATATGAGCAGCGCGCCGTTCTGCAGCTGGTGCAGCGGAATGCTCAACGGATCTCCGAGCCAAAGGGCACGGACCGTCAGAAGCAGGCCGTAGGCCGCGATAAACGCGATCGTAGTCTCAGCTCGCCTCGCACGCGTCAGCACAAGGAAACCGAGGCAGGCAAGTGCGAGTGCGCCGATCGTAGCGCTGCCCCACTGCCCGGAAGATACCCAGGCGCTGTCGCTCAACAACATCAACGCAACGAGTGCGACATTCGCGGGGTTGAAGACATGTTTGCCGCGCACCCTGATAAGGAATTTGCTGCCGATGGCAATGATAGCCGCGAGCATCGCAAGCGAAATCAGGTCGGTGCGCAGTAGCAGGGTCAACGAAAACGATGTGATCAATGCGCTCAGTGGATCAAACGGTATGCGCGCGATGAAATGTGCACCGACAAACTGTGTCGCTTGTGCGGCAGCGAATATCGCGATGGCATTCTGCCAGTGAATGCCGAAGTCCAGTACCAGGATGCCGAAGCCAAGCAACAGGCTCAATACGATGACCTGGTACCAGCGCGGGTCGCGCAACAACGAAAACAGGTGGGCGAATACTCTCATGCCCGATACAAACGCATCGGGTGACAGCGAGGGGTTAAAGACTTCTAGCTACGAACGATGTCCCGCATCGGCGGTGCGGCCTTACTGTCCGGAAAAACAACGCTTTCGAGGTATGTTTCCGGGAGCTCAAGGTGCTCCGCCAACACAGCCTTGAACACACTGCGCATGTCAGTTGTCGGCTTGAGATCGCGGCCCTGGTACAGGTCTGCGCTGCGCAACCCCGGCCAGTCCGTCATAACGCGCCCACCGGCGACGGCGCCACCCAACAAGATCGCTGCAGAAGCTGTGCCATGGTCCGTGCCGCGCGTGCCATTGACGGCAACCGTGCGACCAAATTCAGTGACGACCGCAACAATCGTCTTTGACCAGGCATCGCCGAGACCGCTCTGTAGCGTCAGTAACCCGTTGTCGAGGCCTTCGAGCCGGTTGGCCAGCGACCCGGTCGTCGTGCCCTGGTTGGCGTGCGTGTCCCAGCCGCTGGCTTCAAGTACGGCAATGCGCGGGCCGTCGTCGGCGGTCAGAAAGCGAGCGGCTGCCTGCATCATCGTGCGCAGCTGCTCCGCGTCATTGCCGCGAGAGCGCATTTGCCCCATGCCGGGCTCGCCATCGGCAATGGCCTGCGCGTCGAGCGCCTGCGTCAGACGTGTCGCGAAGAACGCGTCACTCGCATACAGGTCCTGCAGGCGACGCAGTGTGCTCGCCTCGGCATCAGGTAATTGCGACGGCGCCCAGCTCGTTACCGAGTTGTCGCCGCGCAGCACGAGCGGTGTGTTCTGCGCCATCGCGATGGCCATTTCGTCGCCCAGCGCCCCGCCCAGCGGCTCGAGCGCCCGATTCAGCCAGCCGTCGCGCAGGGTGCCGACCTGGGCGGCACCGTTCTCGAGCACGTCCTGACCATCGAAATGCGAGCGCTCGCGATAGGGGCTGGCAACCGCATGGACGATCAATGCCTGGTCTTCGCGGTATTGCTCGTAGATATTGGGCAGGCTCGGATGTAATCCGAACAGGCCATCGAGCTTGTTGAGCCCACCGTTATCACCTGGCGCAGGCAATGCGAGTTCGCCACGTATCTTGCGATAATTGCCATCACCGTAGGGGGCTGCAATGGCCAGCCCGTCGGCCGCGCCGCGCAGAATAACGAGCACAAAGCGTGCATCGCTTTCTGCCCGGGCAAAAGTCAGGCCGGGAATTCCGCTGGCCATTGCCGCGGCGCCTGCAAACCTGAGTATGTCTCGTCTGCTGATCATGCCTACCTCCGTTGAAAATCGGGAGACGCTAACAGCAACGTCATGCCCTGCACGTTACTCTCCGCACGCGAGACCGCTTTACGCGAGTCGGTGCTGAAAGTTGGGCCGAGAACCTCATCGCCAAGCTCGACCGGGCTGACGCGCGCCCCGGCCAGCCTGGAAACGGCGTTGGACCACTCAATGCGTTTGTACAATGCGTCGGCGCCACCCCAGTGCTCAGCCGAGTCGGGCCAGCCCGCCGGGCTGCCTGGTCGGAACGGCGCCTGACCCATCAGGTCGAGTGCACCAACAATGAAGCGGGTGTTGTCCGGCACGTGATCAAACGCACGCAATGTCGAGATGACGAAGTCATGTGGTGACTTGTACTTGCTGTGCGGTTCGGTCCAGGCGGCATCTGCCGTAACCAGTGCTTCATAAACCGGCGCCAGCTCAGCGCCACTCTCGAGGTAAGTAGCAGCCAGCTCGTCGACGAGATCCGCCGGTGGCTCGTCGGCGATGAAGTGTGTCGCGAGTTTGAGGGCAAGAAATTTCGCCGTCGACGGATGCAAGGCGAGGTCACGCAATACCGCCTCACCCTGTGCCACGCCACGCTGGCTGTAACGTGTGCCGAGAACGCTGTGGTCGCCCGGCTCATGAATCATGTCGCGAAATTCGAATTCGCCGGGTGTGCCTTCGGCGAAACGGCCCGTGTCGCCGGCACCACCAATTGACCAGCCCGTAATGACCTTTGCGAACGTCGTAACGTCCTGTTGCGAATATCCCCCGCCAACACCAAGCGTGTGAAGTTCCAGGATTTCGCGTGCCAGGTTCTCATTCAGGCCAATATTACGTTCGCGCTGCACCCGATTTGCGCGGCGGCCAAGCGTTGATTCCGGACCAATCGATCGTTGGTTGTCGAGATACATGATCATCGCCGGATGTTGTTCGCAGGCGATCAGCAAGTCTGCAAAGTTGCCTGTGACGTTCGGGCGAACGGCCTCATTTTCATACAGCCCTGCCACGGCTGGCATCGGTTGTTTGTCGGCCGATACCGCGAAATGGTTCGACCAGAAGTGCACCAGACGCTCGTGAAACGGAAAGTCGCTGGCGACGGCGTAGCGGTAGCGCGCGTTGGTCTGGGCAAGGTAGTGCTCGCGGACTTTCTGGCCGTACTTTTGCACGATATCGGGCGCGGGTTGATCCGTTGCTGCAGCACGCATTTCGCGTTGTTCGCGGCGCAGATCCTGAATATCAACGAGAACCTCGGCCGTGCCCGGCAGGTCCTTTAGCTCACCCGGCAGGCGCGAGGGACCCTGCAACTGGTCGAGCAACCAGGCTCGCGGATTGCTGTCGATCTTCTTCAGTTCGCCGGGTTTGGCCCCGAGACCGAACCTGTTGGCGGCGATCGCCGAGTCGTATTTCATATGCCGAAGTCCCTGCAGGCTATGATGGCCGTTGCAATAAAAACGCGGTGTCCGGATATTGGTTGACTACGACTCTCGCTTATATGACCGAATCTGACCTTTAGCCACCGAAAAACGCGAACGATCGGCAAATAATTATAATGTAATCAATGACTTAAATATTTGCATCCAATTGCTCAATTCGAAGCATCTACCGGGTGAGAACTGCTCAAAGAGCAGCAAAACATCTACTAGGAGAAATGAACGTGGAAGGAGTATGGGTACCAATCGCAATGTTCGCGGGGCTGACAGTCATCATCAGTCTCTTTTTCTGGTTTCGCTTTCGTGCCCGGAGAGAGATGCAGCAGACCATCCGTGCGGCGATCGACAAAGGGCAGGAACTGAGTCCCGAGTTAGTCGAGAGCCTGGGCACGTCGCAGAAGCGTTCAAAATATCAGGATCTGCGCAATGGGATGATCTGGCTTGCAGTTGGCGCAGGTATCGCGTTGTTTGGCGTCGCCATGGGGCAGATCGAGCAAGAGGTTATGCCGATAATGGCCGGTATTTCGGCATTGCCATTCATGATCGGAATTGCCTACGTAATCATGTGGCGTGTGACGGAGCCTGAGAAATAGTCCAGTCCGCAACACTGCTGGAAGTCGAGGATCAATCTCTCGTCACCCTGGCCGTCGTGTCGCAGGACACGGCAGCCTACGGAGAGCTGATCCGGCGCCACCAGTCGCAGGTACGAAATTTCCTGCGCAAGCTGGCCGCCGATCCTGTTGAGGCTGACGACCTCTCGCAGGAAGCGTTCTTACATGCCTGGGACAAGCTGCAGACGTTCAGTGGAAGGGGATCCTTTATTGGCTGGCTGTTGAAAGTGGCCTATACCACCTTCCTGCAATCGAAGCGCAAATCGAAGCGCTATTCCGAAGTGCTCGATGAGGTGGGACACGTCGCAGAACAGCAGTCAAGGAGCTACACTCAGGACGATAACGAAGTCTCTGATCTGGACAAGCTCCTTGCGGTACTGACCGAGGAAGAACGCGCGATCATGGTGATGTCGTACGCATGCGGTCTGTCACACCGGGAGATAGGTGACGCGACAGGATTGCCGGTGGGTACGGTGAAATCGATAATTTTTCGCGGTAAAGAAAAGATCAGGACAAAATTTGACATCGAAGATCATAAACATGGTTGAGAAACTCAAAGACGCTGAAGACCGCTTGCTGGAGTCGATGTTTGCTGCAGAGCCCATTGCGGACGATGGATTTAGCCAGCGAATAGTCACTCATATTCGCCGCCGAATCTGGGTGCGACGATTGGCGCTGCCGGTTGCAATGCTGGTTGGGGGCCTTGTTGCCTTCAAGCCTGCGATGCAGCTCGTGACAGTTTCTTCAACGCTGCTTGGCGTGGTGCCGCGCGAATTTATCGAGATCCCGGCATCGGTATTGCCGCAGGTTGAAAGTGTCACTTTCGGCATGCCGCTGATGCCGATGATCGTACTTAGTGCGATGGTGGTAGTGGCCGGCATACTCGGCACACGTCTACTCAACGAATAGGGCGGCGCATCTCCATTGTCACGAATGTAACGCTCGGTTACATTGCGTGCATGAACCTTCGCGAACAGGTGGAACATCTGCTACCCAACTGGGAACGTTGGTACCCGAGTCTGTTCGACGCAGCCAGCGATCTTGGTCTGATCAAGGCCGAAGTCTGCGATCCAAATTCACTATTGTTAACGCGCCGTCACGCAAAGGTCCGGCAGCGCGCCGAAGACGCCCATCGCGAGAAGTGGGGCGGCAAATCAAACGAGTAAATCTCAGGTTTCCTGCAATGACTATTGACCTTGATCGCATCCGCGGCCAGTTCCCGTCTCTGTCCGAAACCGATGAGGGGCAACCGCGTCTGTACTTCGACAATCCTGCCGGCACCCAGGTGCCACAGATGGTTGTCGACCGCATGGCCGATTGCCTGTTGTACAGCAATGCCAATATTGGTGGTTACTTTCCTACGTCGATAAGAGCCGGTGATGTGGCCGACGGCGCGCGCGCGGCGATGGTGGATTTTCTCAACGCCCCATCGCCCGACGAGATCATATTCGGGCAGAACATGACGTCGATAACGTTCCATGTATCGAGGTCTATCGGCAAACTGTTGCAACCTGGCGATGAGATCATCCTGTCGCGGATGGACCATGATGCGAACGTCGAGCCGTGGAAACTCATGGCCCGTGACTTCAACCTGAAAGTCAGGTGGCTGGAGTTTGACACCGAAACGTTTGAATTTGACCTGTCTGAGCTCGATACATTGCTGAACGACAAGACTCGGCTCGTGTGCGTCGGTGGCGCAAGCAACCTGACCGGCACGATCAACGATGTGAAGACAATATGCAGCAAAGCGCGCGATGCCGGCGCATGGAGTTTCGTCGATGCCGTCCAATCTGCTCCCCACATCCTGAGTGACGTGCAGGACTTCGGCTGCGACTTCTTCGTGTGTTCCGCGTACAAGTTTTTCGGTCCGCACCAGGGCATTCTCTGGGGCCGCAGAGACGTCCTCGAGAAACTGGAGCCGTACAAAGTTCGACCGGCGCCCGCCGAGTTACCCTGGTGTTTCGAAACAGGCACGCAGAGCCACGAAGGCATGGCGGGGACGGCGGCTGCTGTGGATTACTTCGCATGGGTCGGCGAGACCCTGTCCGGGGCGTCCGGCAATCGTCGTGAGCGGCTCAAGGCGGGTCTCGAGTTGCTGTTCGACTATGAGAAACAACTCGCGGACCAGTTGATCGCAGGCT
>Ga0265309_10000802_pt1 | contig 13196 bp, 13 predicted proteins | sample Helome_FD_192492 | JGI IMG/M metagenome (GOLD analysis project Ga0265309, IMG submission 192492) | Marine sediment microbial communities from subtidal zone of North Sea - Hel_20160524 (Illumina Assembly) | ecosystem: Environmental > Aquatic > Marine > Subtidal zone > Sediment ...
TGATTTCTCCTCTGTGAGAGGTGAAACCCTTTGTATCCGCGTTTTCAAACGGCAAGATTGGTCCATAAAGACCGTGACACGCACGGTTCTTACTTCTTCTCCCACTCACTTTCACCTCCTCGCCGATTTGGATGCGTACGAGGGCGACAAGCGTGTCTATTGCACAAGCTGGGATAAGACGATCCCACGCGATTTTATTTAATCTGTTGTTTACACCGCGTCTGGATTCGCCATTCACAATCATGCCGGATAAAGAGATAACAGCACAAACTTTGCCTGTTCGGTTCTTATTTGGAACTTATGGATAAATCACCATGATTCCGCCTCTCAACAGGGAAATAGCTCATCGACTCAAAGAAGTGGCTGAGCTCCTCCATGATCAAGGGAGCAATCCTTTCAGAGCCCAAGCGTATCGGCATGCAGCCCAAACACTCGAACAACTGGAGAGGCCTGTCGACGACATCCTTCATGCCGAGGGAGTCGACGGACTCCAGAAACTCCCTGGCATTGGTGAAAGCCTATCGAGATCCATCCGGGAACTGATTCTGAGTGGGAAACTGCCCATGCTTGAGCGGTTACGTGGGGAAGCGGAGCCCGTTTCCCTCTTAGCGTCGGTTCCAGGGATTGGGAAAAAGCTTGCAGACCGATTGCACCACGATCTGGAAATTGACACACTGGAGGAATTGGAGGTTGCCGCTCATGACGGACGATTAATGCGACAACCTAGAATTGGCGAAAAGCGACTTTCCGGCATCATTGCCAGTTTGGCTGAACGACTGGGACGGATCAGGGTAAGGCGTGGAACGGCGGAAAAGATTATTCCTTCTATCGAAGAGCTCCTTGATGTTGACCGAGAGTATCGTGAGAACGCAGCTGCTGAACAGCTTCACAAATTTGCTCCCCGTCGCTTTAATCCAACTGGGGAGGCCTGGCTTCCTGTGTTACATACCCAACGTGGTGAACGCCATTACACGGCATTGTTTTCGAACACCGCACGCGCGCACAAGAAAGGAAAAACTCGAGATTGGGTGGTGTTGTTCTATGATGATGGTGACAGAGAATCACAATGTACGGTGATCACAGCGGAATGGGGACATCTCGAGGGTCGCCGAATTGTGCGTGGCCGCGAATTCGAATGCATGAGGTATTATGAAGATTACGAACCTCAAGAAACCGAAATGTCTGCACTTTGATCTTTGATCATGAGAAGGTGAATTCTGAGTTGATTAACTTGCTGCAACCTCTCGGGCTCACTCTGCACACCCTGCCCTAGGATAACGGCAGGGAATTCGCTTGCCTCGAGACCATTGTCCGAGTCCCGTGCGGTTTTTTGCCCATCTCTACGCGTAATGGGCGTGAGGGCTCAATCAAGACACCAACGGGCTTACCCGGAAGTATTTCCCGGAGTACCGACCCTTCATGACCATTACCGAGGACGAGCATCAGACCGTCTTGACCAAACTTAACCACCGTTCTAGAAAAATCCTTGGGTTCCAAACACCCAATCAGGTATGTTTTGTTATAAATCCTTCGGTTGCACTAGCAAGTTGAAACCAAAAACTACAAGGAGGACTCTCTCATGGGGTACACAATGGACGATCTCAAAAAAATGGTTGACGATCTGACACGACAACGTGATGAGATCAATTTGCAACTTCATTTGGCAAAAGCGGAGGTCCGTGACGAGTGGAACAAACTTGAACCAAAGTGGGAAGAAGTTAAAGGGAAAATGTCCACCGTGAGTGAAGTAGCGGGTCAGACCGCAGAATCCGTCACGGCTGCAGCAGGGCTCATCGCAGATGAGATCAAGGAAGGATATGAACGGATAAAAAAATCTTTGTGAGTAATGCCTATGCTGGGAAAATCAATATTCTTCCGGCATTGATCACTTGATAAACCTCCAAGAGGAAAGGGAGTCTTCAAAAAGGTTCGTTAGCCTGAATAACGCCGGTTCGGCACGGCCGCAGGAAACGAGAGCGCTATTGGCAGCCTTTTTCAACCTTCCCAACAGAGAGTGAAAGGTATGTGGATTGGGGGGCTGTATACTTAAAGATTGAAGAGTGCAAGTTGATTACCCTAAAAAGTGGCCCGTTAAAGAAGAATCGCAGGCCATTATATTCACGCATTTCAGTACCAAGGAGGACAGTCGATGATCCAAGAAGTAGAAGGCGACATTTTATTAACCAAAGCCGGGGCATTGGCTCATGGGGTTGCGCCACATGACAATTTCGCCAATGGCTTAGCCCTCGCGCTGCGGGAGCAGTGGCCGGCAATGTATAAAGACTTCAAGCACGCCTGCCAAGTGTCTGAACCTAAACCCGGTGAGTTGTGGGTCTGGAGCGGGGTAGGGGGGGTGCGCATTATTAATCTCCTCACGCAAGAGCCACCGCCCAACCGCGGAGGTCGACCAGGGAAAGCATCGGTAGAAAACGTGAATCATTGCCTCAAGGCCTTGCGGAAAACCATTGAAACAGAAAAATTCACCAGTGTGGCACTGCCCAGGTTAGCTGCCGGCGTCGGCGGGCTGGATTGGAAAGATGTCAAACCGCTGATTCAAAAACATCTGGGCGATCTGCCCATTCCCATCGTGGTCTATTCAACTTATCACCCTGGAGTCCAGGCGGCCGAGAAACTGTAAGGGGTAAATCCTTCGGGCTAGAAGGGGAGGAAGTCCGTTGTAAAGCAATCCTCAGGCTGGCATCCTTGCAGTTTTTGAGCTTGCCCCTGCAGCCATTGGCTGGGGGGGATCCATTTTCTTCGTCATTCCCGCGAAGGCGGGAATCCAGGTTCATTGGTCCCTAGGATGGATACCCGCCTCAACCCGCGGGTATGACGGCAACAAGATAAATGCCCGCTTATCACTGTGGGCATGACAGACAATTGACTGCCCGCGGTCTTTTATTTATCAGACTTTTCCCTGAGTAGGTCGAAGGATTAGGGGGCCCTTTTTCAACCACTCGACAAACAACAGTGTTTGTATTTCTTCCCGCTCCCACATGGGCAAGGAGAATTTCGGCCTAGTTGTTTGGCGTTGGGTTTCACCATGGACCCCAGAGCTTTTTTGACCCGTCTCTGCGGATCCTGGTGAAAGACCCGTTCAAGCATGGCGTACAATTCAGGGTGCTTCCGTTTCATTTTGTCCGGGTTTTCAAAAAAGTACTCAGAAGCGATCGCAAAAAAATCGGCTTCATTTTTCAATCCATACGGATTGATATCCGAGTGCCCGGCCCGGATGTTTTCCATTTCTTGATGTACCAGCTTCAGCCACGGGGTGACGACAGACCAAGGCAATCCGACCGAAGGCACGCCATCAACTGCGCCGTCGGACTTATCAAGTAAATGCGCAAATTCATGAATGCCCACGTTTTTCCGATCTTGGGCTGCACGAAATCCTTGCAACAGCTCAGGCTTGGAGAGAATCATCATGCGATTCATCGCCCCGCGCCCGACCATGCCCAGCACATCTCGATCCCCCACACGCCCGATTTCGTATTGTTCATTAAAGGTTGTTGGATAAAGAAGCACCTCACTGATTTGCTCCCACTCCCAGCCAGGAAATCCGAAGATGGGAATGATGGCACTCGCCGCAACCAACACACGCACCGTGTCATCGACTGTAGTCTTAATGCCAGTGATCCGTTTTTCATTCAGAAAGATGCGGATCTCTTCCCGAAAGCGGTTTTGCTCCGATTCATCGAGTGCCCGAAAAAACGGTACCTCCCGCTGCAAGATGACTTCCCAGGTTGCGGGAAAAGGTTGTTTACGAAGGGCCGCTCTGCGTCGTCCTTTCCGAGTCAAAAACCTGTAAAGAAACAAGGCCACAAGAAACGCCACAGCAATGCGGATGATGATCTCTGACATTGCCTGGCTACCAGGCAATAACATCATCAGAAGCAATAAAAAAACGATGCTTGAAAAGAATAAGGATAACTGGCCGGTCAGTCGTTCTTGGCGGTGACGTGCGTTCATATTAATCAACCATTGTAACAGGTAGGAAAACGACTCTCCTTTGCCCGAAGTTTCATGGGTGGCTTTAGATAATTTGGCAGATGCATAGCATTGGTGGGTAAAAAAGGGGCAGCCCAAGGAGTGCCCCCTGAGGAAAAATGAACCACATGAGTGACTATTGAGTGATGGTACTCAAAGCCCTTCCCCCACATTTCCATATGTCCTGTCCTACCAGGACTGGAATTTACTACCCTAAACCCAGTAAAACCAAATTAAAAAAGCCTCTATTTGTCTTTGATACATGGAGCTTTAGCTAAGATGTGAGTTTAGGATCAGAAATTGCTTTTTTATTAGAGGAGGAGAGGTATGCCATAGAGCGGGTAAAATGTCAGTGGACATTTGACACTTTTGGGAAGAGGAGGATTTCTTGATAATAGTTCTGGGCGTTGTCTGTAGCGTTAGACCCAGGGGTGTTGTTTCTTTATTTCCTCATAAAATTGACTTGTGAACGGAAAGATGTTGTCCGAGTGTTTATCTCGGATTGAGAGGAGGATTATTCCATGAATCAAAAGAAGGATGTTCCCGATTCAGGAGGGTCAATTTTTGACCGCTTGAGTGTAGCCGACCTCATGGAGAAGGAGGTTCAATTTGGCCACGAGCAGACGAAAGGGGATGTATTAGCCTCATTGATGATCGAGGGATTTGGTGGAGTGCCGATTGTGGATGGTAACCAACGGTTGATTGGAATTGTTACCGAGTTTGACCTTCTGGCTGTGCTTGATACCGGAAAAAAATTGAGTGACATATCAGCTGGTCAGATTATGACCCACGAAACGATCAGTGTGACACCAGACACCGATATACGGACACTTATTTATGTGCTGCAGACTAATCATGTTATTCGGGTACCTGTCATAAATAATAAAGATGGAAAGCTGATCGGCATCGTCGCAAGGCGTGACATCCTGCTAGGCTACGTGAGTTCTGAACCTGGCTAAAGAATCCCACTTGGGCGGGTTCTTTTCTCCCCGAATTGGCCTACCCCAAGAACTTTATTCCAGACTCCCGTGGGGGGTAGGGTGAAATTATAGGTCACAACAAGGGGCCAAGGACTTCGCTGCACACTAAATCCCTTGTTTCTAGCTTCTCTCAAGATCCTCGTTTCACCACAGTTGTCATAATTATTCGTGGTGATGGCCTACCCAAAGTTGGCCCTTCCAACCTTCTGTACCTCGGTCTCATTTCTATCCTACACCTTAATTAGGAAGGTCCCGGCGAAAATTGCTTGTTTCACGCGAATCTAATTGAATATCTTGTTTCATGGCGATCGGAGATCGTGGGATGACACACACAAGGAGCCAATCCACTGCTAAGTGTTAAGTATACTGAAGCGTAATTTGCATAATGGGGTATAGGATATTGGCTCTCTGAAATTTGCTCTATGGCCAACGATGACATCATAAGCAGAAGTCCTTCTACGACGAAAATCGAGGTGCTCCCATGGCACACATTTTCTGCTGGGGAGACCGCGCAACGCTTGAGCGTTGATCCTCAGACAGGCCTGAGCGCAGCCGAAGTCCAACGACGGGCCAGCACCTACGGCCCAAATGAAATTCTTGAGCATCCACCTCGGAGTCTATGGTGGATGTTCTTGGATCAATTCACCGATTTCATGATTCTGATTTTGATTGCCGCTGCGGTCGTCTCAGGCATCATTGGCGAACCGTTGGATTCCCTCGCCATTGTCGTCATCGTTTTGCTGAATGGGGTCATTGGGTTTGTTCAAGAATTTCGGGCAGAGCGCGCCATGGCTGCCCTGAAAATGTTGGTCCCCCGCAGCGCAAGGGTACGCCGAGGGGGGCAAACGATGACAGTCCCTGTTTCCGAACTTATCTACGGCGATATTGTCATTGTTGAGGCAGGGGACCTCGTCCCAGCCGATCTACGGTTAATTGAAACTAGCCAGCTTAGAGTAGACGAGGCGGCTTTGACTGGGGAGTCGGTCCCTGTAGAAAAACACATTGCCAGTCTTACCACTGTCGAACTTCCCGTCGGTGACCGTCTTAACATGGCTTACAAAGGCACCGTCGTGACTTACGGCCGGGCCATCGGGGTCGTGATCGCCACCGGCATGGCCACAGAGCTTGGGAAGATTGCCGCCCTTTTGCGAGAGGAAGAATCCGTTCAGACTCCTTTGCAAAAACGCTTGGCCCAATTCGGCAAACGTCTGGCCTTTGCCATTCTCGCCATATGCCTCTTCGTGTTTGTTTTGGGAGTGCTTCGAGGGGAACCTCTAATCCTCATGTTTCTCACGGCCGTAAGCCTAGCCGTAGCCGCTATTCCAGAGGCGCTTCCAGCCGTCGTGACAATTTCACTAGCACTGGGCGCCCATAAGATGGTCAAAAAGAATGCCCTGATCCGGCGACTTCCTGCTGTGGAAACCTTGGGATCAGTCACCTACATCTGTTCCGACAAGACCGGAACCCTTACCCAGAACAAGATGCGGGTGGAGCAGTTCTATGCGAACGGGCGATTGGTTAAGGAATGTGACCAAGGAGAGGCGGAGGGCGAGCCTTGGAAGTTGCTCTACCAGGCCATGGCCTTAAGCAACGATGCCACCGGGAACGACCAGGGGGAAGTCATCGGTGATCCAACCGAAGTGGCTCTTTACATTGCTGCCCGAGGAGCGAATTACGACAAGGAGGTTCTAATACTTACCTCTCCGCGCTTGGGTGAAATCCCCTTTGATTCCACTCGCAAACGCATGACCACCTTTCATCGTGGTCACGAAGGGGTGATGTCATTCACCAAGGGGGCACCAGAAGAGGTGTTGGACCAATGCGACACTGGCCTAGGTGAATCCGGTCCAACTCCTATCAACAAGAAAGCAATTTTGGAACGTGCAGAACAGATGGCTGCCAACGGCTTGCGGGTGTTGGGGCTCGCCTTTCGGGAGTGGCCCCAAATGCCTACCGGCCTCTCGCCGGATACCAGTGAATGTCAGCTCACCTTTCTGGGGTTAGTCGGTTTGCTTGATCCACCACGAGAAGAAGTTCGGAATGCGGTCGCCCTTTGCAAAACGGCCGGGATCACCCCGGTGATGATCACAGGGGATCACCCGGCCACTGCGCGAGCAATCGCTATACGGTTGGGAATCATGACAGACAGTGACGAGGTCATCACTGGCCAGAAGTTGGCGCAGCTTTCGTTGAAAGAAACTGAAGAGCGAGTCAAGCATATCCGGGTGTATGCCCGTGTCGCGCCTGAGCAGAAGATCAACATTGTGAAGGCGCTCCAGAAAAAAGGGGAGTTTGTCGCGATGACGGGTGATGGGGTTAATGACGCTCCAGCTCTCAAAGGTGCCGATATAGGCGTGGCGATGGGCATTGCGGGAACTGATGTTTCACGGGAAGCCTCTCACATGATTCTCTTGGACGATAATTTTGCCACCATTGTGACCGCTGTGGCGGAGGGGCGCCGAATCTTTGACAACATTCGAAAATTCATCAGGTACACCATGACCAGTAATGCGGGTGAAATCTGGACGATTTTTCTGGCGCCATTCTTGGGCCTTCCCCTTCCGTTTCTGCCCATCCACATTTTGTGGATTAATTTAGTGACCGACGGTTTGCCAGGGTTGGCACTGGCTTTGGAACCAGAGGAGAAGGGCATTATGGAGAGACCGCCAAGACCACCCCAAGAAAACATTTTTGCCCGTGGCATGTGGCAGGACATTGTTTGGGTGGGACTTCTCATGGGTAGCGTGGCTCTCTTGGCCCAGGGTTGGGCGTATCACACTGGATCTACTCACTGGCAGACGATGGTCTTTACGGTGTTGACCTTGTCCCAGCTGGGTAATGTGTTGGCCATGAGGTCGGAGAAAGAGTCAGTATTTCAGCAAGGTCTATGGTCTAATCCCAAGCTCTTCGGCGTCGTCCTTTTCACATTTGCCTTGCAAATGGCCACGATTTATATTCCCTTTCTCAATCAGATCTTTAAAACCACTCCGCTTAACCCGAATGAGTTAGTGCTCTGCCTTTTTCTGTCCACTTTGGTTTTTGTGGCCGTTGAAATCAAGAAGTGGATAATTCGACGAAGACTGTCCTGCTCGCCATGAATGAAAAGAACAGCATGAGGGTATTGGGCCTCTTTGCCGTGAGCGTCATACCCGCAGTTTGTAGCGGGTATCCATCCGAAACCAAACCAAGATGGATTCCCGATTAAAAACGTCGGGAATGGATTAAAAACGTCGGGAATGACAGAGATGATCGATTCCCGTTCCTCGCCTTTGCGCTTGCGCGTAAGCGGGAGGACAGGCTTTCCGGGAACGATGGAGGAAAATTCTTCCTTTTTCAGCACTCAACAGGTTTACCCTTCACCAGACCTTGTCTGAGAGGTAAAGTTTATGTATTTACAAAACTTTGAGCGGTAGACTTATTGTTGTGTTTTGGAAAAGTTACCTGGGCACAAATCTGAATTGAAAGGAAATTCTGGAATGAAAACACCCTTGGTAAGGATTATATTAGTGATGGTAGTCGTGTTGGTTGGGATTCAATTCATTCCTGTGAACAGAAGCAATCCCCCAGTAGAAGAAGAAATACCGGTATTGCCGGAAGTGAAGGCGATTCTGAAACGTGCCTGTTATGATTGCCATTCAAATGAAACCGTCTGGCCGGGTTATAGTCGGGTGGCTCCGGTTTCATGGCTCTTAGCCTGGGACGTGGGAGAAGGTCGAGAAGAACTCAACTTCTCAACGTGGAATCGATATAATCAAAAGAAGCGCGGAAAAATCATCAAGGAAATCTGGGAAGAGGTCCAGGAGGGTGAAATGCCGCCTTGGTTCTATCTCCCGCTCCATCCGGAAGCGGGGATTACGGATAATGATCGTTCTGTCCTGCGAGCTTGGGCAGCAACCGTTTCGTCGATTTCAGAAGACAGCGCGACGATAAGTAATCCCTAACGCAAATCGACGGCCGATGATTTTATTCCTTTAGCATCCGAGGTCTTGCCGAATACCATGATTGCATTGAGTGTATTATGGTATTGGCATGCTTTCAGTTTTCATTTCTTCTATGAATAGTAATATGGTTCCCGTCTGGGTCTTGAATAACGGCCATCCGACAGACAGGGGTAGAAAAGATCTCGATGACAAACGTGACGGATTTCTTCTTCAGTGTTGTCACGAAGGAATCTAAATCGGTTGTCTCAAACGCAACCACTGCTCCCTTAGCTCCTGGAATATGACCCATATCCATGTTGGTGATGGCAAAGGAGGAATCTCCTACATCATACTCTAACCACTCATCCCGAAAGTTGTTGCTGAGAGTCATACCCAGAACATTTTCGTAAAAATTTCTGGACCGTGCGATATCTGTGACCGGGTATACTGTAAATGCTATAGATGTAATCATATTAAAAACCCTTTATCCTATGAAAACTCTGTGATTGCTGATCAAGTGAAGCTTTCTGACCTCCGAGTTGATATATTAGTTTTCGCCCGCGAGTTGTTTTAAAAATTCTGCTGTCTGCTTTGAAATATTTTCGAGGCTTACTCAGAACTAGGTAGCTTCCTTGCGGTTAAGAATCGTTGCTCTAGGAAGCTCTACGAGAAATTGGGGAAACCGGGCTAAGAATAAATATTTTCTTGGGGAGCCTCAAGAGTTTCTGGGACTTTCAACGTTCCAGATCTTGCTTTATCTCTTCGTACTGTTCCTTGGTAATTTCCCCGCTGGCATAGCGCCTATCAAGAATCTGGCGAGGCGTGTCTAAATTCTTTGTCCCATGTGTATTCCACCCGCATAATGGACAAGAGATACGCCACCCACCTGACCGACGAAAAAATCCAAACACACAGATACCTATTAAAAACATCATAAGCATCATGAAAGTAAACGGGAAAATCCACATCCAACGAAAGCCGCCTTCCCACCACATATGAGGTTCCATTCTTTTTCCTCCTTATTAAAAGGACCGTGACGGATAAATTTTATTGAGCTTTTCCTCTAACCTTTTTACACCGCAGTAATTCAAGATAGAGAAGGAAACCAACGTCACCATCACAGCAAGAGGGAGGATAGGCATTAATGGGAACATAGGCATTTCACGCATTTTTTTCATCATTGACTTTTTCATTTTTTACTCTCGTTTTTGAGATAGTGAGCGAACATACATTTGAATTCTAGGACCAGTTAAGGACATTCACAGTCTTTCTGTGCTTGGCTTTTTTCGTCTGTAGAAATGGAGGTGGCTCCTGATCCAAGGAGAGTCTCAGCTTCCTCATCCCATTTACTTGCAGCCCCGCTTCTGACCATTCTCCCAATCTTGACTGCCGTTTGGATCTTTGCTTCATCAACCCCTGTCTCACGGGCCTTCTTCAGGTGAAACCGCAGACAGGGTACGCAGTTCCCCGTAACCGATGCGCCAATAGCAATAAGCTCCTTGGTTTGGGTATCCATTACGCATTCTCCTTCCAGTCTGCGGATTTCTTAAAGTGCCAGGGCCAAAGATTTAATCTCAGATCATCGCTTGATTTCTCGTGGCTGGCTTGATAGGCGGACAAATTGCAAACCCAGGTATTTTTAATTCCCTGCATAAAGTGAGCTTACTAGTCCATGCAATTATCTCTATAACACTTCATGAGGAATCTTACCTGACCGTCATTACGCCGACATGATTCTGAAAGGTCAGTGTGCTGCCGAAGGGGCGGCACTTGGCCTGCATGTCCTGTTCAAGATGTGCCGCGTCATGGCCCGTGGCGATTCCCACCTGGCAGTTGTCAATCCGCACCGGATGCAAGTGCAGCCGCACAAGATGACCATCCTGTATGTCGAGCAGAAATAGGAAGGAGAGATCGTTCCGCTCAGTCGGATCCACCGCATAATCATCGATGAAATCGCCGGTGGAGTACAGAATGGCTTTGCCCTGATACAGCTCAATGCCTTGGGGGGTATGATTGGAATGTCCCCAGTAGAGATCCGCGCCGAGATCGAGCAGGTGGCGTGCGAGAGCCCGCATGGCCGGAGAGGGCGCCCCCCAATTGGGGCCCACATGGGCGCTGATGATGACGAACCGTGCCTGACGCCGCGCGAGGCTGATGACCTCAGTCATTCGAGTACGGTAGGGCTCCAGCAGGCCATTCCGATCGTAGGCCACATGGTTGACGCCCGGCTTTTGTTCGGCGGCTTCCCAGGTCGGCTCATTATCAGTAAGAGCCACCACTGCCACGCGATTTCCTGCAAACTCAATCAGCATGGGGATCAGCGCGTCCCGCAGATTCCGCCCCGCCCCCGTATGCGGAATGCCTGCGCGATCCAGAAACGTCAGGCATTCCAGTAGGGCCTCTGGTCCATAGTCCAGAATGTGATTGTTGGCCAGCGTGACCCCATCAATCCGGGCGGCTTGAAGGACCTCAATGGCCCGGAGACTGGCTCGGAAGTGAAAGGCTTTCTGGTGGGGTTGCCACTTTTGCCCGCTTTTACTGATGACGCATTCAAGATTCAGGAACCGGAGATCGGCCTCCAGGAGCAGGGGCAGGACATTCCCCCAGACCGTGGCAGGCGGTAGGAGGGTATTCCAGATGACGGTGTCATCCACCAGCCGTCCCAGCATGACGTCGCCGGTCAAGGCAATTTTCATCTCATGCCTGTAGGCCTTCCCTACTTCTTCAATGCCTGTTCCATCTCCAGAATTTTGACGGTGGTTTTCAGGACGGCGTCGGGATTCAACGAAATGCTATCGATGCCCTGCTCCACGAGAAATTGTGCAAATTCTGGATAGTCGCTTGGGGCTTGGCCGCAGATTCCGATCTTTCGTCTTTTGGCTTTGGCGGCCTTGATCACGGATGCGATAAAACGTTTGACGGCCGCATTGCGCTCATCGAAAACATGGGCTACGATTTCTGAATCCCGATCCACGCCCAGCACGAGTTGAGTGAGATCATTGGAACCGATGGAAAATCCATCGAAGATCTCGGCAAATTCTTCAGCCAGGATGACGTTACTCGGAATTTCACACATGACATAAACTTCCAAGCCGTTGTCCCCGCGCTTGAGCCCGTGTTTTCCCATTTCCTCCAGAACCCTTTCCCCTTCCTCGACGGTTCGACAAAACGGAATCATGAGTTTCACATTGGTGAGGCCCATGTCTTCTCTGACCTTTTTCATGGCCTGACATTCCAAAGCAAACCCTTCACGATACCGGGGATCGTAGTAGCGGGAGGCGCCCCGAAATCCGATCATGGGATTCTCTTCAGACGGTTCGAAATTCTTCCCCCCAATTAAATTGGCATATTCGTTCGACTTAAAGTCGCTCATACGCACAATGACATCTTTGGGGTAAAACGCCGCTCCGATCATGCCGACCCCTTGAGCGAGTTTGTCGACGAAATACTGTGTTTTGTCGGGATAGGCGGTCGTGAGACGATCAATTTCGGCTTTGACCCCGGCATCCTTCAAGTGGTGATAGTTCAACAGTGCCAAAGGATGGATCTTAATGAAGGTGTTGATAATAAATTCCTCACGAGCCAGTCCTACTCCATCATTAGGAATGAAGGAAAGCGAAAAAGCCTCCTCCGGGTTTGCCACGTTCATCATGACCTTGGTTTTCGGGCGTTTAAGATTTTTGAGAGGGACTCGTTCGACTTCAAAAGGCAGTTTCCCTTCATAGATGAATCCTGTATCGCCTTCCGCGCAGGAAATCGTCACCATTTGTTCATCCTTGAGAACTTCGGTGGCCCGCTCCGTGCCGACAATGGCTGGAAGCCCAAGTTCCCGACTGACGATCGCCGCATGGCAGGTCCGTCCTCCACGATTCGTAACGATGGCGGACGCTTTTTTCATTATCGGTTCCCAGTCCGGATCGGTTTTGTCGGTGACCAACACGTCTCCCTCTCGAAAGTTTTGGAGATTTTCGACATGTTTAATAACCCTAACCGGTCCCTGCCCAATTTTTTCCCCCACACTCCGTCCTTGAATAAGGACCGGTCCCCGCTGCTTGAGGTGATAGGTTTCCAACGCATCGGGGTCTTTTCCTGATTGAACTGTTTCGGGTCGGGCCTGCACAATGAACAAATCCCCGGTTTGCCCATCCTTTGCCCATTCGATGTCCATGGGACAGGGGCGGCCTTTTTTGGCCGTGTAGTGATCCTCGATAAGACAACCCCATCGGGCAAGAGCCAGAATTTCTTCATCAGTAATGGCAAAATGGCTTCGGTCCTCAAGAGAGACCGGCACGTTTTTGACCATCTTGCT
>Ga0265309_10000803_pt1 | contig 13196 bp, 10 predicted proteins | sample Helome_FD_192492 | JGI IMG/M metagenome (GOLD analysis project Ga0265309, IMG submission 192492) | Marine sediment microbial communities from subtidal zone of North Sea - Hel_20160524 (Illumina Assembly) | ecosystem: Environmental > Aquatic > Marine > Subtidal zone > Sediment ...
GCAGCCCATCACTGCCAGCGACAGGTTTTCCACGCCTTCGTATTGCAGCTTCCATTGCGGCATTCGCGCGCGAACGAATTCCTGCACGTCTTGTGCCAGTGACTGGAAAAAAGTGCTGGTGGTGCGTCCGCAACCGGGACAGGCAGTCACCATCGGAGTAAACGCCCTGAGGCCCATGGTCTGCAGTAACTCCTGGGCAACGATGACTTCATCCGTACGGGATTGTTCAGGTTCGGGAGTAAGCGAAATGCGGATGGTGTCGCCAATGCCTTGCTGCAGCAAAACAGCCATCGCGGCAGTGGATGCAACAATACCCTTGCTGCCCATTCCAGCCTCGGTCAGGCCCAGGTGCAGTGGATAATCACAACGGCTTGCCAATGCCTGATATACGCTGATCAGATCCTGCACATTACTGACCTTGCAGGACAGAATAATCCGGTCGTGCGCCAGGCCCAGTTGCTCGGCCTGTTTCGCACTGCCAATGGCAGAGGAAATCAGGGCTTCACGCATCACGACAGCAGCATCCAGGGGCTTGCTCAGGGCTGCATTTTCATCCATCAGGCGAGCCAGCAAACGGGCATCAAGGCTGCCCCAGTTCACCCCGATGCGAACCGGCTTGTCGTATTCCATGGCCAATTCAATAATGGTCGCGAACTGGTCATCCTTTTTCCGCCCAAATCCCACGTTGCCCGGATTGATCCGGTACTTGGCAAGGATCGCGGCGCACTCCGGGACCTGTTTGAGCAATTGGTGCCCATTGTAGTGAAAATCGCCAATCAGCGGCACCTCACAAGACATCATGTCGAGGCGCCGCTGAATCTCCGGTACGGCGGCAGCGGCTTCCAGCGTATTTACCGTGATCCTGACCAGTTCTGAACCCGCCCGCGCCAACTGTGCGACCTGCTGAGCTGTTGCCTGTGCATCGGCGGTGTCGGTATTGGTCATCGATTGCACGACAATGGGATGATCGCTACCCACCTTGATGGAGTTGATGCAGACAGTTGGCGTTGCGCGGCGCGGCGCCGCCAGGGCATTCTCAGTCATTGGTTTCTTCGGGCATGGTGCCTTGCGCCCGGTGATGGCGGGTGTCACTGATCACCGGCCAGGCCGACTCGAGGTAAGTCCACATGGACCACAAGGTCAGGGCGGCGGCTGTATACAGCAGAATTTCACCGATCAAAGCAATGGGAATCCAGCCCATGTTGTCGTGATAGAGCAAAAAACCGATGGCAGTCATTTGAAAACCGGTCTTCAGCTTTCCAACCCAGCTTACATTGACCAGCGCACGCTCGCCGACTTCAGACATCCACTCGCGTAAGGCGGAAATCGTTATTTCACGACCAATGATAATGGCGGCCGCAATGGCGAACACGGCTTGATAGGTGTCCTGACGTTGAACCAACAATACCAATGCGGTAGAAACCATGATCTTGTCCGCCACAGGATCCAGGAAGGCCCCGAAGCTGGAAGTCTGCCCGGTTCTGCGCGCAATGTAACCATCTGCAATGTCGGTAATCGCCGCCAGTACAAAAGTGACGACGCAGGCCATGTTGGACCAGTCATAAGGCAGGTAGAAAAAAAGCACCAAAACCGGCACAAGGGCTATGCGGAGCAGGGTAAGCATGGTTGGGACAGTCAAGTGCATGGTTGGGTTTCTTATCCGTCGAAAAGCACGGTTATTATCGCAGACATCGGGCTTCAGTGCAGTGCCCTGAAGATTTCTTCGGCCAGTACTCCGCTAATCCCCGGCACACTGGATAATTCCTCGATTCCTGCCTTGTTTACCCCCTGCAGTCCGCCAAAATGATTCAACAGAGCACGTCGTCTGCGTGGTCCGATTCCGGGAATTTTTTCCAGCCGGGATTTCGTTGCTGCTTTCTGGCGTTGCCCCCGGTGTCCCGTGATGGCAAAACGGTGTGCTTCATCCCTTATCTGCTGCACCAGGTGTGAGGCAGGAGACTCGGGACCGGGCCTGATACTGCGGGCCGGGGACGCGATAATCCACTCTTCGTGCCCTGCTCTTCTTGACCTGCCTTTGGCGATGCCCACCAGCGGAATTCCAGCCAGGCCAAATTCGGCGAGTACTTTTTCAGCCTGGCTGAGCTGGCCTTTGCCACCGTCGATGATCAGCAGGTCCGGAAGCAGGCCGTCTTCTGCCTGGATTCGTCCATAGCGCCGGCTGAGCACCTGGTGCATCGCGGCATAGTCGTCGCCGCCAGTGATACCTTTGAGATTGTAGCGGCGATACCTGGACTTGACCGGACCGTTACCGTCGAAAACCACGCAGGAACCCACGGTTTGATTGCCTGCCGTATGAGAAATATCAAAACATTCGACAGATCCGGGGGGCTCATCCAGTTTCAGAATGTTCTGCAATGCTTCAAACTGAGAGGCCATGTTGGCCTTACCCGCCAGCCGCATTTGTAATGCCTGGCGAGAATTTCGTACTGCTGACTCCAGCATCTTGCGCCGCTGACCCCTGGGGTGGGACTGGATGCGAACCTGGTGTCCGGCGGTGCCGGAAAAAACAGACGCCAACAGTGGTTCATTTTCAAGCGTATGTGAAATGACGATATCCGCCGGTGGATGCCGCCTCTGGTAATACTGCCCAAGAAAGGCTTCCAACACCTCGGGCGCTGCGTAGCCTTCTGTCTGGCTGGGGAAAAAGTTTCGTTGCCCCAGGTTTCTACCGCCCCGGACGGATACAAGTTGCACACAGGCCTGACTTTGCTCCTGGCTCAACGCAATAAAATCTATGTCCAGTTGCTTGCCTGATACAAATTGCTGTGCCTGCATTTGCTTGAGTGCGTTGATCTGGTCACGAAACATGGCCGCTGTCTCGAACTCAAGCGATGCGGCGGCCTGCTCCATTCTGGATATCATCCTGGTCAGAACTTTCTGGTTTTTTCCCTGCAGGAAGAGTGTCGCGTCCTTTACCTGGTCAGCATAGTCCTGTTTACGCACGAGCCCAACGCAGGGTGCGGTGCATCGCCTTATCTGGTACTGCAGACACGGCCTGTTGCGATGCGAAAAATAGCTGTCTTCGCAATTCCTGATCCGGAAGAGTTTTTGTATCAGGTTTATGCTCTCACGAACCGATGATGCGGAAGGGTATGGACCAAAGTAGGTTTTCTTTTTGTCACGTGCCCCCCGGTGAAACGCGATTTGGGGAAATTCGTGATCAGAGCTGATGACAATCAGTGGATATGACTTGTCGTCGCGCAGCAATACGTTATAGCGCGGCATGAGTGATTTTATCCACTCGTTTTCAAGCAGCAGCGCTTCTCCTTCGGTTCGCGTCAGGCTGACCTCGATCTGATTGATTCTGGCGACCATGCGCATGATGCGCTCAACCTTGGGTCGCGCATCGAAATAACTGCCGACGCGTTTTCGCAGGTTTTTTGCTTTACCGACGTACAACGGTGTGTTGTCCGCGTCCTTCATCAGGTAAATGCCCGGGCGCGTCGGCAACCTGGCTGCTACTGCCTTACCGTCAAAAGGCTGTTTACTGTCTTTCGCCATTTCCAGGGCTCAATCCGCTGCGGAAAGCAATTTCCTGACTCGCTCGAGATCCGCCGGCGTATCAACGCCGGCAGGAATGAAGTCGACAGCGCAGGCCATGGCGATGGTATGGCCTGCTTCGAGAAATCTGAGCTGCTCCAGTTTCTCCATGCTTTCCAACGGGCTGGGATTCATCTGTGTAAAGTCTTTAAGCGCACCTGCCCGGTAAGCATAAAGCCCGACATGCCGCTTCCACCTATTCCCATTGGCAAGGGCTTCATCAAGATCCAGGCCACGGGGAAATGGAATAACCGAGCGGCTGAAATACAAAGCGTGGCCTGACTGGCCCAGAACAACCTTGACCACGTTGCTGTCGTTGATTTCATCTGCCGTCTGGATCGGATAGTAAAGGCTTGCCACATTTGCAGCACAAGAGTTCTGGAGCAGTTGGGCTACCTGGTCGAGACAGGTAGCCGGCATCAATGGCTCATCACCCTGCAAATTCACCACTATGGTTTCTGCAGCCCATCCCATGATGTCAATGCATTCGGCAAGACGGTCGCTGCCACTTTGATGGTCGGCTGAGGTCATTAGTGCACGGGCGCCAAACGACTCCGCGGTGTCCCGGACTTCCACTGAATCGGTTGCAATAATGACCGATTCCGCGTTCGCCTGGCAGGCTCTGTGATACACATGCTCGATCAGGGAACGGCCGGCAATTTGCGCCAGGGGCTTGTTGGGGAGCCTCTGCGCAGCCAGGCGTGCGGGAATAACAATATGATAAGGGACCGTCATGACTTACTCCGGGTGTTATTCACACCCTTTGCTACACGCTGGATCAGGTCTTGCTCCCACTCCCACGGCAAAAGCGCATCGACCGACAGGAACCAGGCATTTGATAACCCCAGGTGCTTGCATTTGACAGCGTCCTTTTCCGTCATCAGGATCGGCAGTAACGGGTCCATGGGCTCGAAGTCGGTCGCACAAAAAACATGGTGGTCCGGAAACACATACTCGACCGTCTTTATTCTTGCATGCTGCAGCAAGTCAAAAAACCGTCCCGGATTTCCAATTCCCGCCACGGCATTTACTTTGCAACCGCCGAACTGGGCCAGCCGCCAGCTCTGGCCGCTTTCCAGCGAACGCAACAAGCCGGCAACGAAAGTCATCGGTATGATGGGCAACTCCTCAGGCAACAAGTCAGGTTCGCCATTCACAATAATCTGGTCGAATGCGGCGAGGCGACTCAACGGCTCCCTGAGTGGCCCTGCCGGGATAAGCGAGCCGTTTCCAAAACCGCGACTGCCGTCAATCACACAAATTTCCAGCGATCTTGGCAATCGATAGTGCTGCAGGCCGTCATCAGAAATAATGACATTGATATCCTGGTGCACCAGTTGTCGGGCAGCCTGACAGCGGCTGTTTGCAACAATCACGGGCACACCTGCCCGCTGTGCAATCAATAGCGGCTCATCACCTACCGCGGTTGGGTCGGAATCGGGGCTAACCAGACGCAACCTGCCGTCCTTTCTGCCATAACCCCTGCTGATGACGCCGGGTCTGTAACCTGCCTGCCGCAAGAGCTGACAGAGCTTGATGACCAGTGGTGTCTTGCCACTGCCACCGACGGTGATATTACCAACGACAATGATAAAAACGGATTCCAGGTCAACAGGCCGACGGCGCAGTTTCCACCACCGGTCCAGCCGGTTACCTGCTTTGTAGATGGGTACCAGTATTCGAAGCCACCACGGTGCGGGGTGACTTCCATACCAGATACCGTTCAGCCTGTTTTCGAGTCCGGCGCGCATGGTTCGTCTCTGAACTGGGTTCGGTACAGCCTTGCATAAGCCTTATCCCTGGCCAGAAGATCATCATGTGTCCCTGATTCAACCACTCTGCCCTGCTCCAGCACGATAAGCTGGTCGGCATTTTCGATGGTCGAAAGCCGGTGGGCGATCACCAGAGTCGTGCGGTGTTTTACCACTTCAGACAGGGCTTCCTGTATGACCCGCTCCGACTCGCTGTCCAAAGCCGATGTGGCCTCGTCGAGAATAAGCACGGGGGCATCTTTGAGAAGTGCCCTGGCGATGGCTATGCGCTGCCGTTGGCCACCAGACAGCAGGATACCGTTCTCGCCGACGGTCGTTTCCAATCCGTCCTGCAGTTCCCCGATAAACTCCATCGCGTGTGCGTTGATAGCTGCCTCTTCAATCGCTAGCCGGGATTTTCCGGACAGCGCACCATAGGCGATATTGCCAGCTACTGTATCGTTGAACAGCACCACCTGCTGGCTGACCAGGGAGACGTGGCTGCGCAGATTATCCAGCGTATAGTCGGACAGTTCGTGCCCGTCCAGCGTGATGTGGCCTTCGTAGTCTGTGTAGAACCGTGGCAGCAGGCCCGCCAGTGTTGTTTTGCCACTCCCGGACCGGCCAACCAGCGCGGTCACGCTGCCTGCCGGCATGGTAAAGCTGATATTACTCAGCACTGGCTTTTCGCTGGAGGCGTAACCAAAACTTACGTTTCGAAATTCGATTTCGCCCCTTACCTGTTTGGCTTCATAGGTTCCTTCATTGATCTCCGCTGGCGTATCCAGCACCTGGAAAATACTGTCGGCTGCCGCAATTCCCCTTTGCATCTGGGCTTGCACACTGGTCAGACGTTTGAGCGGGGGAATGGAAGCGATCATTGCTGTGAAGATAGCGGTGAAGGTTCCGGCCGAAATTCCGTTGAGCATGGCAGGCCGGGTCGCAATCAGCATCAACAATACCAGGGCCAGCCCGGCCGCCAGTTGCAGCAGAGAGGACCCTATCAGGTGAGTAGCCCGCATCCGCATGTGCAGACGCCGGGTTTTCTCATTGGCCTGTCGAAACCGGCCTTTTTCCGTTTCCTGGCCCTGAAACACCTTGATAACCTGCTGGCCAATGACAGCTTCTTCCGTCACGTGAGAAACATTACCCATCATGTTCTGAATTCGGTGGGAAATCTTCCTGAAACGGCGGCTTATGACGGACAGCATCAGGCCAACCACGGGCACCAGAATCAGCATCACCAGCGTCAACCGGGCATTAGTGCTGACCATCACGCCGAGCAGGAAGACGACCAGTAGAACGTCACGTATGGCGGCTACAACCGAATGTGTGGCCGCGTTCGCGACCTGTTCGCTGTTGTAAGCGAGTTTCGAAATCAGTTCCCCGGAGCTGTGCGAGTCAAAAAAGGTTGCAGGGAGTGAAACATAACGGTCGAACAGTTCCTGTCTCAGGTCGGCGACCACCCTGCGGCCAACCCATTCCATTCCATAGATGCCAAAGAAGTTACCGGCCATACGAATCATGGCAATCAGAAAAATAAGCCCGGCCAGCAACATCCCGTAATCAGAATCCTTGCCGACAAAGACCCGGTCGATCAGGGGCTGCATGCCCTTGATAAATATCGCCTGGGTGCTCGCATCCACGCTGACACCAACAATGCCCAGCAGAAACATCCACCAGTAACGCCTGGTGTAGCTCCACAGTCTCTTATAGACCACCATGGGTTCGCTGGCAGTCTCCGTCATTGAATTGATTCGCCCCGGTCCGTGGCAATGGAAAGGTTGCTGAAACCCAGTTGGGCGGCGACGTCCATTGCGGTAACGACATGGTGGTGCGGGGTCAGGCGGTCGGCTCTCAGGACCAGGGGTATGTCGCGCGTGTCGCCCACTTCCTGTTCAATGGCGGCCCGGATGGTTCCGGCTTCGCTATCGACCAGGCGCTGGTCGTTCAGAAACATACGTCCTTCGTTATCGATAACCAGCTCGAGGGCGTCAGGCGTCTCCGCGCGGTCTTCGACAACGCTGGCTTCAGGCAGGTCAACTTTAAGTAGCGCCTGCTGCTCAAACGTGGTGCTGACCATGAAGAAAATCAGTAGCAAAAACACCACATCGATCAGCGACGTCAGATCAACAGTAGGCTCTTCCTTGATGCGGGGCTGCAGTTTCAAGCATCAACCTCCGGGAATGCCGGACCTGAGTTGTGCCACATTGCCGCGCTCTATCGCTTCGATAAGGGTAATGGCCTTTTCTTCCATGGAGACAACATAGGCTTCAACCTGGCCTTTGAAATACCGGTAAAAGAAAAAGCTGGGAATGGCGACCGTAAGACCTGCGGCGGTGGTAATCAGGGCTTCTGAAATTCCTCCCGCAAGCTGGTTGGCGTTGCCGACGCCATGCACGAGGATCGCCGAAAAGACCTTGATCATGCCGATCACCGTGCCGAGCAATCCAAGCAATGGTGATATGCCGGCGATTGTACCCAGGGTGTTGAGAAAGCGCTCCAGCTGGTAAACGACGTGTCTGCCGGTATCTTCAACAGCCTCCTTGATCAGGTCGCGTGACCGGTGCCGGTTAACCAGGGCCGCCGCCAATACTCGTCCCAGGGCCGAACCGGACCTCAACTGATCAATGTGGCGCCGATCGAGTTCGTGGCGTGCCGCCCATTCTTCTACCTGCTGCCCGAGCCCGTCAGGTACGACGTTACTGCGCCGCAGTGCCCAAAATCTTTCTGCGATAATGGTCAAAGACAGGATGGAGCACAATATGATCGGGGCCATCAGCCAGCCACCGGCAAGAATAATTTCCAGCACGTTTCATCACTCCATTGACTAAGAAACCAAATGATACATAAGGCGCTATCAAGTCGCTACGGGCAATTACCGGCGGCAGGCCAGCGCCAGACACGGTTTTTCTCCCGCCGGGCACTTGAAGCTCGCAGCTTGCCGTCTGCCTGCAGGGTGAGACGAATCGCGCCGCAATCTCCAGTAGACAGAAACTGCGTGCCGCGTGAACTGTAACGCTGCCGGATTTCCGGGCGCGGAAACCCAAACCGGTTTCCCAGGCTCGCTGTGGCGATTGCAACTTCCGGAGCCAGTTGATGGACGAACGCCTCACCCGATGAAGATTTGCTGCCATGATGTGGCACCAGCAGAACTTTGTGCCGTTGTATCCCTCCCAACAACAGGCGGTCTTCAACCAGGCTGGAAACATCACCGCTTAACAGGATTTGCTGATCACCCGCTTTCACACTGATGACACATGAACTGTCATTTCCCAGGTAAGGCAATCCGGGTGTCGGATGAAGGACCTCGAATGACACCTCAGGCCAGGCCCACTTCGCTGGCCAAACGCAGGGTGAAATCAGTGGATGCGGCTCTGCCAGGTTACCGCGGTATGAAGCATGCCCGTAACGCTGGATTAATGATTCCAGGCCGCCGGCATGGTCCATGTCACCGTGGCTGATGACAACGTGGCTCAAAGTATTAACCCCACGAGCCGCAAGTGCGGGCGTAATGACACTGGCGACCAGATCATTGCCTTCTCCCCTGCCCGGCCCGGAATCGTATAACAGGGTCCGATGCCCGGAGTTCAGGACAACAGCAGTACCCTGCCCCACATCCAGGATTTCCATTTCCAGTTCGCCTGGGCGCGTCCGGTCTCCAGGCAGAATGAACAACGGAACAAGTAAAAAAGCACCCATCCAGCGGTAGGGCAAACCGCGCGGCAGCAAAAGTAACATCGCTCCCAGCAGGGCCAGCAATACTTGTGGCCTGGAAGGTGGCGCCAGTGTTGGCAAATTGCCCTGAATGGCATCAACCCCCTCCAGGAATCGGAACAGCAGTGAAGAGGCCTCGCCTGCGAATGTCCACAATACACCCGCCGCCGATTCCGAAAAAAGCGCTACGACCAACCCGCCCAGCACCGGCGGAACGACCACCAGGCTTACCCATGGAATCGCGAAAATATTGGCGATAAATGCAGCCGGTGAAAAGGAGTAAAACAGCGCAACGGATACCGGCAGGAGCACCAGAATGACAGCCGCTTGGGCGATCAACGCGGTTTGAATGTGTTTTAACGCACCCGTGCGGGGAAGAAACACCGCCAGCAGCGCCGCGACCGCAATAAAGGAAAACCAGAAACCTGCGTTCGCAGGTGCAAACGGATCGGCCAGAACGATGATCGTGAGGCTGGTCAACCAGGCCCGAAATGGGTGAATGGATCGGGCGAACAACACGGCGAGCATGGCTGTTAATAACATCAGGACTGATCGAACCGTGGGTGTGCCAAATCCCGCAAGCGCCGCATAGAGTGCTGCACTGAGCAAGCCGGCGGCCACCATAACGGGAAAAGAAAAGCCGCAAAAAACCCTGGCTGGCAAAACGAGCAGAAATAGCCGGCCAGCCCACATTCCGCCCGCTGCTGCCAATCCGACATGCAAACCCGAAATGGCCAGCAAGTGAGAAGTACCGGTGGCATTTAACAGACGACTGTCTTCAGCAGCAATTCCCGAGCGGTCCGCAGTTGCCAGTGCCTGGACAATGCCCCTTTCCCGGGATCCCTTCACCTGCCCGGATATTTTCTCAAGTACAACGGCCCGCAGCCCATCAACGTTTAAAGCAGCGTTGTTGCCAGCGGCAAGCTGAAGTCCTTCGTACACCGTGCCCAGCCCACCGATACCCTGGGCGAACAGCCATCGCTCTTTGTCGGAGCCCTGGAAGTTTACCCGGCCCCAGGGAGGTTTGAGTTTGAGCAGCAGTTGCCAGCGTTGCCCGACTTGTAGCTTGGGCCAATCCCGATACCAATGAACCAACAGTGTGGCCGGCATTCCGTCAAGGTATGAATCGGTGTCTGTTTCGAATCGAAACCTGGCGTAATCGCTGGTGAACACGGGTATTGAGGCGACGACCCCATGTACTTTGATCTTCTGACCGGCCAACGCAGGATCGAGGCGATCCTCCAGCCTGAGATGGAATTGAAAAAGTACCCAGCAGCAAGCCAGCAACATCAGCGAGAACCAGCGTAGCCGGGCACTAAATACGCCTGGCAATACGCCAGCCGCTACGCCAGCGATCGACCATGCGGGAGGTAAGGTATTGAACAGTTGAGCGCCCAGGGCGCCCCCAACAAGGCAAGCCGGGAGAAGCCATCCACCCGGCGGTGCATTCAGGTCAGTTCTTGCAGACACCCCATTCGCAGTTCGAGTTGCCGGTCCATACGCGAAGCCAGCCGCATATCGTGAGTAACCAGCAGCAGGCTGGTCTTTAACTCCTGGTTCAGGTCCAGCATCAAGCCGTATACATGATCCGCTGTACGCTCATCCAGGTTGCCGGTTGGCTCATCGCCCAAAACCACCCGCGGCTTTCCAACCAGGGCGCGGGCTACAGCCGCCCTTTGCCGTTCTCCACCCGAGAGCTCCCCGGGTTTGTGCGTTAATCGTTCAGACAGCCCTACCCGGTCGAGCAGGTCCGCTGCCCGGTCTCGTGCTGTAGCCGTGCTTTCACCCCTGATCAACAATGGCATGGCCACGTTCTCCAGGGCAGTGAATTCCGGCAACAGGTGGTGGAGCTGATACACGAAACCGAGTTCATGGTTTCGAACCCTGCTGCGCTCCGAGGCCTGCATGCCCCAGATGGAGTCTCCATTGATCAGCACTTCTCCTGAATCCGGCTTGTCCAGACCGCCGAGAATGTGCAGCAACGTACTTTTGCCGGTGCCTGAAGCACCCACAATGGCCAGTGATTCACCCGCTGACAGCGTCATGTCGACCTTTTCAAGCACGTGAACTTCTCTTGGCCCCTGGTGGAATGTCTTGCTGACACCTCGAGCCTCGAGCACGGTTCCAGCCCCGTTATTCATAGCTCAAGGCCTCCGCTGGCTGCGTTCGCGCCGCCCGCCAGGACGGGTAAAGCGTCGACAGGAGAGACATTCCAAGGGACATCAAAGCAAACTTGATGACATCCGCACGCTGCAGGTCAGAGGGTAATTCAGTGATGTAATAAATATCCGAAGGAAACAGGCTGAAACCAAACAGGCTCTCCAGGAATGGAACCACGGAGCCGATATTCTGGGCCAGGAGAATTCCCCCGATGACACCCAGCAGCGTGCCGATGATACCGATCACGCTGCCCTGGATGACAAAAATGCGCATGACCGTACCGGGTCTCGCACCCATGGTCTTGAGAATGGCAATGTCCGATTGCTTATCGGTAACGACCATCACCAGCATGGAAATGATATTGAAGGCGGCAATCGCAACAATCAGTGACAAAATGACCCACATGACCGTTTTTTCGGTGCGCACGGCCTGGAACAGGTTGCCACGCTCCTGGGTCCAGTCACGCACGGTGTAATACCCGGGCATGGTTTCCGAAATGTCGCGTGCAACCTGCCACGCGCGGTACATGTCCTGCAGGTGCAGGCGCACCCCGCCGATTGTTCCCTGCGGCATTCTCAAAAGCTTTGCCGCGTCGTCGATATGCACCAGCGCCAGGGTGGAGTCATTTTCAAACTCTCCGAATTCAAAGGCGCCAACCACGGTGAACCGGCGCATCAGAGGACTGGCGCCAACCGGTGTTGCCTTGAGCCGCGGGGCAATGACAGTGACACGATCACCGGGACCGACACGCAGTCGCGAAGCCAATCCAATGCCGAGGATGATGCCGTATTCCCCCGCTTTGAGATCCACCAGTTCGCCAGTGAGCATTTTCTGATCAACTTCCGACACGCGTGGTTCAAAAGCCGGGTCGACGCCGCGGATGAATGCGCCGGAAGATTCGCTGCCCTGCAACCAGACACCTTCCTCAATATAAGGTGCCGCACCATCCACCTCGGGATGTTCTTCGACTCTCTCAATAACGCTGCGCCACTCCATGGCTGAGCCGTCGGCCGGCTGTATCGTCGCATGGGCTATGGCGCCGAGAATGCGCGTGCGCAGTTCCTTTTCGAATCCATTCATCACCGAGATAACCGTGATCAACGTGGTCACACCCAGCGCTATTCCCAGCATGGAAATCAGGGAAATAAACGAGATGAAGTGGTTTCGCCTCTTCGCGCGAACATAGCGCAGTCCGATAAAGGCTTCGAGTGGCTTATACATCGGGCGAATTAGATCACAGGCTGCCGGAGTTCACCAGCGGTCAGGCGACCGAATTTTGTAGGAAATGAGATCATGATTCGAGTTCATCCAGGATTTTTCGCAAGACCGGTGGCAGAGGCGCATCAAATGAGAGTGGCAGTCCATCCGGATTTTTCAAACCAAGATGGTGTGAGTGCAGAAAGACGCGCTTCAGCCTGCGTTTCTTCCATTTCCTGACCGACTCCCTGTCGGCGTACTTCTCATCCCCGGCCAGTGGCAGGCCTATATATTTTGCATGCGCCCTGATTTGATGGGTTCGCCCGGTAAAAAGTTCCACGTCTACATAACTGGCATCCTGATAAGCCTGCAACAGTCGAAAACGGGTCAGAGCCCTTTTCCCTTCCGCGCAGACCTCTACTTGTCCCTGGCGATCGGATTGTACTTTGCGCAAAGGCGCATCTACTTCAATTGAAGATTCGGGCATCTTGCCGTTGAGCAGACACAGGTAACGCTTTTCTACCTTGCCGTCCCGAAATTGCGAAGAAAACCATTTTAATGACGAACCACTTTTTGCCAGCAGCAGACAGCCACTGGTTTCGCGATCCAACCGGTGCACCAGTTCCAGGTATTGCCCCTGGCGCGATTGCCTGAGCACATCGATCAGGCCCCAGGGCAAGCCGCTACCGGAGTGCACCGCCATCCCCGATGGCTTGTTGATCACCAGAATCTCTTGATTTTCAAACAGAATCGCCTCCTCAACCTGTTTGCTTACAGCATCCGAAATGCTTACTTCGCCGGATTTTCGCG
>Ga0265309_10000804_pt1 | contig 13194 bp, 13 predicted proteins | sample Helome_FD_192492 | JGI IMG/M metagenome (GOLD analysis project Ga0265309, IMG submission 192492) | Marine sediment microbial communities from subtidal zone of North Sea - Hel_20160524 (Illumina Assembly) | ecosystem: Environmental > Aquatic > Marine > Subtidal zone > Sediment ...
TGTGCAGCGGGCGGTCTGGGCCGTATACGGTTATCCCAAAACCGTAGCTGCCACGAACGCCATTTACCAGTTGCCACTGCCGGCTCTGGTGGGCCGGGCCGTCGCAGAACAACCACAGGTCGGCATCCAACTTGTCTTTGTGACGGCTCAGCATATCTTCCAGGTGGGGGGACCCTTGTTCTTCCTCCCCTTCGAAAAACAGCTTCAGGTTTACCGACAACGGGATGCCGGCCTGGTCGAGAGCATCCAGCGCGGCAGTCAGGGCAATGATCGGCCCTTTGTCATCGCCGGCCGATCGGCCAAACAGGCGCCATTCGGGATCGAAGGGTGCCTTCATTGGCAGCTGCCGGCCGCCTTGTTCGACCATGCCGTCGCGCATGACCGGCGTCCAGGGGTCCGATGCCCAGTCGGCCGCGTTGACGGGTTGGCCGTCATAATGCACGTAAATCATCAGGGTTTTCCCGGCGCCGGGGCTTAGCCGCTCCGCGAATACAACCGGCGGGCTGCCCGGCGCCTCCAATAGCTCTACCTGGAATTTCCGGGGACGGAGTAATTCAGCGATGTACTCCGCGTTTTTCCGGATGGCAACCCCGTCCGTGGCCACGTTGGGCAGGCTCAGTAAAGCAGCAAATTCGTCGATGAGTTGCTGCTCATGGGCCTGGCGATATTCGCGAGCCACCGTGGCGCTGCTGCCCGGGTCAGCCGCAGCCTGGAGTGAAACAAGGGCCAGCGTGGTCCAGGTTACAAGTCTGAGTACTGTGTGCTTATTCATGTTGGAAAGAATCAAAGTTGCGGCCTTTTTCCAATCGTACAGTTGGCAGATGGTTGCGGTCAGTTGGACGGCATCAAAACCCCGTTGCGGCTTTCAGGCCAGACAAAGAAATCCTTGTTGTCTGCCTGGTATTCGATGAAGTTCAGAAATCCCTGCTTCAATGAATTTGATGCCCCGTTGGATTGCATGTATTGGTAAAGGTCATCGACATCGAAGTAGTTTTTGGGTTTTCCGCTCAGGAACGACTTGAACTGCGGTCCCCACTGGGCAAACTTGCTGCAGCTATACAGGTAATTCGCCTGCATGGTTTTGTTCGTGATCATATTATTCCTTGCATCAAGATAGCTCTCTCTTACCAGGTCTATTCTGTGCGTCAATGCATCCTTAAAAGTCGGCTGCTCGGCAAGCAGGTAATGGTACTGCAACTCCGGAATTAACGAATTGGCCCGGTCGAAGTCCTCCTCATCAGCTGAATAGCCGCCATTTTCAAGATCGGAGGCAATGTAATAGTCCGCATAACGGCAGAAATTCTCCAGGTCGCTGAAACCGCCCTTGTTGCAGGGCCCGCCCATGTCCACCACACCCAGTTTACGCCCCAGTTTCTGGCTCCAGGATTGCAATAACTCAGCGGCATCCTGGTAACTCAGTTGCCCCTGGAACAGTTTGCCGCCAGGCCCGCCATGGCCGTGGTACATCAGGTGGTGATTCGAGTCCGGATGCAACTCCACGAGTTTTTCAGCGAAGCCTTTGAACGCATTCTTCAGCGCCGTTTGCCTGGCCACTCCGTCTTCAGGGAGGCCAGTCACTTTACTGATCATGAACTGCTCCCGGTAGGCAATGCTTTGTTCCTCTGTGACGCCAGCTCGAAGAGAGAAGTCCCATTGGTAATTATTCGGGAATGCATAAAGAATGACGGACTGGGTATCCTCCCAAATGGCGGCCTCGTAGTACTTGAGGTTTTCGGTCTCCTTGAGAGTCACGGCTTGAGTCCACCCGCTGGTGTTCGAAAACAAGCTCCACTCGGTGGTGACATATACCGTTCTGAGCATGACGTGGTGGCCGCTACTGGATTTTTGCGGACAGCTGGACTGATCAATTTTTCCCAGCTGGACCAGGGCGGAAGTTTTTATCTCGGTACCTCCGGTCATTCGTAAATCCGCCTTGTTGCAATGGGAAAATCTCAGTTCCATTTCTCCATTCCAGCCCAGTGCTTCAGATGAAGGTGCAGGAGAGTCGAAGGTCCCGCCGCCGGCACGAAGCAACACCAGTTTGATGGTTTCTCCAATTCTGGGCAGGCCGGGATGTGCTTCACTGACCATCCATAAACGTTGCCCGCCAGGATCGTACCCGTAATAAAAAAACACGGTGGACGATCCGGTAGTGATTATGTTCAGGCCCTCGCCATCCAGGGCAGGGTCATACCACAGGCCGGCCATGCCGGAAGGTGCGGGCAAGGGTTCGTTGGCACAGCCGGCGTCCATGATGCCGGCCAGCTTGACCTGGCTGGTGGTTTTGACGCCGTCGACGCCATCGAGGTCAAAGCGCCCGGCATCGCAGGTATCAAACGTGATTTTCAGGCTCCCCCAAACGGTCAGGGCGACGGCGGAAGGGGCAGGTTCGGCCCAGGTCCCACCATTACCCTCATACATCGTGATTTCCAGGGTTTCCCCAAAAGCCAATTCGTCGGTAAAGGATTCACTGACCAGCCACAATAGAAATCCATCTGCGGTGTAGCCGTAGTAAAACACCACCGTGCCTGAAGGCGTCGTGATGACGTTGAAACCCTCCCCGTCGAGTGAAGGGTCGTACCACAGGCCTGCGATACCACTGGGTCCCTCAATGGCAGCCTCCGGTTGGCTCACCGGGGTGTTTCCAAAGGCCGAAAAACTCAACAGGGCCAGGCAAATCAAAGTCAATTTTTTCAAGTAAGGTATTCTGCTCAATGACCTAAACCTCATTCAATGGTTGCCAGTCTGGCACATGTCCGCTGTAAAACTGGCTTCCGAATATATCATAGCGATCTCTTCTCACTTAACCGGCGGGATGGCCGTAAGTGGCAACTATTGCCCCGATACTTGTCGGAATACCCGAAAAAGTGCTTAATAATTCCTATGCGCAGCTTCACCACCAAACCGGGAGATTGGCCATGAAAGTCTCAACCAGCATAGAAATATCGAAGCCTAAAGAGGATGTCTGGAAGGTCATTGCGGACATCGAAAATTGCCAGGGAAGGATTTCAAGCATCATCGCCATTGAAGTATTAGAGAAGCCCGAAACCGGTTTCGTGGGCTTCAAGTGGAAAGAAACACGCAAAATGTTTGGCAAGGAAGCAACCGAAATCATGTGGATAACGGATTCGGTAGAAAACGAATACTATGTCACGCGTGCTGAAAGCCACGGCTCCGTCTATGTTTCGCGATTGTCCCTGGCTGAATCAGCTGGCATTACGACATTGACCTTTTCTTTTTCCGGCGAGGCCCAATCATTGGTTGCCAGGATTTTTTCAGCACTGATGGGCGTTCTTATCAAAAGCTCAATGAAAAAAGAGCTTCAGAAAGATCTGGTGGATATAAAGAACTATGTAGAACAAGGCTGAGAAATGGCAAATACTCTACAACGCGTCTATCGAATGAAATTCTCCAGCGTTTACCCGCTGTATGTGCAGAAGGCCGAACGCAAGAACCGTACGAAGGAACAGGTTGACCAGATTATCTGCTGGTTGACGGGTTATAGCCAGGAAGAAATGGAACAACAGATCGGACTTGAGAATGATTTTGAGACCTTCTTTGACCAGGCGCCACAGCTGAACCCGAATGTTTCGCTGATTAAAGGTGTTGTGTGTGGGGTGAGGGTGGAGGAGATTGAAGATCCGCTGATGCGGAAGGTTCGGTACCTGGATAAATTGATTGATGAATTGGCCAGAGGGAAGATTTTTGAGAATATATTGCGGGGATAGCCGAGGCAAGAGCTTCGCCATCCAGAACCCTGCATGGCTGACTAGCGCCGCTGGGCTGTTGCAACCACCTCCAGCCGCACCCCCAGAGCAATAAGCAGGCGACGTATCGTGTCAAAGCGCGGATGGGCGCCGGGTCGCAGCGCCTTGTATAGGCTCTCCCGGCCGAGACCGGCATTGGCCGCCACTTCCGTCATGCCCCTGGCCTTGGCCACGTCAGACACCGCCACCAGAAAGGCATCCGGGTCCGGGTCTTGAAGGGCCACCGCCAGGTACTCGGCGATAACTTCTTCGCTGTCCAGGTAGTCGCTGGCGTCGAATGCTGTCAGTTCTATGCGCTTGGTATGTGCCATGCTTTAATCCAGTTCCAGTTGCCGTGCCATTTCGTGGGCTTTCACGATGTCCAGTCGTTGTCCGCCCTTTGTGCCACCACAGAGTAAGACAAATACTTCAGCGGCTTCACGCACAAAGTACACCCGGTAGCCGGGGCCATAGTGGATCCGCATCTCCGTAATGCCGCCTCCCAAGACCCTGCAATCGCCAAAGTTGCCACGCTCTGCAGTACGAATCCGCTTTATGATCCGAGCCTTACCGCGCGCATCCTTAAGCTTTAAGAGCCACCGGTCGAAGGCTGCTGTCCGAAGGATTGTGTTCATGGTACCCCCGTATTCACTTAGATACAATGGCACGATCAGGCGCGCTTGATGGACAGTGATGCGCTTTGGTTATCGTAGGAAATACGCGGGACTGGTATGCACGCAGAAGTATCCCGGCAGCATTTGCATTTATCAACGAATTGACCCGGGCAGTAGAATCACTCAAAGAATGAACGCCTGGGGGTCAGAGTCAGGTATCGGAGATGGCGAGACTGTTGATTCGCCTGATCAACCCGTGCATGCCCATCGTTTTGCTGAGTGAACGCGCCTCATCCAGCAGGCGGCCGGCGTGGTCCTTATCGCCCGCCGAATTGCGATCGAGCAGCATGCGCGCGTACCAGTAACGAACCCTTGCCTGGTCGACGCGGTGTGGCAGCTCGTCGTCGACAACGTGCAATGAATGCTGAAAGTGGCGCTCCGCGCTGTCCCAGTCTTTTGCCGCAGCCGCGGCCATGCCGGCGAAACGTTCGTGCAGGCCCAGGGCAAACCCGTATTTGCTGATGTCCCGGGCAACGAAATCGGCCATGATCGGGTACAGCCTGGCGGCCTCCCCGGCTTCGCCGGCCAGTATCAACGCCTCGATAGCGCCCTTGGTAAACATGATGCGGCCGCCGGCGGTGGTCGCGCCTGGCACCGGCAAGTGATGCTGATATTTGCGGTATATTTCGAGGATATCCTCATCACCGAGCCAGGCCTTATCACAGAGCCAGTAGCCTGTATCGCCGCCGTCCCATGCGCTGTCCGACAGCGTCTCGATGTCAAAACGGTCTATCCATTGGCGTGCCTCTTCATCCCGGCCTTGCAGCTCCAGGTTGACGCACTGGTAGGGACGGCCCCAAGGCGCGCCGCCGGATTCGAACAACTCGACCGCCTTTTCAAGCTCTTTCGAAGACAGGTCAAGATTGCCCCGGGACTGTTCCACGAGGCCTGTCAACATGGTTGATATGGCAAGCCCCATTGAATCTCCCTGGCGCTCTGCCAACGGAATGAGCTCCTTGTCCAGACTGGAGCATTCATCGAAACGACCGGCAAACACTAGCGAGAATTTCGCCATCCACAGGCACTGCACCAGGTGCCAATCCTGGTTCAGTTCCCGGCGCATTGAGGCCGACTCGAGCGCCGCCTGGACACCGAGATCACCGTACATTTGCCAGTGATAGTCAAGCGCCTGCATCTGTACCACATCAACCAGCAACTGGCGATCATCAAATCTACTGGCCATGGCCACGGCATCGGCGTGTAACTGCGCTGCATTTTCCGGTTCCGGGCTCATCCCGTAGGCCATGCCTTGTGCAGATAGCAGGCGCGACTTCTCCGGCGAATCTTCGTCGCCGATCAGTGACTCGGCATGTCTTATTGCCTGCAGTGCGTCAGACCGTCGCCCGCCGATAATGAGCACGTTGGCGAGGTGTGCCGTCACCGTTACGGCCTGGCCGTTCTCGCCCGCCGCCTCGTACGCAGCAACCGCTTCCTGCAGATCCGTGGCGGCACCGGCTCCGTCGCCCAGACCAAGCCGCGCGGAAGCTCTGCTCTGCAGCAGATCACCTCGCAACACGGAATGTTGATCGGACGCCATCGACAGCGCAGTGTCGTAAAAAGCAACCGCCTCGTCCATGGCTGCCGTGCCTTCGGCATTCCTGCCGGCGATTTGTAGCCAGTGCAGCGTCTTGTCCAGATCGGCATAGCTGCCGGCTTCGACCAGGTGAAAAGCCAGGTCGGCAGCATGGGCGTCGAGATCTTTCGCGCGGACCCGCTCGATCGCATCGACCACCAGCAAGTGCAGTTTCTGCCGGCGCAAGGCGGAAATCGCATCGAGCACGGTATAGCGGGCGAGCGCGTGGACAAACTCGTACCTCAGTTCGCGTTTTCCACTCGAGCGCTTGACCAGGTGCGCGGCCTCGGCCTCCTCGATGCTGTCCAGCACGTCGTCGCCGACGGCGGCTTCGAGAACCGGTACGCGAAAGCGCAGCCCAATCACGGCCGCCGCCTTCAGCATGTCCTGGGTTTCCTGGCGGAGCCTGGCAATGCGGCGTCCCGTCACCAGTCGAACGCTATCGGGTACGTCCAGGGCAGTCGAATCGATGCCGGTCAGCCAGTTGCCGTCGGCGTCGAACAACCGGCCTTCATCGGTCAGATGCTCATAAACCGACTGTACGAAGAATGCATTACCGTCGGTTTCTTCGAAAATGGCGTCGACGATGCTCGGTGGCGGAGTCTGACCGCTGAGTACCGTCATCATTGACAGAACGTCATCCCGGTTGAAGCGGCGCAGAGCGATGCGCGTGACAAACGTTTCCCGTGACATCGAGGCGAGCATTCGTTTGAACGGTTCACCAAGGTCCGACTCGACATCGCGGTAGGTCCCCACCATCAGGATGGGCAATTGCCGCACATGGGGCGCCAGGTGCTCGAACAGTGAGATGCTCGACTCGTCGGCCCAGTGCAGGTCATCGAACAGCATCACGACCGGGCAGCACCGGCCGAGGCGCGTCAGAAACTCGAGCACGGCGTTGAACAGGAACCGCTGCTGTTGTTCCGGCGGCAGCTCGGTGGATTCCGGTATGCCGGGAAAAACCCGGCGCAGCTCGGGCAGCAGCTTTGCCATTTCCGGCGCGGCATTGCCCAGCGCGCTGCCCAGCGTATCGACTGGCAGAACCTGGATAATTTCTTCCAGGATTTCACTGCTCGTAATGAACGGCACGCTGCGGTCTTCGTAGGCATGCCCTGTTAACGGCAATAGCCCCATGTCGCGACCTATGGCCAGTGTTTCTTCTCCCAGTCGCGACTTGCCTACACCGGGCTCACCACCGATCAGCACAATGCCACCGACGCCGTCTTTCGCTGAGCGCAGGCACTGACGCAGTGTGTCGCATTCGGCGTGCCGGCCGATCAGTTCACCAGGATCGGGCGGCGCCAGTTTCAGCGCATCGAAGTCGACCGGCTTGGGCTCTGAAAACTCGAACGCCTTCGGCAAGGTATCGGCGTCGGTGCTGGTGTCTTTGGTAAGGACAATGCCTTTGGGTGTCCAGTCGTAGACCCACGACAGGAGCAGTGCCAATAAAAATCCTGCGGCAACACCAGCAACCAGCACTTTGCCGGTCCAGGCCGGCAATTCCAGCAGTCCGATCAGCACGTCACCAACCTGCAGCAGCACCCAGCCGCCGATCGCATAGGCCACCGCGACCGGAATGACTTTCCTTCTGATGACCTCTTTAAAGAAACGCCGCAAGACTTATCCCCCTCCCGGTCAGTTCTTCAAAGGACGTGTGGCCTGCCGCAGCCATGCGGCGTCCTGATAATAACGCGGTTCAATGCTCTTCACCATGCCAGGCCTCAGCGCTCTTGCCGTGAAAGTATTCATAGAGCCGTGACTCAGCAGCCCCGTTCCCAGGGGGTGGGAATGGATCCTTTTCGCGCACGTATGGCCCGGTACCCGGGTACAGGAAATCGTCGATGGGGGCCAGGTAGTGCTCATTGAGCAAGTGGCCCCATTCGCCCTTCTGTTCGAACAATGGGCCGTCGATCTCGATCGTTGCCTCGTTGCCTTCGCGCAGTGGCGACAGGATGCCCAGCCTGGCCACCCAGTCGAATTCATTGGCGTAGTGTTCCATGTAGGGTATCGGTTTGGTGGCGTGCAGGTAGCGCATCTTGTCGGCGCAGTTGGCAAACGTGAATATCTCGAGTTTCTTCAGTCGGTCCATCACGTGTGCTGACTGGTCACGAGTGAATTCCCACAAGGCATGGGCGAGGCTGTTGCGCAGGGCTTTTTGGCTTTCCGTCTCGACTTTGCCCATCAGTTCCTTGGTGAAACCATGCCACTTTGGCTCTTCCTCAAGGGCAAGATCACTTTTCAGTGCGTCGCCAATCACGGCCAGAACATTGGACATGATAATCGTGCCCTGTGAGTGGGCGATGACGATCACGCGCTCTATGGCTTCCGAGTTGAGTGCTTCGAGAATGGCTGCGGCCGCCCGCCAGGCCGGCTCGGTCATGATGGTCTTGTCGCAAAACTGCAGGCCCTTGCCGATCATGCATTCCAGCAGATCTGCCGGCAGGGAGCAGGTCGCATTATTTACCACAGTCACCGGCCGGTGAAACAAGTGGGCAAGGTAGGCCGAATTGTACCGGGCCACGTCTGCGTTGGTGGCGATACCGTTGATGAAAAACCAGTGCTCCTTTGGAAAGCTGCAGAAGCCGGCGTATTCATCGGGTTGGCGGAAGAAACCGGTCGGCCGCCAGAAACGGCGGTTGACCACCGGCGGCAATAGCATCCGGGCCAGGTCAGGTGTCGATTCGGGCAGTGCCGGTACCGACAGATCCAGCAGGAACCTCGCCAACACCGTGGGACGCCAGGGGCTCAGGATATTGTATTCGGAGAACTTGCGGATGGGGTGCGCCCGTTTCCGGCAACCGCATAGAACGGACGATATAAACCCTCCGCAATCCATGTCGGAGGCTGCACACGCCGCTTTCAGCAGCTCCCGCAGGCTGTTCGCCGCGGGCCGGGCAAGGAACTTGTCCGGATTGAAGGCGGGTTGGCTCTTCGCCGGGTTCATCCTTTCAATATGAACGCCTTCTTTCGGGGCGGCATTGACGAAGATCAGGCGTGTGGGTCAGGTCTGTTTGCGGCAGTTAGGATTTCCTTTGCATTTGGAAACAATGCGTTCGTCCATCGCAACTGAATCGAGAAGACCTATTGAGAGTGGATATCAAGCGTTTGGGGGCTGGCGGAGCCTTTTTCGAAGAGATTGAAATATTGAAGGGACAGCGATTACCGGCGTTTCTTGATATTCTGGTTTTCGAATGAGCTTAGAAATATATACTAAGTTCACCTGACTGTTGTGCGGGAATGGAAGCCATGACCAGTAACAATAAGCAAATCACACCGAAATTGATCCCTAAATACGCTACAGGACACTTTGGTCCACTTAATCGCCTGCAGACAGATGTTACGAAAATTTTGGTGCGGGAGGCAGAACAAGAAAACATGGTCTTTACCCAGGCCGCTGTGAATTATTTACTGGAAGAAATCGAAGATCCCGAAATCTCAGAAAAATATAAAACACCTGAAACGAGAGATGTTTTGCTTCGACTATTGACGGTGGCATCCGAACATACCAGAAGTCGATCTGAATTTAAGACTCTCTTGTCATTTGCCTCGATAAAGCGAGCGCTGAAAGTATTTCCCTGCCCAAAACCCTGGTGTTAAGCATGGACGACTACGATTTCAAGAAATTTGCGGCTGAAACGATGATCGATGTGTCAAGGCTGTTAGTTACGCTTGCAAGTGGTTTCTTCGTTTTGAGTACTACCTTGATCAATGTTCTTTCAGATGGTGCAAATGATCCATTGAATGATTTCTGGTCTCTTATAACCTGTTGGCTATGTTTGATAGCCAGTATCGCGGCGGGAATCCTCGCCCTCGGCGGCATCGCAACCAGCGCACACAACGACGAGGAATTCGATGTGGATGCGACCGTCACAAAATGGATGCTGCGAGTACAGCAAGTACTTTTCGTTCTGGCTTTCGGGTTTGTCTCTTGGTTCGCAATCGCCAATAAATAGATTTTTAATACCGTTGGGGTTGGACCATCGTATGTATTTGATATATTTTAAGTAATTGGATTCAAACACCAGCAACGTCTTTAACGTTTGTATTCATAGGCTTGTAGCCTGTTTTATTGGTCCGAGCCTTTAGTGTTTTTGTGTATCACCCCACCCTCGCAGCTGAAATTTTTCCTGGCAGGGAAACGGACCCTCGATAAACCAGTGCGTGTGGCCCCCCTGGCTCAGGGCAGAAACCTGGCTACCCCGGGTCTCAAAGTCGCCGTGACAGCAGACACCCGCCACATGGTCCCGCAGGATGGACTTGGCGGTTTCCGCGGTAAATTTACCTTCATTGCTCCGGCACAGCTGCCTGACGTGCCCTTCCCTGGACAGGGGTGACAGAACGCCCTCGTCGCCTCCGGTAAACAAGCGGGCAAAATCAAAATCCCGCTCGTTTGCGGCTGCTGTTGCCAGCCCAAAGACGCGGTCCAACTCCGAATGCCGCAGATCGCCCTTGCCGTGAATACTGAGGCTGTTGGAAATGGAGCGTGTGCCGCTGGTAATTTTCTCGGCTACCCAGTAACGCCCTGCGGTCTCCAGCACCCAGGCCTCATCTTTGTCCGCAATCAGGTAGGAGTTGTGATAGTTGAAGCTAAAGTGCTCGGCGCAATTCCCGCCCTGGCCGTATTCCTCCATCAAATCAACGATCAACTGCAAAGCCTCGCCGGCCGTTGCCGCACGCTCCAGCCCCAAACGCACCAGGTCCATACCCAGCAGCCCGGTTTCTGCATAGGGCTCGGTCGTCCAAACAGCTTCGTTACCGATCACCACACCGTGTTCATTCGCCCCCATCTCAGCGCCCCACATCCAACGCGGCTTGGAAAGAATCACCGCGAATGTCTGCCTGGCCTGGGGGATTTGCAGGTAAGTGCATTGCATCGCGTCACCCGCTACGTGGCGCTGAGCTGGAAAGGCCATTACATCCTGAACCTCACCACTGGGGCGGTCGCTGTTTTTACCGAAGATCAGTTCTCCGCCCAGCGTCACATCGGGTAAGGCTACAAAGGTATCGCACACGTTGGTCTCATGAGTTGGCGCACTATTGCCGATGGGTTTGATATTACATGCAAATTAGATTCGACCCCATCCCACGCTTCGTTTTCCAAATGGAACAGACCCAATCACCCCTGATCACCGGACTATCCTGGGATCGCATGGCGGTTGAGATCTACAACGACCTGGTGCAGCGCGGACAAGCTGTCGGTGGCCTGTTCCACTCAACTTGCTAATGGCGTAAGGCCAATGTAATCTGCGTTGACGCCCAATTTTGTGACGACATCAAAGCGGCCATACCGGCCGCTGACAATACCCCCTAAAGGCCCAATTCACTGTGAGATCCGAGACGCACAAGTTGCAGTACTGCGATATCGGGCTTTCGGTAAATCAAAACCAGGTTGGGCTTGATGTGACAATCGCGGTGGTCTTTCCAGTCGCCAATCAGCGCATGGTCGTGGTGCTTTTCGGCCAACGGCTGATCATTTGCAAGCGCGGTGAGAACGTCGATGAAATCGACTTCCAGCGTTGCCCGGTACGATCCTTTCGCTTCGCGCTTGTAGTCACGTTTGAACTGACTCGTGCGTTCAATCGTCCGCATTCAGGTCCGCCATTAGATCATCTACAGTGGCGAACGAAGACAGTTTGCCACGACGCGCTTCCTTCATGGCCTCGATGGTTTCCTTGTTTGGAACCAGCGGCTCGAAAGGCAGCGCCTTCTCGCGAGCGACACGAGTGAGCATGATGCGAAAAGCATCTGATACGGTAAGCCCCATCGCTGCTAACACGACGGTGGCTTCTTCTTTAATGTGCTCGTCAATCCGCGCACGCACAACAGCATTTGCAGGCATAATCTAACTCTCCATCTAAGTGAGCTACATTGTAGCCCACGACTTCGAAACGATCAAATGAGAACCACTGCCCACCCTCAACAAAAATATACATTTAGATATATAATTATATGAATTCAATCAAGCAAAAAATGCACTGAAAGCAACGACTGGCAGGTGGGTAGCATGAGTAAAGACCAAGAGTTCAAAAGCGTCTGGGACGCATTGGAGGATGACCCTGTTCGTGCGCAAAACCTGAAATTGCGATCAGCACTCATGATTGAAATCAGGGAAAAAGTAAACGAACTGGGAATAACCCAAACATGGGAAATTTCGCATTGATAGTTTGGTCGACATGGCACACCGCCTCGACCTGAATGTATCAATACGCCTGGCCTCGTGAAGGAATAGGGAGTGGAGGCCGCTATTTAACATAATGACGTTTCCGCGGAAACGTCATTATGTTAAATGCACCACTGCGATTCGCAGGGAATGCCATCACCGTCCCCGTCCATCCTGGTATTTGGGCAATTCTGAATGAAATATTTGGCCTCGGCGCATGAGGTCATTTGGAAACAATGCGTTCGTCCATCGCAACTGAATCGAGAGAATGAAGCCGGATTGGATATCAAGCGTGCGGGGGCCGATGGCGCCTTAGTCACAGCCACGGTCTTTTGATAGCGAGAGTAGACAAACGCTCCAGCGATGCCCCCGACAAGCAGCAGCATCACAACTCCTGGCACCGATGAAGATCTGCGGTTTCGGGATATTTTCTTCGGAATCCGATCGCTTGCCCTGGTGACATCTACCGCACAGGGACGACCCTGTTTGTCCTTTGAAAGGGAAAACGAGACCAGTTGGTTAACTTGTGGTCGCTTGCTTTTGTCGGCGAATGCGTTGATGTATACGAATACCTGCTTGGCGCCGGATTCGGGGGTGATGAAGCCGTAGCCTTTTTCGGACTTCCAGAAGGTGATTTTTCCTTTGATGCGCATCCTGCCTCCCCTTGTACTTTTGCTTTTATCAGCGCCCAGTTTTAGCAGATTCAGAAATTGAATGAAACAAGCCCTGGTTCTAAGCCGTCATCAGGTTAATGATCGTCGGCACCTATGAAACTCAAGCCAGGTATCATTTCGAGGAATTGCCTGCTTTGATCACAATTCCTCGTTATCACCTATACTTTCAGCACAAAATGCCTCTTGAGGGCGCATAACCGGGACGGAGAACACTTCATGACAGAAAAAACAAAGATTTCACGGCGTGATTTTGGGCGCAAAATTGGCCTCACCGCGGCCGGAGTGGCGTTACTTCAACCGCAAGCACTTTTGGCTGCAGGCGTAACCCCGGAGCAGGTCAAAGGCCCTTTTTATCCAGACAGCGATG
>Ga0265309_10000805_pt1 | contig 13191 bp, 16 predicted proteins | sample Helome_FD_192492 | JGI IMG/M metagenome (GOLD analysis project Ga0265309, IMG submission 192492) | Marine sediment microbial communities from subtidal zone of North Sea - Hel_20160524 (Illumina Assembly) | ecosystem: Environmental > Aquatic > Marine > Subtidal zone > Sediment ...
TACAATAGCATACATAGTATGAGTTTTAAATTAATCTGTTTGCCAATCCTTATTCATAAGGATAAAAGCGGGTGCAAATATACTGCTAAATCAGTAAAAGACAAGGCTTAGCTTCGCAAATTGTTGGTGGATTTAAACAATTGCATAAAGGAAAGTGTAAGAACCAGCGCGGTTGCAAAACCCATGATCGCTACTGTAAAAAATACGATCCCTTCAAAATTCTCAAAGCTTTTGAACCAGATTGTCGTTAATTCCTGAAGAAATTCCGGGTTGATCTCCGTTGAATAGACTGCAAAAAAAATGGTGAACACTATAGTTGCGATAAAACCTGTTACAACTCCAGCTGTGAAACCACTGCCATAGTTGAATTTTTCGCCTTTCTTTAATTTGAAGATCTTGATAGCCTCATAAATACCAAATCCTGTGATCACCCCATTGAACAAACTAAACCATACCTGAGTATGCAGGCCAAAAAGAGAAAGGATAAGGAAATAAGCGATCAGACAACCTGAAGTAGCTATTCCAAACCGAATGGGCAATGCAAATTGTTTCATGGTCTGTCGGACTTATTATCCCTTTAAATTAAGCAATTATGCGTAATTAATCACTTTTGATGATGAAGCTTTAACAGCTGAGCTTTTGGAGTAGGGGCTGTTTGCTCCTTTCTTATTCAATCTTAGTTTGAGTTCTTCTATTGACCAGATAAACTCCTAATAAGATGATCAAAGCAGCAAATAGCTGCTGAGGTTTAAACAGCTCCCCATCCAGCAGGCCCCAAAGTACGCCCACAATGGGTATCAAATAGGTGACTGAAACAGAAAATACGGGGGTTGAGAGCTGTATCAAGCGATTGAACATCACCTTGGCAATACAAGTTCCGAATATAGCGAGGATAATAATATAGGCCAAAGACGACATAAAGTAAGGACCTTGCACAACTTCCTCATCTGTCACTCCCGAAAAAGCTGAAATGATCAGCGCCGGGACGACCATCACCATAAAATTTCCAGTCGCAATTCCCAGGGGCGAGACATCCTGTAATTTGCTCTTTATGATGTTAGCGTTGAATGCATAACCAATGGTCGCCAGAATAACCAGGCCGGCATAGGTATAATTCTGATCCGGATTTATAGATGCGCCCAGAACGATGAGTAGGATCGCCCCAAGTAAACCTACGAAGACGCCCAAAAACTGTCGCAATGAAGAAATTATGCCGAACCAAAGAAAACCAACAATTATCGTAAACAGTGGGACTGTGGAATTTAAAATGGAAGCAATGCTGCTATCTATTTCCGATTGCGCAAATGCAAAAAGGAAAACAGGTATGAAACTCCCGATCATCCCCGATACTGCGATCCATTTCCATTGTTCCCTGGATATACCCCTAAGAGAACGAAATCCTATTATCGCCATGAATAAGGAAGTAATGAGAACTCTCATAACCCCTAATTGAACTGGATTAAAGCCTTCAAGCCCTTTCTTAATAAGTATATAAGAGGATCCCCAAATGAGCGATAAGACAATCAGATAGTACCATTTGCGATGTACGTCGCTCATAGAAGAAGGTTTCCACAAAATTGGGACTTTTTTATCGAGTATTTGCATCCCGATTCACTAATTTTGAAAGCATAAATCAGGAGTAGATATGCGTAGTAGATTAGTACTTTTTATAGCTTTATTTAGTCTCTTATTGGGGTGTAAAGATCAGAATAAAACATCCGGTTTAAGTCAAATGCAGGAGGTCATGGCAATTCATGATGAAGTAATGCCTCAAATGTCTACCCTAGCCAAATTGGTAGGTGAACTTAAATCAAATGCAGATTCAACTGAGCAGGGACTTAAATATGCCTCATCTATGGAAGATCTTCAGGATTCGCATAAGGCCATGATGGACTGGATGCAAGGGTTTGGGTCTCGCTTCACTTCAGATGAGATTCTAAATGGCGCCCCTTTATCAGAGGAAAAACAAGAATGGTTAGATGAGGAGGAAAAAAAGGTGGTGGCGCTAAAAAAACAGATATTGGAAAGCATTGACGAAGCTCAAGACTTATTGCAAGACTAAGGTTTTCCCTTATTTATAAAAATGAAGGCTGGCCGACATCTGTATTTCCTCCAGAGATCAGTATCCCCACTTTTTTACCCTCGAAATAATGTGGCTCGCGGAGAACAGCTGCTACAGCCACTGCACTGGACGGTTCTATTATGATCTTCATGCGTTCCCACACCCAACGCATGGCATCTTTGATCTCTTGTTCCTCTACACGGATGATCCTGCTGACATGTTTTTTGATAATAGGGAAAGAGATGTCGCCTAACTGGGTCCGTAGACCATCAGCAATGGTGTTTGTAGTTTTATTGGTCTCTATTCTGCCGCTCTGCAAGGAACGATAGGCATCATCTACCTCGAAAGGTTCTGCCCCGATCACTTCACAATTATTACTTAGAAATTTTGCGGCCAATGCCGTGCCGGCAAGGAGTCCCCCGCCACCCACAGGAGCAACCAGGCAATTTAAATCAAGTACTTTGTGTATCAATTCTACGGCCGCTGTTCCCTGGCCAAGGATCACCTGTAGATCGTTGGATGGATGAACAAAAGTTGCTCCGGTCTGTTCTCTTATTTTGTTTGCAGCGGCTTCACGGGCTTCCAGGGTCGGTTCACAATCGGTGATCTTGCCCCCGTACAGCTTCACTGCTTCCCGCTTTATCTTAGGGGCATTCGTCGGCATAACTATATAAGCAGGAATACTCAAATTTCCTGCTGCTCTGGACAGTGCCTGGGCAAAATTTCCGGATGAATGGGTAACAACGCCTTTTTTGCGATCTTTCTCGGAAAGTGAAAGGATCGCATGTGTCGCCCCCCGGATCTTATAGGATCCTGTGCGCTGCAAATTCTCGGCTTTAAAAAAGACTCGTGCACCAATCCTTTGGTTAAAGAGCGAAGAGGTAAGCACGGGAGTGTGATGTACATGCCCTTTGATCTTTTCCCAGGCTTTAAATACAAGTTCGGGATTAACAGGATTAGGTGTAGATACTTTCATTTCCAACGCAGCGATTCCATTAATACCCGAATATCGCGTTGCATGTAAGCAGCCGCGGGATAAATGGAATCATAATTAGGTTTACTGTAAAAATAGAGAGATCCTGTCAGAAAGTGACGCGTGCTATCTGTTACATAAAATTGAGCCTGCGATGCTGCATCGCCTTTTACTTCGTAGAACATACCATAGACATCGTTGTCTTCATTGACAAAGGGTTGTTCGTAAATAGCATCGGCTTTTACAACATGTTCGTAGGCAAACTTTTGCGCATCTGAAAGCAATATGTCGAGATTCCCATCTATAGCCTTATAATTTAAAAACAAAGTGCCTTTCATGCTTGGATATTGCAATTGATATCCTCCCTTTGACCTAGTGATTATAGCCAACGAATTATATGAGAAGCTAAAGTTTTCTGCTTTATAATCCATGTTCTCACCAGCTGAATAATCCAATCTTAACATGGCCTTAGGCTTGGGCACAACTGCTTCTTCACAAGCGGAAACCAAACACATGAAGGCTATCAATAATAGCAAGTATCTATACATGAGGTAAGGTAAATTTGATTTGTTTTAACCTTTTCTTGTCCAGGCTTTCCACTAAAAATTGATAGTCATTGAATTTGATCTTCTCTCCACGACGTGGAAATTTACCTGCGATCTCCAGGACAAAACCCGCAATTGTCTCGGATTCTCCTTTTTGTTCTTCGAACAATTCTTCATCATCCAGCTTAACTACCCGGTAAAACTCTTTTAAAGTAGTCTTACCATCAAATACATAGTTATACTCGTCAATTTTTGAAAAGATAAGGTCTTCATCGTCAAATTCATCGCTGATATCTCCTACGATCTCCTCAATGATATCTTCCATGGTTACAATACCGGAAGTCCCGCCGTACTCGTCTACGACAACTGCTAAATGGTTTTTCTTTTCCTGGAATTCTAGAAGTAAATCGTCTAGTTTTTTATTCTCGGGAACAAAATAGGGTTCCCTGATAAGGTCGGCCCATTGATATGTTTGCTTTTCCAAATGGGGCAATAGGTCCTTTACATGCAAGACCCCCAAGACGTTGTCCATACTCTCAGAGAAGACAGGAATACGCGAATATCCGTGATTTTGGATCTCGGTTAATACTTCCTGGAATTCCATCTCTTCATTTAGAGCAAAGATGTCTATTCGCGGGCGCATTACCTGCTTGGTATCGGTATTTCCAAATGAAACGATCCCTTCCAGGATTTTCTGTTCTTCCTTCGTTGTATCGCCCTCAGATGTCAATTCCAGTGCCTGCGATAAATGATCTACAGAAAGGTTAGATTTTGTCTTGCCTAATTTAGCATACATAAGATTACTAACGTCTCCCATGGGCCTGCTTAAGGGGCTAAAAAGGATGTCGAGCACTTTGAGCGGATAAGCCATAAAGAATGAGAATGCCCTGCGATTCCTATTGGCATAAATCTTAGGTAAGATCTCCCCAAACATAAGGATCAGGAAGGTGGCAACTAGAACTTCCAGTAAAAAACGCAGTGAAACAAGATCGAATACCTTAAAAGTTATTTGCTTAAATAGCGTATCTCCTATAGAATTAAAAAGGAGAACTATCCCAATATTGATCGCATTATTGGCTATCAATATAGTTGCCAGGAGTCTTTTAGGCTTTTTTAGAAGTCGGACAAGTATTTTTCCACGAGCTGTTTTCTCTGACTCAATTTCATTGATCTCTGTTTGAGATAATCCAAACAAAGCCACCTCGGCACCAGAGATCATTGCTGAGCAACCTAAAAGCAATAGAAGAATAACGCATTTTAGTATAAACACGGTATTTAGGGTCAATAAACTAATCAGTGAACTTAAAGGATCAGGATCCAATAGCGACTTGTTTTAAAAGCTTGATTAGAACGGTAGATCGTCTTCCTCGGCAGAAGCCATAGGTTCTACAGAAGGAGATGTATCTGCCTCCGTTTTCATAGGTTGTGCCGGCTCGTTAGACACAGGGTTTGCCGACTGGTTAGCATCGCTCTTATTAGACAGGAAAGTAAAGTCCTGTACATGAACCTCTGTCGTATACCGGTTATTTCCGTCTTCTCCCTGCCATTGTCGGGTCTTTAACCGACCTTCTACATAGATCTTATCTCCTTTGCTCAAATACTTTTCACAGATCTCTGCAGCCTTATTTCGAACTACAATGTTGTGCCATTCCGTATTGGTCACTTTTTCACCGCTCTGCTTGTTCGTATAGGTCTCATTGGTAGCCAGTGGGAACCGGCCAATACAATTACCTCCTTCGAAATAATGCATCTTTACTTCATCCCCCAGATGCCCTATTAGCATTACTTTATTTAATGTTCCGCTCATAATTTTAATCTTGGGTTAAAAGTACGAATTTTTAAAAGCACTGATGGCTTCTTGAATTAAAACTGGGACAGGTAATTCTTCTATTTCATCCCAGGGGGTTCCATCACCCAAAAGTTCTGAAGTTTCTACGATCCAAAACTTCGTATATAGGTGTTGATGGGATAATTTATGAACGGTATCCTCCGCATAGAGTTGACCGGTAATCTTGTAGTTCTTAAGTCTTAAAACTTCTCCGGAAACTGCTCTGATCTCTGTGTTATCGATAGGCCCTTTTGTTTCCAGTAAAGGAAATTCAAACAAATGTTGCCATATATCCTTTGGCCCTCTCCGGATCATTCGAGTGTTGGCCGACTTATCCATGATCAGGAGATAATTAAAATAGCGTTTGCGAATGGGTTTTTTGGCTTTTTTTACCGGACGCATCGTGATAGTATTTCGGGCCAGTGCCAGGCAACCATCAGCAATTGGGCATGATGCACATGTAGGATTAGACGGCTTGCATACTTTGGCACCCAGCTCCATTATGCCCTGGTTATAATCCCCGGGTCGAACCTCATCTATCAATTCGTTTGCAAGTGAGTTAAAATATTTTACCCCTTGTGAGCTATTTATAGGGTATTCTACATCAAAATATCTGGACAAGACTCTATATACATTTCCATCTAAAACAGCTCTTTTTTCGTTATAACAAATAGATGCGATGGCACTTGCCGTATAATCGCCTACCCCCTTTAAACGCACTAATTCTTGATAATTTTCCGGAAATCTACCCTCAAGTTCTCCTACAATGTATTTGGCAGTTTCATGCATATTTCTGGCGCGGGAATAATATCCCAAGCCTTGCCATTGTTTTAGTATTTCCGATTCAGATGCCTTAGAAAGATCAAATATAGAAGGGTATTTGCTTATAAAAGCTGTATAGTAAGGTAATCCTTGCGCAACACGCGTTTGTTGCATAATGATTTCTGACAGCCAAACAGGGTATGGATCCTTTGTATTTCGCCACGGTAAATGCCGTTTATTTCTGTCATACCATTTCAGAATATTTTTCGAAAACGACATAGCTACTAAAATAAGTGCCAAAGTAATGCTTTCTTCATTTAAAATTAGGCTATTAGCGGGATGTAACGAATTTAATTTTTATATTTGCCTGCCTGAAAAACTTACATAAACTAAAATCAAAATGACTAAAGCTGACATTGTTTCGAGGATTTCGGAAAAACTCGGAATGGAAAAAGGAGACGTGCAAGCCACTGTTGAATCCTTCATGGATGAAGTAAAAAATTCACTGGAAAACGGTGATAATGTATACTTAAGAGGATTCGGAAGTTTTATTATTAAAAGGCGCGCGGAAAAAACCGGTCGTAATATTTCAAAGAATACAACGATCAAGATTCCCGCACACAACATACCTGCATTCAAGCCGGCGAAAGTTTTTATCGAGAGTGTAAAAACTAACGTTCTGGTAGATTAGTAAAGACAAACACAGAGTTATATGCCGAGTGGGAAAAAAAGAAAAAGACATAAGGTAGCGACACATAAGCGCAAGAAGCGCAGAAGAGCTAACCGCCACAAGAAAAAGTAGTTAATTAACTACTTTTTCGTTTTTACGTTCATTGACATATTGTAGAGAAGGATTTTCCTGGGAAATATCCCTAAAATTATTTTGTTTAATCCATTTGTTCCTAAAACTGGGAACAGATATAAATATAAACAGGTGAATAGAGAATTAATCGTGAGATCTAGTTCTGACGCCGTTGATTTTGCCTTATTAAAAGATGGAAAGCTTATTGAACTTCACAAACATGAGGATAAACAGTCCTTTAATGTAGGAGATATAATGATTGCGAAAATTAGAAAGCCTGTGGTAGGTCTAAATGCTGCATTTGTAAATGTAGGATACGAAAAAGACGCTTTTTTACACTACCATGATTTAGGTCCGCAACTGTCTTCAATGTTGAAATTTGTGAAAAGTGTCAGTACAGGTAAATTAAGAGATTATAGTCTTAAAAATTTTCCATTTGAAAAAGACATAGATAAGCATGGCAGCATAAAAGATGTCATAAAAGCCAATCAGTCATTATTGGTCCAAATCGTCAAAGAACCCATTTCAACTAAAGGCCCGAGAATAAGTTCGGAACTTTCGTTAGCGGGTCGGTACCTCGTTATGGTACCTTTCTCTAATCGTGTTTCCGTATCACAAAAAATTGGAAGCCGTGAAGAAAAAGACAGATTAAAAAGACTGGTAAAAAGTATCAAACCCAAAGGATTTGGGGTTATCATACGGACCGTTGCAGAAGGCAAAAAAGTAGCGGAATTAGATAAAGATCTTCAGAACTTGCTGACCAAATGGACAGCAATGTGCAAGAAATTGTATAGAGCACCAACACCATCCAGAGTCCTGGCAGAAGATAACCGGGCCTCATCTATCCTTCGTGATGTATTTGATGATACATTTACGGGGATTCATGTGGATGATAAGACACTTTATACACAGATCAAAGATTATTTACTAGAAATTGCACCTTCCAAGGAATCCATAGTTAAACTTTATAAGTCTTCCACTCCAATTTTTGAGAAATTTGGAATAGAAAGACAGATTAAAACTTCATTTGGCCGAACTGCTTCAATGAGTAGAGGTGCCTATTTGGTTGTTGAGCATACGGAAGCGTTACATGTTATTGACGTGAATAGTGGTAACCGATCCAATAAGGCTAAAAATCAAGAAGATACCGCACTCGAAGTAAATTTATTGGCTGCCGCCGAAGTAGCGAGACAATTGCGTCTTCGAGATATGGGCGGAATAATCGTAATAGATTTCATTGACATGGTTCGGTCCGAAAATCGTCGGAAATTATATAACCATCTTCGAGAAGAAATGAAGGATGATCGGGCTAAACACAAAGTGTTACCCCCGAGCAAATTTGGTCTTATACAGATCACCCGGCAACGAGTTAGACCTGAGGTAAATATTAAAACTACCGAGGTTAACCCTAGCGGTAATGGGCAAGAAATTGACGCGCCTATTATGTTGGTGGAAAAGATCGATCATGAGCTTGAAAAGATTATGAAGGGTAAGCATAAGAATATGGGTATTGTATTAAATACACACCCGTTCATTGCTGCTTATTTAACTAAAGGATTCCCATCCATTCGGTCCAAATGGTTTATGGAGCATAAAAAATGGATCAAGATCCAGCCAAGAGATGCCTATACATATTTGGAATACCGATTTAAGGATAAATCTGGTGCAACAGTAAAAGTTTAAATAAATATAAAGCGACCCCGCTAAAGGGTCGCTTTTTTTATTTAGATTCATTTGTCTTTTCAAAGCCCTGGATGAAACCAGTATCTGAAAATATTGCCTTTAAGGAAGCCATGTCAAACCTGGAGCGCTTTTGCGCATACCAGGAACGTTGTATTCTTGAAGTACAACAAAAATTGAAGGGTTTTGGACTATCCCTAGAAGATGAATTAACTCTCATCGATAAATTAATACAAAGCGATCTGTTGAATGAAAATAGATTTGCAATACAATATGCCCGTGGAAAATTCCGGATAAAAGAATGGGGGGCAGTGCGGATCCGGAGACAGCTCAGATCAAAGAAGATAGCCGAAGACGCTATTCAGCATGCATTAGACCAATTAGATCCGGTTGCATACAAAGAAGTCTTCGACGCCTTGGCAATTAGAAAACTTGAAGGGATCAAACAAAAGGATGTCCAACAAAAACGCAAAAAATTAACCGACATGCTCCTGTATCGAGGTTGGGAATCTGAATTAGTATATGATAGAGTCAGAGAACTTATCCCATTTTCCTAAATTTTAGTAGGTCATTTTGATTGAAGAACCGACTGAGTGCGTGCTATTGCCTTTTGATTTTTTTGATCTATCCAGGATTGCCCCTTTACTTTTCGCATCAGATTATCAAAATGCCTCATAATTATAATGTTATAGATGGCTTTCATAAAGTGCTGCGGCTTCCTTGCAATAGATCTAAGACTCATAGAAAAACCGGGGGTGTGGTAGTGCATATAATGCCAATATCCTTCCGGGATATAAAGCATTTCCCCGTGTTTTAACGACCCTCTGAATCCTTTTGCATATTTGAGCCCCGGCCATTTTTCATAATCCGGATTGGCAAAATTAATGGCCTCATGAGTGATCAGTGAATGCGGGATCTTGTACATAAACCTGCCTTCCGATTGTGGGAACAATATACACTCCTTATCTCCCTCAAAGTGAAAGTGAAAAATGTTGGCCAGGTCGATATCATAGTGCATAAAAGTGTAGGAATCTGTTCCCCCGAAGAATAGCATGGGCAGCCCTTTTAAAAATCGTACACCGAGATCCGGATACAAAAAATCGGATTGCAATTTTGGCACTTCTTTAAAGATGTTCCACAAAAAAATTCTGAATTTGGTAGGTTCCCGATGCAGAAGATCAATGTACTCACTCATCTTCATGGTAGCATGGGGTTCATTAAACCCGTCTTTGTAATCTACCGGTCTGTTATCGTACAACGGTACGTTTTTCTCGCCCGCTATTTCTTTCATATAACTTAAATTCCATTTGGTAAAAGCAGGCCAGTCTGAGATCTGCTCTTCAAGGATAACCGGACGCTGGGGAATGAGGTAATTTTTTTTGAACCCCTCGGCATTTATTGATTTTATTTTTTGGATCTCCTCTAAGTACACTTATATGTAATTTTTCTGTCTATGTGGATCACCCTTAGAACGGCATTTTTTTAAAATTCGTGCCATCACTAATTAAAAATAAAATGTGCGCTTTAGTAAGATTTCCCAAACGATCAGAATTTCCTGAGATGGCATTGTTTATCTTGCAAATATGAGAATTATCCATTAATCTGGTGAGAATTGCATCTATATTAAAAACATGGCTTTTTACCCTTGGCCAGGCCAGGCAACGTACGATTGCAGCCTTCTTTTTCCTCCTTGCCTTTCTGATCCGATTTCCCTTCTTCTTTCGAGATTATATTGACAGAGATGAAAGCACTTTTATTTTGTTGGGGCAATCCCTGGTGGATGGCCATTTGCCTTATATGGAATTATGGGATCTAAAACCCCCCCTTATTTACTACTTTTTTGGCTTGCTTATTTACGTATTCGGGAAGAGCTTTATCGCTATTCGGTTAGCAGGAACAGTACTAGTTGCCTTAACCGCTTTTTTGACATACCGACTTGCACGACCCTTGAGTAATTCTTCTATAGCCATTCTTGCCGGTCTATTATGCCTATATCTCAGCAGTTTGTTTGGCAGTCTACAGGGAGTAATGTCTGAACATATCAGCACGCTCATTTTTATGTTCGCTCTCTATCTGCTGTTGCAATCTCAGCAATGGTGGAAAATATTTTTGAGCGGACTCCTGTTTGGTTTAGCATTAATGGCGAAAATGAATTTGGCCTATGCCATGGTGTTGTTGGTCATGTATTACATATGGCAATGGTCAAAGAGCAAACCACAGGAGATCCCGATCTATATAGTGATTGCACTAAGTTTAGGTATGCTATTGGGAGTTGGCATCTGTGCTTTCCCTTATGTGGCAATAGGAGAATCTGTGCTTTGGATAGATGCGGTTTTTAAGGCTCCTTTGGCCTATGCCGATGCCTCACGGGATTCCTTTCTGAAAGTCCTTCCCCTGCCCTTACTAACGATTTTATTTCTATTGATTGCCTGGAAAAAGAACCGTCTGGATCTTTCTAATCCGCGCCTTCAAGTCGTCATAATTTTACTGCTTGGGATTGTCTTTTCCTTTGTCAGAAGTGGAAAAATTAATGGACATTATCTTATTCAGGTTTATCCTTTATTCCTGATCCTGGGAAGTGCCATTATCTATAAGTATCGGCCAAAAATAACCCAAACTACGTCCTTGCTTGCAGCAATCATCCTGCTATTACTTCCGTTTGAAGCCTACAAGGAATATGCCCGTATTCTCGAGAACAAGGAGAAGCACGGCAGTTGGTTTAATGGGGAGGGATTTACAGTAGTCGACTATCTAAAGAACCAAAAGCTCGCACATTCAAATACGCTCTTCCTGGAATACCATATAGGCTATTGGCTGTTAGACACCAAACCTCCCAGCAAGGCGGCCACTCATCCCAGTAATATTTGTCGCTCTGAGACTTTTCCATTCTACAATCAGGAGCGTAAATCAGGAATTGATGAATTGATCTTTATCATGAATGAAAAAACACCTCAAATTGTGGTTACCCGAAAAAACAGATCGGTATTTGATAAAAAGTATATTAAAGAAAATAAATACATCCAGAAGTATTTGACTCAGAGATACCAAATACTCGATACGATAGATGGGGCGGTGCTACACCAAAGAATTAAGGAGCCGTTGTGATCATTTCACAATTCAGGCACTTATATCGCTTTTTCTCCAGGAACGGAAATAATCTGTGCCACAGTCCCTTCCTGCTCAAATACCTTTCTGAACGAGTTGCTTTGCAATTAGGGCAAATCACCGGATTCCCCTCGTCATCCAGGGCATATGGTCTGATAGCATCGTAAATGATAGTTGCTTCAGCCTTGTCTTTGGTTTTTACCTGAACTTTGACGCCACCAGTGGCATCGCGAATAAACCCAACGGTAAGGATGTTTTCATCCTTAAGAAAAGCAGGGATCCCTTCAGACTCAAGCTTGGCTTTTACAATTTGTGCATCTGCCAAGAACTCGAAACTGGCTATGGTAGTAAATTCTGATTCCATTGTGTAAACGTCATAATTATAGTCGAAACAAAAATACCATTCTCCTTTATTTAATTTTACCTTTAGTAATTGCATTGCGATCTTACTAATCATGAATATTCATTATAGCCGTGCTACATCACACCAAGAATTGCAGCAGATCCTGGAACTCCAATCAAGTAATTTAAGGTCTGCTGTTAGCTCAAAGGAATCTCAAGAAGAGGGATTCGTTTCCGTTGTACATACACTTGATCTCTTAGAGCGAATGAATGCAATTGCCCCTCATATTGTGGCCAAGGATGGCGATAAAGTTACCGGTTATGCCTTGTGCATGCATCCTGCATTTGCCGATGAAATATCCATGTTAAAACCCATGTTTAACAGGGTGTATAAACTATTAGGACCAGATCATAAATACATGATCATGGGTCAGATCTGTATAGCAAAACAATTTAGAGGTAAAGGGATTTTTAGAGGGCTTTATAATGCAATGGCAGAGGCCTTAATTCCCGCTTATGATAGTATAATCACAGAAGTGGATGCAGATAACCAACGTTCATTGCATGCTCATTACGCTATAGGATTTGAAGAAATGGAAGTGTACCGATCAGGGGGGCGTATCTGGCACTTGATCCAATTAAAAGACAAGTGACCTAATCTGCCAGAACAATAATCTTATTGGCATTCATCTCCACAGTACCACTCGATATGGCCAGTACGGTTTTACCGGCTGCATCTGTTGAAAACTTGGATTCGTATTCTTCTTCCAGTTGAATATTGCCAGAAATTTTTACCTCTCCTTCCTGCAATAATGAAACAATGGGTGCGTGATCAGTTAACATCTGAAATTCCCCATTGATCCCGGGCACAGTTACAGAATCTACTTCTCCTGAGAATAAAGTGGCTTCGGGTGAGACGATTTCTAAGAACATAGTTTCCTATTTACCAGTTTGTAGTGATTAGACCTCGGCTAACATTTTCTCTCCGGCTTCAATAGCCTCTTCGATATTTCCCTTAAGGTTAAAGGCCGATTCTGGCAGGTGATCCAATTCTCCATCCATAATCATATTAAAGCCTTTTATCGTGTCTTT
>Ga0265309_10000807_pt1 | contig 13187 bp, 13 predicted proteins | sample Helome_FD_192492 | JGI IMG/M metagenome (GOLD analysis project Ga0265309, IMG submission 192492) | Marine sediment microbial communities from subtidal zone of North Sea - Hel_20160524 (Illumina Assembly) | ecosystem: Environmental > Aquatic > Marine > Subtidal zone > Sediment ...
GGCGGACTCGATCACGCCGGGTGTTCGGAGCGTCTGGCAATCCCGCCTCGCGGCCCTGGTAGCGCCGCTGGCACGTCCACCCCAGCGTTTCACCGAAACTCCCAATCTGTCAGCGGCGGCGACGACTGTCGTCCTTGGCAGCCGGCCCAATGGCATGCCGGCAGGCATAGCGCTGCACGCCGAACTGCGGGCATTGATTGCGGCGGGGCTGACGGAGGAGCAAGCGCTCAAGGCGGCCGGCGTCAACGCGGCGACGGCGCTCGGTTTCGGGCTCAAGATTGGCCGCATTGCAACAGGCGCCGCGGCCGACCTGGTCATCGTGGACGGCGATCCGTTGGCGAAAATCGGGGACACGTTGAAAATCGTTGGCGTCGTCAGAAACGGGCGCTTCTACAGCGTTTCCGGGCTCATCGATCGCGCGCTTGAGGTCAGAAACGTCGAATAATTTGACAGTTTATGTTCAATCGGCCGCCTTGTATGGGCCGAAACGCACACCGCCGCAATACGCCACCGGCCGACCGTGCAGAAGTCCCACAAGATGTGCTGGTTAGCTTGATCAACTTTAGTTTTTTCAGAGTCTTAAGCTTTAGTCTTTGTCTGCTGCCTTATGTGCAGCGCGACAAAACGTCGGTATTGTTTACAAATGGACAAAAAATCTCGACGAGTCCGTCCGGACTTCTGCGCTAAATGCTTGAAAGCGGCTCGTTACTGCAAGGTTGGCACAAGATTTGCTTTTAATACTCTGCCCAAGCGAAGTGTAACTGCAGTCAGTGGCATTAAACGGACCAGGTAAGGATTTAGACGCCAGAAGAACAATAACTACAAAAACAACATGATCCAGATCCAATAATAATAATATTTCTGTATCCGGCTCCTGAATTCGCAGTTACCTCTTTTGATAAAAAGAAAGAGAAATTAGCCCCGCCGCTCACGCCGCGGGGCTTTTTATTGGCGACACAGCGACCGCTTCGTGTTTGCGCTTGGAGGCACTTTGCATCGATGATGGCGTCACATGAACTATCTCTATTCCAGGGTTTCCATCATGAAGACTGTAATTACTCTAGCGCTCGTCGCGATCTCCTTGATTGCGTGCAACAGACAGGGCGCGCCCGCGGTCAAGGCGCCGGCAAGCGATGCCGCCGAAACACCGGCTGCGGCCGCACCTGATACCGCGTTCTACGCGGACGCAGTGGCAATCACGTCGCGCCTGGAGGGTGACTACGCACGAGACGCCAGTCGCAAACCTGTTGAGGTTCTCGAGTTCCTGGGTATCGCTCCGAACCAGACCGTGCTCGACCTGTTCTCTGGTGGCGGCTACTACAGTGAGTTGTTGTCACATGTCGTCGGCGCGGATGGCCAAGTCTATGCCCACTCCAATGAGGCTTATCTGAGCTTTGTCGGCGATGAATTTATCGATCGCCATGCGAATGGCCGGCTACCGAATGTTGAAGTGCTAATGGCCGAAAACAACGAGCTCGAACTCGAAGAAGGCTCACTGGACGCAATCATGATGGTGCTCGCCTATCACGATGTCTATTACGCTGCGCCACAACGTGGCTGGCCGAAAATCGATGTTGACCAGTTGCTCGCCGAGCTTTACCAGGGACTAAAGACTGACGGTATTGTCGGCATCGTCGATCACTATGCAGAGGCCGGTGCGCCGAGAGAGACTGGTGGCACATTGCATCGTATTGATCGCGATATCGTCATTGCAGACTTCGAATCAGCTGGCTTTGAGCTAGTAGCAAAGAGCGATGCACTTAGAAACATGAATGACGACTACACGAAAATTGTGTTCGACCCGGAACTACGCGGCAAGACCGATCGGTTCGTACTCAAGTTCAGGAAACCGAAGTAGGTGCGTCGTGCCCTCGCCACTGCAAGCGCGATGCTATTTTGTGTCGCCGCTTGTGGCGGCGGACCGCAAGATTTCACCGAGGCAAGTATTGCGGATCTGCATGACAGAATGCAGCGCGGTGAATTGCGCTCGGAACTTCTGGTGCATTGGTACCTCGATCGCATCGACGCAATCGACCAACACGGCCCGGAATTGAATGCAGTCATTGAGCTGAACCCGGACGCGCTGATGATTGCGCGCGCATTGGACGAGGAGTGGCGTGAATCCGGTCCGCGCGGGCCATTACACGGTATTCCAGTGCTACTAAAAGCGAATATCGACACGGCCGACAAGATGCATACCAGCGCCGGGTCGCTATTGCTCGCCGAACACACACCGCCCCGAGATGCGTTCGTCGTAAGTCAGTTGCGGGATGCGGGCGCGATCATACTCGGCAAGACAAACCTCAGCGAGTGGGCAAACTTCCGCTCAACCCGCTCATCAAGTGGCTGGAGCAGTGTCGGCGGCCAAACACGAAACGCCTATGACCCGTCGCGCAATCCCTGCGGTTCGTCGAGCGGGTCCGCCGTTGCGGTTGCTGCGAATCTGGTGACCGTATCCGTCGGTACCGAAACCAACGGCTCCGTCATGTGTCCGGCCGGAGTCAACGGCATTGTTGGCATCAAGCCGACTTTGGGTTTGGTCAGTCGCTCCGGCATCATTCCGATTGCGCACAGCCAGGACACAGCGGGGCCGATGGCCCGCACGGTGCGCGACGCCGCGATCCTGTTGTCGGCGATGACCGGCATCGATTCGGACGATCCGGCATCGGCAGATGTGTCGGCCACCAGCACGAACTACGCGGCGAATCTCGCGGCCGATACGCTGGACGGCAAACGCATTGGCGTTATTCGTTCGCATTACGGCGCAGGCAGCAACCCGAGTGTCGAAGCCATCTTGTCTGCCGGCATTGATGCGATTCGCGAGCAGAATGCTGAAGTCATCGACAATATCGAGATCGACATGAGTGGCGTTTCTGACGCTGAGTACGAGGTCCTACTATTCGAATTCAAAACAGACCTCGCCGCTTATTTCGCACGGTCCAGGGCGCCGGTGACGACACTCGATGATGTCATCGCATTTAATGACGCGAACGAGAATGCAGTTATGCCGTTTTTTGGCCAGGACGTCTTGCTGGCTGCAGAGGCCAAAGGCGACCTGACTGCGGACGCGTATGTCGAGGCTGTGGCGATGAGTCAACGCGTGGTCCGTACCAGGCTGCAAACTGTGTTGGACGAACATCGCCTCGATGCACTGCTCGCGATCACGAATGGGCCCGCCTGGATGACCGACCACGCCAACGGCGACAGTTTTCACATCGGCAGTTCATCCTACGCCGCGATTTCCGGCTACCCGAACATCACGGTGCCCGCTGGATTCGTGTCTGGCCTGCCGATCGGCCTGTCATTCATCGGCCGGCCATTCTCCGAGCAACGGCTGATCGGGATTGCCTATGCGTTCGAGCAGGCCACGGCGGCCCGCCGCCAGCCTGGCCGGCTGAACGACGTCACAGATTCCGACTGAAATGCCGCTTTTTTGAAAATGTTTGACGTGTGTCTCTGCAGCAGACCCCTATCTCTGGCTCAATCTGGGCATGTTTAAGGCGATTCGAATTGGCATATTGCTGCTGATCCTGTTCTTTGTTGCGGCCAATGCGTGGCTCAGCAAGTCGCGCAGCACCGACTGGAATAACAGCCTGTGGGTGAAAATCTACCCCATCAACGTTGATGGCAGCGACTTAACCACGCGCTATATCGAAAGACTCGAGCTTCGCAATTTCGAAGAGATAGAGGATTTTGTCGCTCGCGAAGCCAAGCGCTACGGCAAGCAAATTGCGCATCCCGTTCGCATTGAGCTTGGTCAGGCCATCAACGAACAGCCGCCGCAACTTGACGAGCAGCCATCCATGTTCAGCGTCATGCTTTGGTCGATGAAGATGCGCTGGTGGGCCGGTAGCGTTACGAACGACCAGGACGATATTGAACCGGACGTGAGTATATTCGTCCGTTATCACCAGGCCGACGATATGCCGATGCTTGAGAATTCCGTCGGTGTGCAAAAAGGCATGTTTGGCATCGTCAACGCCTACACCGGTCGTCGTCACACCGGTCGTAACAATGTCATTATTGCTCACGAGTTTTTTCACACAATCGGTGCGACCGATAAATACGAAATTGGCACAGGTCAGCCGCTTGCACCGCACGGACTGGCAGAACCTGATCGCAAACCCTTGTATCCGCAACGTTACGCCGAAATTATGGGCGGTCGCGTAGCACTGGCGTCTGACGACGCCGTTATTCCGAAGAACCTGAAGTTCGCCGTCATCGGCTCGCTTACCGCCAACGAAATTAATCTGACGGACTGAACGCGACTTCCGCTTCCATCGTGGCTGGAGTACGCTCCGCCGATGGCCAGAATCGACGAGAAGCTCCTATCCACGAAGAAGCTCGGCATCAACGTGCCTGGCCGCACACTCGTCGAGGCACTCGACATCGATTTTCGCGGCGGTGAATTTGTCGCTGTACTCGGACGAAACGGCTCCGGCAAAACACTTTCGATCATGACGATGGCCGGCCTTCGCGAGGCGCAAGGCGGCGAGGTGACGCTGGGGGACGTTGATATTTTTTCGATGACACGTGCGGCTATTGCAACGAAGCTCGCGCTATTGCCGCAATCGGTTGACGATATTTTTCCGGCGACAGTGCTCGACACGGTATTGATCGGCCGCCATCCACATATACCCCGATTCCAATGGGAAACGAACGTGGACCGGGATATTGCATTCGCCGCTTTGCGGCAAATGGATATTGCCGATCTCGCCGGGCGCGATGTACTGACGCTGTCCGGCGGCGAGCGTCGCCGCCTCGCTGCGGCACAGATTCTTGCACAGTCTCCCGCTGTCTATCTTCTCGATGAACCCACGAATCATCTCGATCCGCAGCATCAGCTCGACCTACTGACCGTGTTTCGCGAGACGGTGGATGCCGGCGCATGTGTGGTCGCCAGCTTGCATGACGTGAATCTGGCAGCGCGATTTGCGGATCGTTGTTTGTTGTTGTTTGGGGACGGTCGTTGGGAACTCGGTCCTGTCAACGAAATTCTGAGTGAGGACAGCCTGGAAGCCCTGTACGGCACGCCGATTGAGACGGTCCAATGGCGGTCAAAACGCCTGTTTGTCGTTGCCGGCAACGCCTAGGCGACAAAACCCCGTAGCAGCGCGAGATACGTTGCGTGTAGCGTTGCGTTCGCGGCCAGCACCGAGCGCGTATCGAGGTTCGGTTTTTCGCCGTTTAGATCGGTAAATACACCGCCGGCCTCGGTAACAATGACAGACAGCGCCGCAATATCCAGAATATTCACGTCGGATTCAATAACTGCCTCGATTTTTCCAGACGCCAGCAGGTGGTAATGATAGAAGTCGCCGTAACCTCGAATCCTGTCGGCACGAGCGACGATATCGGCAAGTCGCTGCCAACCGTCCGTTCGAGCCAGCGACTTCAGGTTACCCGTCGACACGGCCGCCCGATCCGGATCCGCAAGCTTGCTGACAGTCAAACATTTGTCATTTAGCCACGCACCCTTGCCTGCCTCGGCCCATGCGAGTTCGTCCATCATCGTGCCACTCGATACACCGAGCACGATTTCACCGTCGTGCATTAACGCGATCTGCGTCGAGAAAAACGGGTACTGACGGACAAATCCTTTAGTGCCGTCAATCGGATCGACAAGCCACAGATATTCGGCATCGGATCGCAACTTGCCTGTTTCCTCACCGTAGAATCCGTGCGTTGGAAACCGCTCGAGAATCGTGTCGCGGATCGCGTGCTCGCATTCGACATCGGCCTGGGTAACAGGCGTCATATCAGCCTTTGTCGTCACGGTGAAGTTTCCGGCGTAATACCGACGACTGATATCCGCCGCACGGCGTGCGGCGTCAAGAGCAACACCGAGAAACGGCGAAGGCTCCGTTGGCTTGAATGAATCCACGATGATTTCCGTCATCTCAGCGGGTGTGACCGCTGAACTATGGCGCTACATGACGTCAGACACAAGACAGGCAATCGTCTTCACTTGCCGCCTTGACAGCCAACGATGCGCTGCCTAATGTGTGCCGCTCATCAGGTGAACCCGGATTGGCAAATCCGGGTGAACGGGAAGCCGGTGACACGTGGGCCAAAGGTGGACGATTCATCTTCGCACATGTCATTCCGGCACTGCCCCCGCAACGGTGATCGAGTTAAGTCCTGGCCCCCGCGCAATTTATCGCCCGGAGCCACTGCGAACCATCAGGTTCGCGGGAAGGCGTCAGGATAGGCCTAGCCGCTCGTAAGCCCGGAGACCGGCCCGATGTACACGCGAACGGCGCGGCGGGCGCAAGTTTGGGCGATCTTCAAGCGATCTCCCCAGCCATCCCTGCAACGTTCATTGAAAAAAATATTTGGGCGTGCGGGTGGCACGCAATGGGGCAACCATGAATGCACAGATCTCTTTTTGCGCTAATCGATTGGCGCCGTTGCTGCTTTTGCTGATCGCACTGCCGCTACAGGCTGCCGATCTATCTGCGACCGATACGATTATCGTTACCGCAACACGCAACGAAATCTCCATCGATGACGCGATCGTCCCGGTCAAGGTCATTACGCGCGAGGACATCGAGCTATCACTAGCCACAGATCTATCCGAATTGTTGCGATTCGAAGCCGGAATCGACATTGGCCGCAACGGTGGCGCCGGACAAGCCACGTCGGTGTTTATGAACGGCACAGAAAGTAATCACACGCTGGTACTTGTCGACGGCGTTCGAATCAATCCAGGCACAATCGGCGGAGCGGCGTTTCAGCACATCGCACCCGAAATTATCGAACGCGTCGAGATTGTCAAAGGCGCGCGGTCATCGCTGTTTGGCACAGACGCTATCGGTGGCGTCATTAACATCATTACTCGTAACGCGGACAGTCCGTATTTCGAAGCCGGAATAGGCGGTGGCAGTTTCGCCACGCAGACCGGCCATGTGTCGGGCGGCAGCAACGGCGACATCGGTAAATTTGGCGTAACGCTTGATTGGCAAAGGACCGATGGCTTCGCACCGCGCGTCGAGTCCGACATCGAACGCGGCTACGACAATCTCTCAGCTAACGTTTTCGGTTCAACAGAGATTGGCACGAGCGAAGTTAGCCTGCGCCATTGGCGCGCCGAAGGTAACGTCGAATACCTGGATTTTTTTCTGAATCCGGTGGATCAGGACTACGAAAACTCAGCAACGGCATTGCAGATTGACACCGAGTTTTCAAAGCGTGGCAAAAGCAAACTCATTGTCTCGCGCATTGTCGATCAGATTCGACAAGTCCAGTCACCCGATTTCGTTGAGTCGGATCGCATCACGCTCGACTGGCAATACTCACATGCACTTGACAGGCACACATTAACCGGCGGTCTGTACTATGTTGACGAAAATGCGCAATCCCTGTCGTTTGGTTCCGGATTTGATGAGGATACTGAAGTTCGTGCGTTGTTCTTACAGGACCAGGTCAGCTTTGACCGTCACCGCGCATTCATTGCGGTGCGCCTGACGGATCACGAAACTTTCGGCAACGAAATGACATGGAACGCAGAGTACGCCTTTGACCTGAATGCCGACTGGACACTGAGCGCTGGCCTTGGTCGCGCATATCGCGCACCGGATGCGTCCGACCGCTATGGATTCGGTGGCAATCCGGAGCTGCAAGCCGAAATCTCGAATAATGCGCAATTTGGCCTGCGCTATGCCGCTGGCAATCGCCATCGATTCGATGTCGAGATTTACGCCAATGACATGGAGGATTTGATCGAATTCGATTTGGCGACGTTTTCGCTGGTGAATGTCGACGAAGCTGAGATTCGCGGTGCACAATTCGGCTACGAGTACGGCGGTGATTCATTCACCGTTCGCACTGAAATTCTCATGCAGCAAGCTGACAATGCGACGACCGGGACACGGCTATTGCGTCGAGCGGAACAAAGCGCGAATCTGACATTTACGAAGAATATCGGCGACCACAGAATCGGCGTCTCAGTGCACGCGAGCGGCGACCGGGTCGATTTCGGCGGTACGAAGCTTGGCAATTATGTCGTTGCGAACCTGACCGGTCAGATTCAGCTGGGGCGCACGTGGCAGCTCAATGCCCGCATCGAAAACTTGTTTGACGAAAGCTACGAAACCGCCGCTAGCTTTCAAATGCAAGAACTAAGCGGCTTTGTCGAGCTAAAATACCACTGGAAATAGATGGACTTCGGTGGACAGAATACGAATGGGCAATCGACTCAGCAAGATATACACACGCACGGGCGACGACGGCACGACTGGTCTCGGCGACGGCAGCCGTGTCACGAAAGATAGCGCACGCGTTGAGGCGTATGGCACCGTCGACGAAGCAAACAGCACGATTGGTGTCATTCTTGCGGTAGCTGCAGTTCCTGAGAATATTCGCCGCTGCCTTGTCGATGTGCAGCACGACTTGTTCGAACTCGGCGGCGAGTTATGCATTCCCGGCCATAGTGCGATCACTACGGCATTTATTGACCGTCTCGAGGAAGATCTTGACGGCTTCAATGCGGACCTGCCAGCGCTGAAAGAATTCATACTCCCGGGCGGCGGCGAGGCGGCGGCCGCGTGTCATCTTGCACGGACTATCGTCAGACGAGCTGAGCGACGTGTCACTGCGCTGGCCGCGAATGAAGCCATTCGCCCGGAAGTTATTCGCTATTTGAATCGTTTGTCCGATTTGTTATTTGTTGTCGCGCGCGTACTCGCGAGGGCGGAAACCGGTGAAGAAGTTCTTTGGAAACGTGACCGCTAGGGCGCTACGGATTTTCTCATTAGCACCGCATCGTCCGGGCAGAGGCTCGAGAACTCCTCGCTCGCGGCGATGGCATCAGGCACCGCAGACCGCGATTGCCGGAAAAATCCAAGTCGTTCGAAATACCGATCAGCGTCGATCGTCAACAGCCAGAGTTCGCAAATGCCATTCGCCGTGGCAAGTTGCTCTAATGCGTCAACGAGCTGCTGCCCGAGTCCGTAGCCTTGGTTGCCGGAATCGATGACCAAGGACCGCAGCAGCCCAAGCGCGCCATACTGTTCCAGCCCGATCAGGCCGGCGACCTGTCCGTTCAGTTCAGCCACCAGCGCGAGTCGCTCAACGGAGACGTCGGCCGTCGGCAAGCCTGCGTCCGCCAATAGTCGGATGCCAGCCGCCAAATCCTTGCGCTGCACGGGTCGGATTGTCACATCGCGACTCACGGTAGGAAACTAGATGACCAATGCCAATGCCACATTGTCTGCCTGGAATCGTTTGTCCAACAAGCCATTGGGTAAATGGCTGTTTTCCCGATTAGTTTGCTGGAAAGCGCCGTACTTCGCCAGCATTCGGCCCGCGTTCAGCGAGCTGCGTCCTGGCTACAGCGTCGTACGAATGAAAAAGCGCCGCGCCGTGCTAAACCATATCGGGACGATCCACGCGATTACGATGTGTAACCTGGCAGAGCTTGCGGCAGGAACCATGTGTGGCGCAACGGTACCCAAGACACATCGCTGGATACCGAAAGGCATGACTGTCGAGTACCTCAGAAAAGCCGAGACCGACCTGAACGCGGTGGCGGAAATCAGACCGATGCCACCGTTCGCCGCGGCAATGGAGTTACCGGTCTCGATCAGCGTAATGGACGCAACGGACCAAACCGTATTTCACGCAGTGATCACCATGTGGATTTCACCGAAGGGCTAGTTTCGACGTGACGTAATTGTGTCGTCAGGCGATAGAACTACTCGGACGACGTGCGCCGATTCTGGCGAGCAGTGTCCAGATGTCGGCAGATACTCGTTGCGGCCGAAATCAGCCGCGTCGACGGGCGGCCGATCTCGTCTGAGTTGACTGTAAAATGATTGCCAAATCGATTCGCCTTCAGGTGCGGCCAGCGCTGCCACTCGGAAAACGCACCCGCCCCATCGGCGCTGCCGGCAAACAAAACTTCAGGATTACGGCCAACGACTGCCTCAACGGTCACGCTCGGTGCAAGTTCGTTCATATCGGCGAAAATATTACGGCCGCCGCATAGTTCAAGTATTTCACCAATGTAGTGTTCGCCACTAATCGTATACAGCGGCTTCAATGAAATCTGGTAAAAGACGCTGATCGACGGCTGCTCTGCATACTCATCGCGCAAATGGTCAATGCCTTGTTCGAAGTCTTCCGCGACCTGCGTCGCCCGCTGACGCTGCCCCGTCAAGTCACCAATTCGTCGAATGGCGATCGATATGTCATCTATATCCCGGGTCCGAATAGACTCAACGCGATAGCCGACATTTCGCAATTCGTCGATGACGTGCGTCGGCGTGCCACTTTGCCACGCGAGTACGATATCGGGTGACAGCAAGACAAGCTGCTCCTGGTCGACGGTGAACGCGTCGCTAACGACGGCGATAGCCATCGCCTCAAGCGGATAGTCGGAATACGCGCTGACTCCGACGAGCGTGTCACCAGCGCCAGCGGCAAATACCAGCTCTGTCAGGTGCGGTGCCAAGGTTACAATGCGTCGCACTGTGGCAGTCTCACGCGCGCCTTTATCCGCTTGATCACAAGCCGTCACGAGCACAACAGGGATGACGAGCGTCGCGACAAGCGCAACGAATCGGGTCATACAGTCCAGCCGTACAAAGTCATTGCGGCGATGATCACTGCCCAAATCAGCAGTAGTCGAAAGACCAGTCCGTTGGCGGCGCTTCCGCCTCGCACGCCGCGTTCGTGAATACTCTCGTCGTCCGCATCGTGCAATGCCAGTGCGCCGGCGCCAACTCGCGCAAGGAGCGTTTCACTGGCTTCCGATGGAGTGCTCGCGACATGGTCTCTCGGCGCGCGCCACGCCGCGAGCGCGCCATCGAAATGGCCGGCGATCGCGTAGCCGATTGCTGTTAGCCGCGCAGGAATCCAGGCGAGCCAGCCATGCAGCATTATTGCGGCGTCTCGGAATTGTGCAGCGGTGCCGACTTCGTCATCGTCGCGCGATGCGTTAAACACGGCGCGGCGGCGTATCAAATCGGTGACACGATAGGCCCAGGCGCCGAGCGGTCCCAGCGGCCCAAGTGCCACGAACCAGAATATGACGGCAAACAGACGATTGTTCGCCTGCACGAATACCGCCGATTCCACTTGCTGAATTTGTTCCCGCGGATCCGACTTAACATCCGCTTCGACAAGCGCTTTTGCGGTCTGATGAATACGCTCTTCGTCATCCTCACGTAGCGCTTCGCAGTACTCGTTCACGTCCTCACCGATGTCCTTTGGCCCCAGCGAGAAAAACAGTACGACGATGGCAAGAAATAAATATGGAAAACCCGACAGTGCGTCGCCAAGCGCGAAAATTACGACGAACACCGGTAGCGCCAGCAGCAACGCGAGCAGAAAGACCGGAATCAGTGCCGGCCAGTTCGCAAATCGACTGGCGCCACGAAACCCGGCGTCGATAATGCGATCCATCCACCGCATTCGCCGCCAGTGAAAAATTTGTGTTGCGAGCCGCTCGATAATTAGCCCGATGAGTAAAGCGATAAGATTCATGTCAACGCATCATACAGTCGCAGCCAGTCGAAAGCAGGGCCGGGGTCGGTTTTTCGGCCGGGTGATATGTCACAGTGCCCGGCGAGATCTCGCGTCGAAATTGCCGGGTATGCCCGCTGAATCGCGCTAATAACGGACGCCAGCACCTCGTATTGGCGATCGTCGTAGGGCGAATGATCTTCACCCTCGAGCTCGATGCCGATCGAAAAATCATTGCAGCGATCACGGCCGCGAAAGCAGGACTCGCCAGCATGCCAGGCGCGCTCGCTAAATGGCACAAACTGCACGACTTCGCCAGTGCGGCGAATCAACAGATGGGCGGACACTTCGAAGCCACGAATTTCCTCAAAATACGGATGTGCGCGCCAGTCGAGACGATTAGTAAATAGTGCTTCGATCTCCGCTCCACCGAACTGACCCGGCGGCAAACTAATACCGTGCAGCACGATCATCCGGGGTGTCGCACCGTCCGGGCGCGCATCTCGATTATCGCTCACGACCAGGCGCGCCGGGCTAATCAACCCATCGCTTATATCAACGTCGAATTCGCCACGCACTTTGCTATCAGATCAGGCATGATTTCCCAGACATGCGTACGAGGCTATTTGTTTCCGGCGCGTTGAGCAACGGTGCCGTACTTGAACTGCAAGGCGAACAGGCACGCTACCTCGGTCGCGTGCTGCGTGCGCGGGCTGGCGAGACCGTCTGCGTCTTTAACTCGGACGACGGCGAATGGACCGCAACGATACAGAGCATCGACAGAAACGGCGTCGAACTGCGCATCGAGTCTCGCAACGAGACCGCCACAGAATCACCGCTGAAAATCCATCTTGTGCAGGGTATTTCGCGCGGCGAACGAATGGATTTTGTCGTGCAAAAAGCGACTGAGCTCGGCGTAAAGCGTATCTCACCGGTGTTTACAGAGTACGGCGTCGTAAAACTCGACAACAAGCGGGCCGCCAAACGGCGGGATCATTGGCGGCACGTCTCTGAGAGCGCGTGCGAGCAATGCGGCCGCACGCGGCCACCGTTGATCGATGCACCGCTGCCATTAAACAGTTGGCTCGGCGCCGGTGATGCCGCCGGCAGTACACAACTCATATTGCAGCCAAGCGCCGAAACCGCATTGGTTGCCGTCGATGCACCGCAGACAAAACTCTGCTTGTTGATTGGACCAGAGGGCGGTTTCAGCGATAAGGAGTATGGCGATGCGCACGCGGCCGGCTTCCAGGCAGTTTCCCTCGGCCCCAGGACACTACGGACGGAAACCGCCGCATTGGCCGCTTTGGCCGTTGCCCAGTCTGTCTGGGGTGACATTTGAGTGCGATTGTTGAAAGGGGACGAACGCTCAAAAGCGTCTGCGTACGAATCGCTTTTCATCCGAAGTAAAGCGCAACGCAGTGAGCCATGAGGATGAGAAGCGATTCGTACGCAGACGCCACAACCTATGCCTGGATCGACTCCCGCGCCAGCATCAGCTCGAGCTTCTCGAGATCGGGAATGAGCGGGAATTCGTTAATCATCTTTACGCGACACAATACCGGCGCGTCGTCGGGCCAGCCATCCGTCGCCTCAAGTTTCAACACGTCACGATTGACCCGTACGAGCTGCGGGAACCCCTGAGTCAAAACACCGAAATAGCCGGATTTGAGCTGCTCGGTACTGGCGAGGAATACAACGATTCGAGTGCGGCCGGTCAC
>Ga0265309_10000808_pt1 | contig 13181 bp, 12 predicted proteins | sample Helome_FD_192492 | JGI IMG/M metagenome (GOLD analysis project Ga0265309, IMG submission 192492) | Marine sediment microbial communities from subtidal zone of North Sea - Hel_20160524 (Illumina Assembly) | ecosystem: Environmental > Aquatic > Marine > Subtidal zone > Sediment ...
GGTCGGAATCTCGTTGCAATAAAGCTGCGACAAAGCCCCTGAAACGATATGGCGAAATGCCTCACCCACCGTCATGTTCGGATCGAGTGGCAAGTCTTTCGCCTTGGTTGGACGGGGACCAAGTGCGGGACGCACCAGCGCATAGCCCCGCGCGGCCTTGGTCCGGTGCTCCGGGTGAAGTTCGAATTGTTCACTCAATTGCAGGACGAAATCCAGCATCGCCAGCGGTGAACCCGTCAGCAGCTCGAATTCGACTTCGCAGACCGGCGAGCGGCGGGGTTTTTTGCCATGGCTTTCGATCGTGCCGACGTCGAGCGCGAGTTCGAACCTGGTCTTGCCATGCTTGATCTGGATTGCGGTCCGATTCACATCCGTCGTGAAAACCGGCTGCAACTTCAGCTTGCGCCGGCGCGGATTGAAGCGGACCAGGACCGCCCTGTCGAACTTTGACAGATCGGGTTCATCACTGTCGAGCTGGACGTTCCATTCCTCACAGGTCAACATGCCGACCGGTCCCGCCGTGGGCACCTTGATCGTCTGTTCGAAACGGTCCTCAGAGCGGCGCACGCGTAGCGATACGCCGGCCTTGCGCAACAGGTGTTGCCGGGTATCAAAATAGCTACTTTGCAGTCGTTTGCGTTGCGGTTTACCGACCGACGAACGCCCGATCAGCCGGGATTTGAGAATCGCTTTCGTGGTTGCCGCACTAAGCGAGAATTTGATTTCTGATTCTATGTTCAATTGACTACGACGATACTGGATGTCTGCCTCCGGGGATAATTGTTTTGTCAATGTCCGACTTTCGGCGCCCGTGACCCGACGGCCTATTTGGCACGTACGGACAGCCGTGATTTCTTCAGGGTTTCTTTTTTCTTATCTTCCCATGTGATTCGGAGATTGATGCGGTTGCGACTATCTTCCTGGGAAACGTTCAGTTTCAGGTTAAGCAAGCCTTCCGGCGCCATACTGATGCTGTCGTCATCGTCACTGAACGATACCTTTCCCTTAGCTATGCCTTCGGTAAGGGCTTGCAGGATGGCCTGGATGCTATCGCGATTTTGCAGCGATTCGTGGCGGAAACTGTTCTTTTTACTTTTCATGGCTCAGTCCTGCTTTTCAATGAGTTGTAAGGGTTCACGTCAGTTCAAAGACCTTCCTGTAAGGGTAGTCCCGGCAAATCCCGACCACCTGCCCGCCGGGTTCAATAATGGTTACGGCGATACCGTGACCCGGAAGGCCTTCTTTCTTGCGGGTGTACCGATCCATCATCGTATCGCATTCGAAATTCACAATACCATGTCGCAACATGATGCGTTGGCCATGGCGCAAATGCAGATGTCCGTGGACCACTGCGTGGATGCCCATTTGATGAATGAGGTTGGCGCCGTAGGCGGTCAAGGGCATGTCGACGGGACGATATTTGGTTCGGATCATGTTCGCCAGCGGCCCGTAATAGAACTCAAAGGGGTTGCCGAATAACTGTTCCCGGAACATCTGGTTTACCGCTTTCAGCCCTTTGTCCTGGATGACCCGGGCAATGCGATCATCCAGACCGGCGTGCAAAAAAAGAACCGACCCTTGCCGATGGAGCAAATCCATTTCGCGGAAGAACCACGCGAACCCACCGTTTCGATGCAGGAACAATCGTCGCCATTTCATCGCAGCGGCATAGGCTATGCGAATGGAAATGCCGGCCTGCTCACAATCTTGCTCGAAACGCGCCATCTTGCGCTTCACTTGCTTCAGCTCGTGCTTCACCGCTTTATCGGGCATTACCCAGCTGGCGTGGAAGGGAAAGCGTTTCGGCCAGTTCTTCGAAGGATAAAGAATGCGCCGGCAGGCCCGCGAGTCGGGAACTCCGCGAAGCCCCTTTCCGTGCTGCAGATATTGCTCCCACACTTCCTTCAGGAAGGGCACTATTTTCGGGCCCATGCGGACGAAGAAGTGTTCGCTGCGTGGGTCAGCGTTTGTGGATAGGGAAAGTGTGCCCAGGAGCATGCGAATATCATGGTTGCCGGCAAGGACCTTCATTCGGGCGCCACGCTCGCGCAGGGTTCGCAGCACCCGCAGCAGGCGAAGATTGCTCGGCCCCTTGTCGAAACAATCGCCGCCAATGACGAACAGGCCTTTGCGTCCAGCCTTCGTCAGCTTCATGGCGCTGTCTTCCGGTCCGGTCTTGCTGACGCCGCCGGAGGCAAGCAGAGAAGCGATGAAAGCGTCGGCGTCGGCGTGCAGGTCGGAGAAGAAAAAAACGCGCCGCTTCGGCCATTCCCAGGCATCCTGATCAAGGACTCGCTGAATTTCATTTTTCAGTGAGCGATGGCTGGCGGAGTCGACGCGGATTGCATTGCGACCACCCTTGATCCAGGATTGGGATTTTGACGGCAACCTGGTATCAGGCGAGTTTCCCTTTCTACTTGCGAGGTTGTCGTCAACGATCGTTTTTCGGGATTTTATCGTCGCCATTTACGCGCCCGTGGTTTTACTTCGAATGATAAGTAAAATGACCATTAAAGATATAACTTTCTATCCGGGAATCAATCCAGCCTGAATATTGCACCAGTATCCCGGGTGTTGACGCAGGACAGATGCGGCTGGACGCATGTCTGGACTGAAACCCATAGCTTAGGCTATGGGTTGAGGGAAGGCCAAGTCCAGGCGTATCTGGGCAAGTCAGTACCGGGATAGGGTTCGGGCCGGTTACAAACTGTTTTCTTGGGCATGTGTTTGAAAGCATAATTTTCTAGACTCGATTTAACAAATAATTGCGAGGCCCGAGCCCGACTGTTGCAATAGTCAGGCTATCGTTGCTTCGGGCCGCAACTTCCAGTCTCCGGCGACATGGCGCCAACGGCCGTCTCCGGCGGATTCGAGGAATAGCGGACGACCGTGGTGCATGCTGAGGGCGGCGACGCGATCCAGTTCCAGGGCACCCAGATGAAATGCCGCGTGGCGGAATGCGGCTCCGTGCCCGACGAAGATTCCAACTTTGCCGCTGCCACCGGCAGCAGCCAGTTCCACCATGCGCCGCTCGATGTGATTGGCGACCCGCCGACCCGCCTCGATCAGCGACTCCGCGCCCTGTAAGGGCAACCGGTAGTGGCTGTCTGACTTCCAGTTTCGCGGCGGCGGGGGATACCTGGGGTCGTCGTGCAGGATGTTTTCAATCTGCGTTAAGGTCAGGTTAGCGGCGCATCCCAGGCCCCGTTCGGCCAGTGAGTCGAAACTCGCCACCGATTCTATACCGCAGACCTGCGCGAAGATCTGCGCTGTCTGCCACGCCCTTAACATATTTGAACTGTCGATGCCTGAGTACATCGACCAACCTTGCGCTGCGATGATCTCCATCAGTTCCGTTGCACCATTTTGCGCCTGGGCGTGACCCTCGTCGGTCAAAGCGAAAGGCTGCTGGGCGCTGGGCACGTCGGCAAGTTGATGGTAATTCCCATGGCGCACCAGGGCGGCGATATGACCGGACATTCAACGGGCCCTGAGTCTGGCGGCGAGGGCCGCGACCATGGGGCCGAGCTGCGGTTGCCTGAGCTGCGCCACGGCCTGTTCCGGTGTTACCCAAGAGCGTTGCCGATAATTTTCCTCCCAGTCTTCGTACGCAAGCTCGTGGGTTACTTCCATCGGGTAAACATGACAGGTAGTGGCGGCACCCCATTTTTCATAAACGAAGCACCCCAGCGTCTCGTCGCCGACGACACCTTCGACGCCGGCTTCTTCCAGGGCCTCCTCGGCGGCTGACTCCTGGGGCGACATACCGGGTTCCTTGATGCCCTTCGGGACCACCCAGTGTTTTTTCCTGCTCGAGAGAATAACCAGGATTTCTACTTCGCCGTTCTGCAGGCGCCAGGGGATCACTGCCGACTGGCTGTAGTAATAGGCGGGCCGGTCGCGCAGTTCGCTATCATGGGGACCGGGAAACGGGAATTTTTCCGGCAGTTCCAAGGGTCGGATTCGGGACAAAGTGAGGCCGCATCCGGGCGTCAGATCCAACCAGTTATCTGGCAGTTCGAATTGCGCCAATGCGGCCTTTGGCAGGTGCTCGTCATTCTTCCCGTCAAGATAGCAAAGCAATTTCTTCAAGCCCGGATTGTGCCCGACAAGGAGGACGCGGCGGGCCGTTTCCGGAACATCGGCGAGGACCTGCAACAGGTCGCTCGTCGTCGCCTCATAAATGCGCTGATCCTCGACGATCCCCTGGGGGCCCATGCTCATGGCCTTGCATGCCTTTCGTGTTGTTTCGAGGGCGCGCGCGGCCGGCGAGCTGATAACGTAGTCTGGCATCAGGTCATTTCGCCAGATCCAAGTCGCCATACGTTGTGCGCCACGCTTGCCGATATCGGCAATGGGCCGATCGAAGTCGCTGCACTGCTTACCTTTCCTGGACTTGCCGTGGCGCAGGAGTAAAAGTTCTCGCGTCATGTCTTTCCCCGAATCAGTGCGTTAAGACAATGTTGGGCCAGGTTGTCAAAGTCAATGCCGCCGCTGGCTTCGAAAATATCGATAGCGGCGAGGCTCTTCAAATAGGCGGCCTGGTCGAGGGCCATACTGTCGCTGAAGAAGCGGCCGTCAGCAAGCTGGTAGAACGGGCCCGGCGATTTCATGATCGCCGCAAGCAAATCCCGCCGTTCATCAAGATTGACGCGTTCGACCTTGATGGGTTTCTCGCTGCCCCGCGCCCAGTTGAGCACGAGAAACGCCGACAAATTGGCCCGTTCGGCGATGCGCCCGGCACCATAGACCTTGTCAATATGGACGTCGTACTTGTCTTCCAGGGCCCACAGTTGATCAGGCGGCATGGCCAGAAAGGCGTCGCGTTGTTCCGCAGTCATGAGGCCGTGCAGTGCCGGGTTGTGGACGATGGTGCCCGGATTGATCCGCGGCAATTTGGGAATGCCGACCGCCTCGGTAAAGCTGTCGCCGGGTCGGATGAACAATCGGTCATTGGTCAGATAGGAGACCTCGAGGTCGTCCATCATGCGTAACATTAGCGTCGACTTGCCGCCTCCGGAGAGACCGGCAATGGCCAGACAGCGTCCGTCACGCACCAGGCCCGATGCATGGCAGATCAGCCAGTCGCGGTTCTGCAGCCATTCCATATACTGGGCATTGATAAAGTTGATCACCTGGTTGTCGTAGTGCAGACAAGGGCCGGCGGCGATCCGGGCAGCAGTACCATGCAGAAACACCATGCCGGTTCGTATTTTGCGAACCAGACGGGCCCCGTTCAGGTCCAGGTAGCTGTCCTTGCGCCCCGTCTTTCCCGGTTCCCGTTGCCAGTCGATAAAGCTGATACCCAGCTCCGGTGCGTCGCGCTCCACGGCAACGATCTCGAGATCCGCGTCACAGGGCGCGATGACGACATGGCTGAAATAGTCACTCAGGCGGTCGATCAATGCCGTCGAATTTGAGCGCAGGTAAATAGTGCAGTCCCCCAAACCGAGATGCAGCACATCGGAGGTCAAAACAGCATCGCCGCGGAGGGCGGCAGCGGCGGCTACGGGCGTCATCGTCATGGGTTTCTCTCCAGGTTCCTGATTACATAATCTACGTAAAGCTCGGCGACATCGATCCCGATTCCTTCCCTGGCGCCGCGAAAACCGCCAAACGCGGAAACTTCGAAGACGATCGGGCCGTCCTCTGTCTCCGCGACATCGACGGTGGTGAAGTCCATGCCAAACAGCGCCTGGGCCTTGTGTGCGAGTTCGATTTCCTGCGTCGTCGGTTGGTGGGCAGCGTAGCACCCACCACTCTCGATAGTCGTATTCCAGGCATCATCCTGTGGAACACGGGCATAGCAACCCAGATAGTCCCCGGCGAGGAACACCATCCCCAGGTCACGGCCAGGCAGATCGACGCGGCGCTGGATGTACATGACCGGATTTTCGGCCTGAAAGGAGATAATCCGGTTGCGGATTTCCTGTTCGTCATCGCTATGGTTGATAACACACATTCCGCGCGCCTTGGTCGAGTAAAGGGGCTTGAAGACGGCACTGCCGAAGTCAGCCACGGCCTTGACAGCGAGGTTGATATCCTCGGTGATCCGGGTTTCCGGCATCGGAATTCCTGCGTTGCGCAGGGTTACCGTGCAACTGAGGCGATCGATCAGGCGCAGAATGTTGTTGGCTGGACTGAACACCCGGACACCGCAAGCCTCGGCGACACGTAGCATTTCCAGGCGATCGAGCGTGGCGGGGCTATAGGTGGCGCTGATCTTTTTGACGATTAATCCGTCGAGCGTGCACAGGTCCAACCCTCCATGCAGCAAGCGGCCTGCGGCCAGATCGAGTTCGACGCGTCCCATATCGACGACAATGCGTCGACCGGTACGGGTTTTGACGGCATCGGCAAGCGTCTCCGTGGACCATTTTTCAGGTATCCCGACAACTCCGATATTCAGGTCAGTCAACAAAAATCTCCTCGACAGGCAGGTGAAAATGTTTCGCGTTTCCGGGTGAGACCTCGATAGCCCGCTCGATCAGGTAGCGGGCGCGCAGATACATGGCGCGCGCCAGAGACTTGTCGAGCACAAAGCGGGTTGAGGTTGCGAAGGACCGGGCCAGGCCGAACGCCAGGCGATATTCGAAGGTGTCGTCACCAGCCTCGCGTGCAAATTTAGCGGCAAATTGGTGGAATCTTCGGGCGATGCACAAAATGCGCGCGCGTGAACGGGCTTCGAGAATCTGTAATCGATAGTTGGAAACCATAAACACGGAAACATCCTGAATGTAGTCCATGTAGCTGGAGCGGTGGAGATCGATAAAATTAATCCGCTGCTCCAGCGGGTCATAAATGATGTTGTCGACGTTGAAGTCGCCATGGATGTATACGGAGAATGGCGGCTTAATCTTCGCCTCGGCGGTTTTCGCCTTCTTCAACAGGGTTTCGAAGGAAGGAATGGTGTGGCCACACACCGACATGCTGTCATTCTCAAACTCCGGGTGAATGGCATAAACTTCGCCGAGCCGATTGCAGAGTTGGCTCATGTGATCTGCCGGTACCACCTTCTTGTTACGGGTTTCCTTCCATACGGAATCAAGGGTTCGGGTCAACTGCCTGCAGGTCTCATCGAGGAGAGGACGGGACTCGTTGAGGAGGATTTGCTCAAAGGTCATTCCGGCCAGGTGCTCGATGAGCAGCGAGGCCGACTGGCCTCGCTTACGGTAAGACAGAATTTTCGGCGCCAGCCCGGGAAATATCTCATGCCAGTTCTCGACGCCCTGGCGCTCTTCTTTGACCTTGCGCTTTTGACCTTCCTTGAAAATGGCCACGTAGCCATTGTCGTCGCCGTTGGCGCTGATACCGGAAATATTGCTCCCCGAGCGGGTTTCGGCCAGCGACTCGATAGCAACCGAATCAAGATCAAGGCGGGCGACGGAATCCTTGAGCGAGTGGTAACGCTCGATATTGACCGGTTGGCCCAGGTTGGCGGAGATAAGGGCTTCACTGATATTGAGGAGGGCGTCGCCCATTTGTTCAACCGCGCGCACCACGAAGATGGCGGTGATGAAATCCTCGGTATTCTTACGTTTCTTCAGAGCTTCCGTATAGCTCGCCATTAATCGCCGCATCGCAGTGCTCATGCGACGTTTGGCCGCGCCGATCTTCAGGGCGACACGGGTATCGTGGTGATTCATCGCGGTTTCGACAAGGCGTACGCCTTTGATTACATGCTCCAGCAACGGGCCGTAGGATTTGGCCCGCAGGCAACGGCGATTGCTAATGTTTTCGATGCTATGGACACAGTCTCGGCACAGTTCGGCGATCCGTTCGAGGTCCGTCGAGATGGATTCCATGGCGCGCATGCTCAACATGTCGCTATCTTTTTTCAGCGAGCCGATGTGAGTGAAGCAATTGCCATGGATGCGCATTTTTAGATTGTAGGCGTAACCACTGCGATTGACGATCCGTTGCCCGACTGTCGGTGAACGTGAAGACAGAAACGTCGCCAAATTTGAAACCTGGGACTCAACCTCGACGATCAGGAACCTCAGATTTTCCGAAATGCCCCTGGGAATCTTCACTATTCCATAGTCCCCAGATATACGGCCGTATCGCGAAGAATGCCCTCGGGCAACCAATGGGAAAGGGATTCGGGATACAGGGGCATCGTCACCAGCTTAGCCAGGTTTACCCAGACGACATCGATCTGACTTTTATCAGGCTTGATACCGTTGTGGGCAACGTAGTCATCCGGCACGCTGCAGCGGAACAGGAATTCGACCATGTGGCGAGTGCTCGGAGGATCGGTTTCGCGGGTCTTGAAGTGATCGGCCACGTTCATCAGGGCCAGGATTTCGATCGCCGAACCGATCTCCTCCAGGCATTCCCGCTCGAGCGCCTGTGCCAGGGTTTCGCCCAGGTTTTGGGCGCCGCCAGGCAGGGCGTAACGCTCGCCTCTGTCGCCTCCGGTCTTTTTCAGTAGCAACAGCTGATCGTTGCGCAGGATTACCGCACGAACGGCATTGCGGATATCTGGTGTTAAGTTTTCCATTGGCATAAACTCGGTAGTTTAAGGAGATATTCACTGCCCGCTTTGTGTCAGGTCAATTTCTCATCAAATATTTCTTATCAACTAAACGGACCTGGAATGGTTCGTCACCGGGAAACGGATGGCATACAGGAACTGCCGGCAAATAGTCAACAATGTCCGATCTTATAGTAAGCCGCGCGGTACATATTCCCGATCCTCTTCGGATCGGGCGTTATCGGCGAGCCCCGGAGTTTGGGCCTCGCCCCCTGTTTTTCAGTGGCGGTACGGCGCTCAGCACAATCAGTCGATCGCTCAAGACCTACACCCATAACTCCATTCACCTGGTGACACCGTTCGATTCCGGCGGCAGTTCGGCGAAACTCCGTGACGCCTTTGATATGCCGTCTATTGGTGATCTGCGCTCGCGCCTGATGGCGCTCGCCGATGAGGCAGTCACCGGTCACCCGGAGATTTACCGGCTGTTTCGTTACCGTTTGCCGACGGATGCATCCTGCGCTGACCTCGCGGCCCAACTCGACGAAATCGTCGGTGGTGATAACCCGTTGGTAAACGACATTCCCAATCCCATGCGTCGATTAATCCGCAGCCAACTCGAACATTTCCGCGATGCGATGCCGGCAGACTTTGATCTGCACGGGGCCAGCATGGGCAATCTTATCATTGCCGGCGGCTACATGGGCAATCACCAGCATCTCGAGCCGATCCTGTTTTTGTTCTCCAAACTGGTGAACGTACTCGGCACCGTCCGCGCAGTGGTCAACACTTCGCTGCACCTGGGAGCGGAACTCGTCGATGGCAGCCAGATCATCGGGCAGCACTTGCTGACCGGCAAGGAGGGCCCGTCCCTGACGTCCCCCATCAAGAGCTTGTTCCTGTCGTCGCGGTCCGACAAAAGAGTCCCGGTGGAGGCGGTACTGCGCAAAAAGACACACAAACTCATCGCCCAGGCCGACCTGATCTGCTACCCACCGGGTAGCTTCTACACCAGTTTGATGGCAAATTTACTGCCCAGAGGCGTCGGCAAGGCAATTGCCGGCAATAACTGCCCCAAGGTCTATATCCCCAACCGAGGCAAAGACCCGGAGCAAATCGGCATGAACGCCCAGATGGCCGTCGATGCGTTGCTTGATTGCCTGCGTGCCGATAAAGGCCGTAATACTTCGAGCGATAAATTCCTCAATTTCGTGTTGATGGACAATCGAGATAAATCACCGATGGCCGATCTCCCGGAGAAATTCTTGAAGGATCGTGGTATCCAGGCCATCAAGACCAGGTTGGTTACAAAAGAAAGCGCCCCGTACTATGACCCCGATTTATTGGTCTCGACGCTACTGTCGCTAACCTGACTGGAGATTTCTTTGGCCGTCAAGATAGTTGCCACTGTTTCCCTGGTCCGCACAAATGTCGGACCCGCTTCCAGAGGCACTCGGGAGCCGTATCGACAACAATGCTTACGCAGGCTGGATCGATCTCGATCAATGATCGTAGTTCAGAATTGCTTTGCCCAGAATTTGCAGTGTAACCACACCTATATATTGTCCTTCCTCGATAACGAACAGGTAGCCGGTATCGAGTTTTTCCATCAGGGCCAGCGCCTTGACGATGGAGGAAGCGGAGGTTAGCGAAGCATGTGGACGCTGTAAGTAGGAATCGATTCGATTTTCGAAGAGCTGTTTCGCCAATAGCGCCATATCCTCAACATCGGATACATGCTCTCCCAGCACTCTGGCCATTTCCACCATGTGTTCCGGTAGATATTGACGCTTAAGAATATATTTCAACGTGACTCGCCCAGTCACAAGGCCATGCTCATCACAAAACGGCAAGCCGGGTGTATGCGCCCGCATACATTCCTCGAAAACCTGCCTGACAGTCATGCCAGCCCTTGCGACCCGGGTGGGAACCGTGACTGATTTCAAATCCATAAAAGCATTCCCGAAATCATTATATTAGAGGAAACGAAAATAGACGTAAAAACTGGCGATGCCAATACTTAATAACATCATGGGAAAGGCTATCAGCATAAACTTAAGGAACTTGATTCGATGGCCCGCACGCTCGGCGAAGCCGGCAACGATCAGATTGGCGCTGGCTCCGACGAGAGAGCCATTGCCCCCAAGACAGGCACCCAACGCCAGCGACCACCACAATGGCATCAGGTTTTCAGCACCGCCAAAGGTCGGGGCCATCGATTTGATCAGCGGAATCATGGTTGCCACAAACGGTATGTTATCTACGATAGCCGAAGCGATAGCCGAAACCCAGAGGATGGCCATAGCGGTAACGGTCATATCACCGCCGGTGTAGTTGATTACCAGGTCAGCAAGAATTCTCAATAACCCCGCTTCCTCGATTCCCTTGACGGCAATAAATAAGCCGATAAAGAAGAAAATAGTGATCCACTCGACTCCAGCGAAAATCTTGTGCACTTCCTCGGACTGTTCTTCGGCATCGTTGTTCAGATTGGATAGTAAGAGCAGCACGGCTGCGCCGAACATGGCAATGGTAGCTGGCTCAAGCCGCAATGGGTGAGCGAGCACAAAACCCACAATAACCAGGGATAATACAAACAACGATTGTTTTAGCAGCCTGGTATCCGTTATCGCTTCACGCTCACTAAAACGCATGATCCGTTCACGTGCTTCCGCGGATGCATGCAAATTGCGACCCCAGACGAAATAAATAATGGCCAGCGTAACTGCCAGAATGAGGGGGACGATGGGTGCGAGGTTAATCAAAAAGTCATTGAATGAGAGGCCCACTGCCGAACCAATCATGATATTGGGAGGGTCACCGATAAGGGTGGCGGTACCACCGACATTCGCGGCAAATATTTCAGCAAACAGGAAAGGGTATGGATCGATCTTCAGTTGCTGGCAAATCAGCAGCGTCACCGGCGCAATTAACAGTACCGTAGTCACGTTGTCGAGTAATGCGGAAAATACCGCCGTGACCAGCGAGAGCATGAACAATATACCCCAGGGGCTGGCATTGACTTTTTTGGCCGACCAGACCGCGACATACTGAAACACGCCGCTACCCCGGGTAATGGCAACTATCACCATCATTCCGGTTAAAAGTCCCAGGGTATTGAAATCGATGCCTGAAACGGCCGTTTGCTGGTTCAGGACACCGAGCATGACCATCAGACTGGCTCCCAGTCCAGCCACCACAGCCCGGTTGACTTTTTCCGAAACGATCAGGGCATAAGTGGCCACAAACAGGATTGACGACACCCACAGGGGGTCCCAACCAAAAATTACCTGTGCTACCAGTTCACTTTCTCCGTGCACTTCTACCCCTTCCGTCAGGACTTTTTAAATATTGATTTTGTTGTTCACTTTGCGAGTTACCCATCTTCGAGCAGGGTAATTAGGCATTCTTTTTATTGACCAGGCGCCCCATGATGATCCCCTCCAGGACATCCCAGCAGGATACCATCCCGACTACCTTTTGGGTTTTACCCTCGACTACAATGACTGGAAGACTCGTGTCTTTGCTTTCATCGAGTAATACGAGTAACTCTGGAAATGGAGTCTGCGGAGTACAAAAAAGTAGCTTCTTTTTCTTTTCCAGAAAGTTTTTCACCGGCTGCTCACTGATCTCGCGCCAGCGATCACCATTTTGAATTACTTCATCGGGCAGAAATTGAAGCTCAGAAATACTGTGTGCTCCCAGGTCCAAAGCTGCTTTCGGTAGCAACAGATGACTCAAGCGCCGCAGACCAAACAGGCCGATAAACGCGCCGGATTCATCCACTACAGGGAGATTACGCACCTCCTTGTTATGCATGAGGGACAAGGCATCGGCCACGGTATCATCTGGACTTAACGTAAACATGGCGGATGTCATGATACTTTCTGTAGTCAACTCAAAAAGCTCCTGATTTAATTCGAATTCCACAAATGATACCCGACCAAATGCTGCAGAAACTGTCCCAGATCAGGTAATTGGGCATCTCCAGGACTATAATGATCTATTCGTTCTAGACATCGTCAGGCGTTTTTTTGCGAATTATTTTGTGAAAGGAATCATTTTTTGTGGATATTACTCGAGTTGGATTGGGTGAATTTACTTTGCAATCAATCTTATATTGAGTAATGTCGAAGCCAGTTCAATTTTGAGGAGTAAGCTGCTTTAATGCGTGAGCACCCCAGCGATCAGCTAACTATAAAAATTTACCATGGAACAATTGCTGCAGATTCTAAATCAGTACTGGCAGATTGTGATCGATTTTTTTATCTTCGACACTGCGCTGCTGTCGGAGCCGGATATGATTATCCGGCTCGTAATACAGTTCTTGCTGCTACTTTGCTCGGCCTTCTTTTCCAGTTCTGAAACCGCTCTTTTTTCCCTTTCCCGGCTAGACCTGCAGCAGCTTCGTCGAGAGCAAAATCCACGCTCTGAAATCATTCACGAACTGCTTGACCAACCCCGAAAACTCATCATTTCGATTTTGAGCGGTAACGAACTGGTCAACATTGCCGCCGCGGTGAATATGGCGTCAATTTTGATTTCGCTGTACCAGCCAGACAAGGTGATGCTGATCAACCTGCTGGTGATGGTGCCTCTATTGCTGCTTTTCGGCGAGGTGACACCAAAGACGATCGCGGTATCAAATCCGGTTAGATACAGTACCAGCATCGTCGCCGCACCGCTTGCCCTGTGGGTAAACCTG
>Ga0265309_10000809_pt1 | contig 13169 bp, 14 predicted proteins | sample Helome_FD_192492 | JGI IMG/M metagenome (GOLD analysis project Ga0265309, IMG submission 192492) | Marine sediment microbial communities from subtidal zone of North Sea - Hel_20160524 (Illumina Assembly) | ecosystem: Environmental > Aquatic > Marine > Subtidal zone > Sediment ...
AGGGAAAGGCATGGCGAAGACCGTGTCAGGTAGGGATCAAGGAGATGAGCACAAGCGAACCATTGATGAGGTGTCGAAATATCTGAGATGGGGTCAAAACTGCGGGTACTTGGAGGCCTGCAGGATAAGCCCAGAGGGAGCCTGTTTATTGTCTGGGCGGCGTCCGGCATAGAGATGGCATGAACTTGATCCAGGCTTTTGTGCGGAACGTGGGAACTCTTCATGTGATGTTAAGAGAAAACCCTATAAGTGCGGACCACGAAGGGGGAAAGTATCGATGCACATGAAGGGGGCGGATCATCCTGTAGTAGTGTTGAAAGCCCTGTAATGGGGCTGGAGCGAAGGGGATGAGCCAGCTTGCAGCAAGCGAAGGTCAACCCCGCTGAGGCGGGGGAGGAGCCGGGTTCTTTTTGCGTAGGCTTGAGACCGTGAGGTCTCAAGAGGAATGCTGGCAGGAGCCGTGTGAATCGAGAGGTTCACGCACGGTTCTCAGGGGGACTGGAGGTGCAATTCCTCCGGTCTACCCGACCAACACACAACTTTTAAAAAACCAAAATTCTTGTGATACCCGTTTGATATTTGAATTATAGGGGGTGAGTCTGATGCTATAGATTCGCCCTTTTTATTTTCTAAAAGCTGCATTTTCCTGAACCATGATTTGACATCAGTCCCCCAAATCCGATAAATTTCAAATAATGTTTTTGTATCTGAAATAATTTCTGAAAAATTTATATTCGGTCATCTCTCAATATAACACAGGATGATGCCAGTATTTGATAATGGCAAATTAACACAGGTTTTGACAGGTCCGGTTTTTATGAGATAGCCTCACTATATCGAAACCTTTATATTTACATGGTATAAAAAGATTGTTGGATAATGATGAAAACCAACAACAAGCTGAGGCGTTTACTTGGGCTGGCGGTCAAAGCATTCATCCTGGCTTCCGTTGTGGCTGTTATCCTGCCGGTGCCGCAGTACGCCCGTGGCATCAGCGATGAGGAGTATATTGTCTGGTTGGCGCGGTTGATATGGGTGCTAATGCTGACCGTCGGTGTCGGTGTCGTGCTGCTGCTGGTTGGCTTTGTGGCCAGAAAATTGCAAAACAAAACGCGAAAAACCGGGTGATGTTAGCCTTTTACGAAACCTGCAATATCTCCAACGTATTCAAACATTTGAAATCCCGAAAACACTGTGATACTCAAATAGTATCTGAAATTTCGGCAAAACCCATGTATTCTCATCTGCAATATGGGCATTTAAATTTGGAGCATATATGGAAAAAATCGATTTTAAAAAAGAGTTAAAGCATTTGTACAGACCTTCAGCGAAAAAGGTTGTCCAAGTTGATGTGCCGATCATGAATTACCTGCTGGTAGATGGTGAAGGTGACCCTAATACTTCAAAGACATTTTCAGATGCAGTTGAGGCGTTATTTGCTGTTTCATATGCTATAAAGTTTATGGTTAAGAAGGGCCCTTTGGCAATTGATTATGGTGTCATGCCACTGGAAGGTTTATGGTGGGCAGATGATATGTCCAAATTCTCAATCGAGGATAAATCTAATTGGAAGTGGACGCTCATGATCATGCAGCCCGACCTTGTTACTAAAGAAATGATCGACAGCGCAATTTCAAATGTGAGAAAGAAGAAAAATCCTGTTGCGCTCTCGAAAGTGCGTTTCGAGGCTTTGACAGAGGGTAAATGTGCTCAAATTCTTCACGTAGGCCCGTTTTCGGAAGAAGGACCTACTGTTGAGAAAGTACATCAATTTATTGATTCCGTGGGTAAGCGGGTTGGAAAGCATCACGAAATCTATTTAAGCGATATCAGGAAAGCCGACCCCGCAAAATGGAGAACTGTTATCAGGCAGCCAATGCAATGAAGGTTTTTGAGGCGATAAAAATACTGTGATATTCTGGCATATCACAACGTTGCTGTTTTAGTGATATTTTCAATATATCAGTAGAATGAATAGTCCCAACAAATCGGAGTTTAAAATGATCTTAAGAAAAGAGACGATTGCGGATGTTGAGGCAATTACTGAAGTCACAATAGCGGCCTTCAAGAATCACCCAATCAGCAAGCACACAGAGCAATTCATAATAAATGCATTACGTGATGCAAATGCAATTAGCATCTCTCTTGTGGCAGAAATTGATGGGCGTGTTGTCGGACATATTGCTTTTTCACCCGTAATAATTTCTGACGACACAAAAGACTGGTACGGTCTGGGTCCGGTCTCTGTATTGCCAGATTATCAGAAACAGGGCATCGGGAAGTCCCTTATCAATGAAGGTTTGTCTTTGTTAAAACATATGGGGGGTAAAGGTTGCGCTCTTGTAGGGGATCCAAATTATTACAAACGATTTGGTTTTAAGAATTATCCGGAATTAATTCATGATGGAGTGCCCCAAGAAGTCTTCCTGGCCTTGCCCTTCAATGAAAAGGTTCCACAAGGAACTATCGTTTTTCATGAAGGATTCTTAGCAAATGGCTAACAACGAGCTACAGAGAACGTTTTGGCATATCTGTAAAATTGCGATATCTGTGTTTCTCTCAATATATCACCATTTGACGAATATCTGAGTCACGACAAGATTTTCGAGAAAGCTCCACATTACAAGCAAATATGTCAATGAATGGAGTATCTTCCATCTAATATTAATATTAGGAAAACTAGGTACTGATTCATCGAACAGTGTTGGTCACAAAATTGAAGGGAGGTGTCGTTTTGCAAATTGGAGAAAATCTGAAACATGTTGTAGCGCTTTTAGGGAGCCCCCGAAAAAAAGGAAACAGCACCGTTCTGGCCAAACAGATCATTCAAGGTGTGGAATCTGTCGGCGCCAAAGTGGAGACAGTTTACTTGAATGGACTGAATATCAAGCCCTGTCAGGGGTGCTACGCCTGCAAGAAGAAAAATAGCACCGGCTGTGCTGTGGATGATGACATGCAGTCTCTTTATCCGAAGTTGGTTGAATCAGATGCATGGATCATTGCCAGCCCGGTATACTGGTTTAATATGTCGGCCCAGACTAAAATATTTATGGACCGTTGCTTTGCCTTGTGGAATGAAGATTTAGAAATAAATCCAATGTACAAAAAGCGAATCGCTATAGCAATGAGCTATGGTGACAGCGATCCATTCGATTCAGGCTGTGTGAATGCCTTACGCAGCTTCCAGGATGCTTACCGGTACGTTGGGGCGATAATCGTCGGTATGGTTTACGGAAGCGCCGAGGAACCTGGGGAGATTGCATCAAATGCTGAGCTGATGGCTCAGGCCAAAGAAATAGGTAAAAAGCTAGCAGTGAATTAGTGTGAGAGATAATAAAAAAAGCTATAATATTGATGATATCTGAAGTCGAGTCAACCCGTGAATATTCTCAATGTATCACAGATTGATGCCAGAATACTCTACTGGCAAATTAGAGGAGCAAGGCGATGAAACCCAGAATTTATGAGCCTTTAGCTATAATGCTATTCAAACTTTTCAAGCGCGGCATAGAATCAAAAAACGAAAACGATAGTAACAAACAAAAGGATCGTGATTCTGAAAAGAGTTTGAATCAGGCCAAGCAGGGACAGCGTATTGAGAAATGAACCCCTATTGATAATATCTGCACTTTTGGTATTTTTAAGGTATTCTCAATCTGCAATTGGCTGATATTTGGTATTTTGTCTGGTATCACCACCTGCCGAAGCACATGATAATGATTGACTAAATCCTATCGATATGTTTATTGATATTTATTTCGCCACTACACCCGACCTGAAGCGGTTCTGTATTTTCTGAATCGAACCCTGCTGCTCATCTGACCCTGCCTTTCTCTGAATTATCCACATACTGAGTCCTATTGTTTGAAACCTTAACATCGGGGGTGCCATATGGCAGATGAAGGTTTTAAGCGTAAACTCGCCGCTATTCTCAGTGCAGACGTTGAAGGCTACAGCCGACTCATGGACGATGATGAGGGCGCAACTGTCCGCACTCTTACCTCTTACCGTTCTGAAATCACAGACCTTGTTCAGCAATTCAGTGGACGTGTCGTAGATAGTCCGGGGGGATAACATCCTTGCTGAGTTCACCAGTGTGGTGGATGCAGTAAGCTGTGCAGTTGAAATCCAGCGAGCGATTGCAGAACGGAATGCAGAGCTGCCTGATAACCGCAAGATGAAGTTTCGTATTGGCGTCAATCTCGGTGATGTAATCGATGAAGAGGACCGTATTTATGGTGATGGTGTCAATATTGCAGCACGAATAGAAAGCCTCTCTGATGCCGGTGGGTAACAACTTCGGATGTAAATATCTATCCATATATCTGCAACAAAAGTACACTTTCAAAATTGCAGATTACTCCAACAATGTTGTAAATATCAAATCTGAAAATTCCTGCGATATTCGTTTGTAATCACAACTCAGAAGGGTGAATCCAAGCTCATGGATTTGCCCTTTTTATTTTCTCAAAGCCGCATTTTTCGGGCCTTTGGTTTGACACCAGATTTATAAATGCGATAAGTTGCAGATATCCGTTTCATATCTGCAAAAATGCGATATTTGGGTTTTTCTCAATAAATCGGTACTTGTGTGATACTTGATTTTCTGGCCAAGTTTTTTTACAGGTTGTTAAAACACCAAAAATTAAATGACCTCTTCGAATTGTATATTGATAGACATAGGTATACGCTCAAATCTTTATGTTTCGAAGTGCAATGAGAATATATGAATTCTATCTTTAATGCAGTTATGGGTTTATTTTCGAATGATCTGGCCATTGATCTGGGTACTGCAAATTCCCTCGTGTGGATGAAAGGCGAGGGTATCGTATTAAATGAGCCATCAGTTGTTGCGATTCAAACGGGCCAGAGGGCAAAAAATCGCATTTTGGCTGTTGGTCTTGAAGCGAAAAATATGCTGGGAAGGACACCCGGAAATATAGTAGCCATTCGTCCGATAGCTGACGGTGTTATTGCTGATTTTGAAATTACCGAGGCTATGCTGCGGTATTTTTATTCGCAGGGTGCATAATAGGCGGATATTTGTAAGATCGAGAATTGTTATCGCCGTGCCATCTGGAATTACCCAGGTTGAAAAGCGCGCTGTCAGGGAAGCAGGGGAAGCTGTGGGAGCTCGCGAAGTATTTTTGATTGAAGAGCCGATGGCGGCCGCAATTGGAGCCGACCTCCCTTTCACAGAACCCATAGGCAATATGGTGATTGATATCGGCGGCGGCACTACAGAGGTTGCTATTATTTCTCTGGCAGGAATTGTTTACAGTCGATCCATCAGGGTGGCCGGTGATAAGATGGATTTTGCAATCATACAGTATATCAGGAGGAAGTATAATCTGTTGATCGGCGAGCGGACTGCTGAGATAATTAAAACCACAATCGGGAATGCATCCCCGGACCCTCAGAATCTGGAAACAATAGAAGTTAAGGGCAGAGACCTTACAAAAGGAATTCCCAAGGTTTTATCCATTGATTCAGAAGAGATACGGATGGCAATTTCCGAGCAGATAGATGCCATTGTGCAGACGGTGAAAACGGTTTTGGAACAAACTCCGCCGGAGTTGGCTGCAGACATCGCTGAAAGGGGAATTGTATTAACCGGTGGTGGTGCTCTTTTAAAAAATATGGACAAACTTCTCAGTGAGGAAGTCGGCCTTCCGATAACAATAACCGAAGATCCATTATCAACAACAGCTATAGGTGCTGGTAAAGCTCTCGACAGCATTGAAATTCTCAAACAGGTCGTGATCAAAAAGAGCTTGCTGGATATTTAGAAGATGCACAAACAAGCCGATTTGTTAACTCATACGAGCCTGAAATAATCAATGTAATCAAATCATTGGTCAAATATAGTTGTTGCTAACTGCTTCTAACTAACACAGGTTTCATTACGGTTTTAAAACCTTTGATATCTCCAACATATCAATACTTTTGGACCTCATAAAAAGTTGTGATATTCATTTTATATTTCAGGTGTAAAATTTGGCCATTTTCGTTACTACCTGTGGTTGCATATTAGGCTACGCAACCCACAATTTGGCTAAATTGTGAATTATGTCTATCTATAGATCATTATCAATTTTTTCATCACCCACCATTTGCCCCGCTATCGCTTAACCTTTGCCTCAGATATGTGTAAAGATCGATTACCTTAAGGTCTGAATCGGCGCCGCCCTGGGCACACGCAAGATGAATCTGGCATTTGGGACAGGCGGTGATCAGAGTTTGCGCTCCGGTTTGGACGGCTTCCTGCATGCGCTCCATTTGAATGGCTTTTGAATAGCTTGAGCACTCCATCCAGGCGCTGGTCCCGCAGCAAAGCGCATTTTGACGGTTGCGCTCCATCTCCACCAGATCCGTATTCGGGAGTGATTTAAGCAGCTGACGGGGTGCCTCATATATGCCTGCCAAGCGACCCAAACGACATGGGTCATGGTATGTGATCGGGGCGGTAGAAGACGGCTGAAACGATAAGCCGGCAGCTGAGAGTTCGTGCGCCAGAAATTCCGTCAGATGCAGGACCTCAAAAGGCAGCTTGCCAAAATATTTGGGATAATATTTTTTAAAGGTGACATACCCCTCCGGGCAGCTGAAAAGTACGGTTTTAGCACAGGAGGATTTGATCACTTCAAGATTCCATTCGGCCAACTTGTGGAAAGTGGCATGGTCGCCACACCACAATGCATCGTGTCCGCAACAGCGCTCGTGATTGCTGATAACGGGTTCGATCCCCATTTTGTTTAGCAACGTGAGCACGCTGCGCGCGCTCTCAAGAGGGGACAGATCCATATATCGGAAGGTCACGTCAAAGAACGGCAGGCACCCCACAAAATAAAAATATTCCCCGGTATCACCAAAAACTCCTGCTTCACGGGCCCACTGTGTGCGCTGCTGTTTTAAATCGCGGGTTTGCAGACCGGCGACGGCCTGCAGGATGCCGTGGTGACTTTCTTGCGGAAAATTACCGGCTTTGCGGGCTTCCTGTCTATGGGTGCTGATGAATTCAGGGAAATCAATCTCTGCCGGACAGCGTTCGCTGCAGGCTGCGCAGCTCAAGCAGGCCCAGATTTCGCGGCTCTTTTCCAGACCACCGTCCGGATCCAGCACGACCTGTTTGATCATTTGGCGGGGTGAAAATTTAGACAGTTCACGGCTGATGGGGCAGCTTCCGGTACACAGGCCGCATTCCATACAGTAGTCGATTTGTTTTTGGGAAAGATGCTTTGGCTTATCCATCATGAACCCATCATTGTGTGAAGATCGATAGGTGGAACTCCATTAGCTTTAAGGGGATTTTCCTCGAGCGATTTGAGTATTTGAACAAAATTATGAATTTCCTCGGCAAAGGCAGCCCCTTCGGAAGCTGAAATCCATTTTAACCGCAGGCGGCGCTCATCAATACCCAGCAACCTGAGGATTTCCCAGGTTTCTTCAATTACCTTCTGACATTTCACATTACCTTCCAGGTAATGGCAATCGCCGATGTGTCAGCCGGATACCAGTAACCCGTCTGCCCCCCTAAGAAAAGCCTTTAGCAAAAATCCATGGTTGACCCTGCCGGTGCACATTACGCGGATCAAGCGCACATTGCCCGGGTACTGGATGCGTGATACGCCCGCCAGATCGGCGCCGGCATAGGCGCACCAGTTGCAAACAAAGGCCAGTATTTTAGGCTGTTCAGTTGGATTCATAGGTATACTTTATAAATAATTTAATATTTAATATTGAAAATTGAATATTTAAGGAATTCTGTCCATTTTAATATTTGTGGATGCGGTTTTTCTGGAAGCAGCGAAAATTGCAGTTAACTCCTGTGCTTCCTGCAGCAACGGCTCAACTAGTTCCTTTTTCAACAGCTTTTCACTGATGATAAATTCCAACCAGAATGCAGTCTCATCTGTTTCTTCCAAAACAATACTGATCTTCGCGGTAAAGCTGGTTTTTGATTGTGAAAGGCAAGCTGCCCGATAGTTAGCAGCAACAGATGTTGAACACCTGATAAGCTGTCCGCGGAGATGCTTTCCTAAGGTGGTTTCCGGCAAAGCCGTCGCCAGTCTAACACAGCGATGTGCAAACGCTTTGGTTCTTTTTATCAACTCCTCACTTTCCATCTTCGCAACGATCAGAAATTAATTATTCAATATTCAATCTTCACTATTCAATTGAGAATGATTTTCAATCATTCGATTGATTTGCTCATCTTTGAAATGCGCCAAGGATGCCGCTCCGGTTGGGCAGGCCACATTGCAGACGCCGCAGCCGGTACATAACGCCTCTGTCACGATAGCCTGTTTGCGGCCTGCGGCGCCTTGCTTGACATTGATGGCCTCAAAACAACAAGCCTTTTCGCATTCACCGCACGCCCGGCAAAGCTCGGCATCCACACGACTGACCATGCCTTCCGCGACGATTTCTTTTTGGGAAAGCACGGTGACCGCCCGGGAGACCGCACCGCCAGCCTGCGCAATGCTTTCGCTGGCAAATTTAGGACCCTGGGCCAGACCGCACAGATAATAGCCGGGTGCCGCAAAATCAAGGGGCCTGAGCTTTGGATGGGCTTCCATAAAGAATCCATCTTCATCCAGCGGCAACCGTACGGCTTCGGCCAGCTCCCGGCTTTCGGGCCGGGGACGAATGGCGGCGCTCAAAACCACCAGATCAGCCTGTAATTGAACCGTGGCCTGTAAGTGGGCATCAAAAACGGAAACGCCCAGTTCACCGTCTTGATGCGTTACATGGGGCTTTTGTTCAAGGGCATATCGATAAAAACGGACCCCCTGCCGGCGGGCTTCTGAATAATGGCTTTCCCTGAAACCAAAGGTTCGAATATCCCGGTAAAGGACCGATATCTGCGCATCGGGTTGAATGGTTTTTAACTTCAGGCTGTTCTTTACAGCAGCCGTACAGCAGACCCGGCTGCAATACAGGTTTTCCGGTTCGCGGGAGCCGACACATTGAATCATCGCAATCCGTTTCAGTTGCCGGGCTTTGTCAGGGGCTGAAACCAGCAGCTTTTCAAATTCCTTCTGAGTGATGATCCCTGGATGCTGCCCATAAAGATATTCCACGGGCATATGCTCCTGGCCGCCGGTGGCAACAACGACAACGCCGTGAGAAATCGTTTGGGATTGGCCCTTTTGCGAAAGGGTTGCTGTAAAATCTCCGCAACTACCGGTGATGGATACCACCTGGGTTTCTTTGCAAACCGTGATCAGGGGCTGATTTTCAACTTTTTGGATCAGATCTTGAAGATACCGGGCCGGCTGGGCGCCGTCTTCGGTGTAATAAAGCGTGCGGGCATTGCCGCCGAGTTCTGCGGTTCGTTCTACGAGCGTGGCCTTGTAACCCTGTTCGGCAAAGGCATGGGCGGCACTCAGACCGGCCAGACCCCCTCCGATGACCAGGGCCTCCGGCACGACGGTATAAGACGTTTCGAACAGCGGTTCTAAAAGACGGGCGCGCGAAACAGACATTCGCACCAGCTCTTTGGCCTTGTGCGTTGCGATCTGCGGCTCTGCCTGATGCACCCAGGCATCCTGTTCACGGATATTGGCCAGTTCAAACAAATAAGGATTGAGACCGGCCTCACGCAAGGTGTTGCGAAAAAGCGGCTCATGCGTGCGCGGAGTGCAAGAGGCCACGACCACGCGATTAAGGGCATGATCTTTGATGGCCTGCTTAATTTCCTGGAGTTGATCGGTGGCGCAGGCAAACATGCAGTCGGTGGCATATTTGACATCCGGCAGATTGCCGGCATACCCGGCAACCGCCTCGACGTCAACGACGCCGGCAATGTTGATGCCACAATGACACACAAAAACCCCGATGCTGGGCTCCTCTCCCCTAATGTTGCGTTCCTCATGGATGGTCGGGGCTGTTACATTTGAGCCTCTCACATCAGCCAGCAGAGCGGTTGCCTGGGCGGCGGCGCTGCTGCCCTGCTGAACCGCATCGGGAATATCTTTGGGACTCTGGGCGGCACCGCAGACATAGATGCCGGGTTTTGCGGTTGCGACGATGTCCAACGGATCGGATTCGCAAAAACCATACTCATTCAAGGACACGCCAAGGCGCTCAGCCAATTTAACACTAGAAGTATTTGCGCAAAGACCAACAGAAAGAACAACCAAATCAACTGTTTCTTCCTGCGGATCATGACCCGGCGCCACGTAGGAAATGCTCAAGGTATCGTCTTCGGGGTTGGGTATCACTCTGGAGATCAACGACCGCACGTAGCGCACACCATTTTCTGATTTGGACCGCTCATAAAACCGATCGAACCCTTTACCATGGGCCCGCATATCGATGAAAAAAATGCTGGTGTCGATCTCACCGTCATGTTCTTTGGTGATCATAGCCTGCTTGGTGGCGGACATGCAGCAAACGGCCGAACAATAATCGTTTCCGATTTGGCTGTCACGTGATCCCACACACTGGACCCAGGCAATCCGGCGCGGAATTTGACCGTCGGAAAGGCGCTGGATATGCCCCTGGTAGGGGCCGGCGGCTGAAAGCATGCGCTCGTATTCCAGGCTGGTAATGACATTGGGCCACTGCCCGTAGCCATATTCAGCTTTCAGGCGCGCATCAAAAGGTTCAAATCCACCGGCTAAAATCAGCGCCCCGGTGTCCAGGGTAATGATTTCATCTTCCTGGTCAAAAATAACGGCCTTATTTTTACACACTTTTTCGCAGACGCGGCACTTTCCTTTCGTAAAATAAGTGCAGTGCTCTTTATCAATCGTGTAAACCAGCGGAACAGCCTGGGGATAGGGGATATAAATGGCTTTGCGTTGATTTAGATTTAGGTTGAAGGGGTCGGATACTTTTTGAGGACACTTCTCAGCGCAAATGTTGCAGGCCACGCACCTTTTTGGATCTACGGCGCGAGCTTTCTTTTTAACGGTTAATTGAAATCGACCCGGCTCGCCTTCTAAGCCGAGGACATCGGTATACGCCAAAATATCGATGTTGGGATGATTAGCCAATTTCGCCAGCTTGGGGCCCAGCATACAAGAAGAGCAATCATTGGTGGGAAAGGTTTTATCCAGCTGGGCCATGACCCCTCCCACATTGGCTTTTTCGTCTATCAGATCAACATGAAAACCCGAATTGGCAATATCCAGAGCGGTCTGGATACCGGCGATGCCGCTGCCGATAATGGTGATGGATCCGGTTTTTTCGCTCTGTGGCGTTGAATGCGTTTGGGTCATGGGTTATTCCAGAGATTGAGCTGCTTGAGAAGCGTAAAGGGATCGGTGATATGGCGCCGGAGCCACCGTTCGACGCCGGTAACATTATGCGCCAGTCCGATCAACTCGCTAAAATAATAAACCGGCAAAGAAAAATTTCTTTTCCAATCCGCCCCGATCTTTTCCTGGTGCATATCCAGGTTGGCCTGACACATCTGGCAGGAAACGACAATCGCCTGGGCGCCGACCCGCTGGGCCATGTCGTAGAGCTTGCCGACCAGCCGGGAAACGATGTCCGGGCGCGAAAGCACCTGACTGGCGCCACAGCAATCGGTCTTGTAGGGCCAGGGGATTGCAGTTGCCCCCAGGCTCTCCATGATACGGTCCAGCGCCTGGGGATTTTCAAAATCGGTTGCCTCTGTAATCTCCGGTGGTCGGTTGGCCATGCAGCCGTAATAACAAACAACCTTCAGACCCTCCAGAGGCTTCTTTATGTGCTTTGCTGTGCTTTGCAACATTTCCTCTGTAGCAAAGAAATTCGCCAGATCCCAAATCCTGGGCAGAGCGCCTTGCAGGTTAATAGCGTAGCGGTTAGCAAAATCCTGATTGAGTGCCCAGGCGGCTGTTTTTAACCGATTGAAACACATGGGGCACGGAACAAGCATGTCTGAATTCGGCAGCTTGGTGGCCAGATTCAACGTGCGACCGGCCAGCTCGATGCTTGCCCGGTGGTCGATGCTATGGGCGGCGGTTGCTCCGCAACAATTCCAATCGGGAATTTCTTCCAATTGAATATCCAGGGAAGCACATATACCCAATATAGATTCAGCATAATCTCTTGCTGTTCCTTCCAATGAACAGCCGGGATAATAGGATACCTTCATGGCGTAATTTGCGCCTCGGAAATTCTAAAGCTGTTATTTTTGTTTGCGACGTGCGAGTATTTTACGAACTTCATTTTTCCCTTTGATGGTTTTCGGAAACATCGGGAATCTTTTTTTGCGCGTCATCTGCCAGCTCAGCCTCATTTCAGCCCGCCAGGTGCCGGTCTGCCATTTACGCAGGAGCTCGCCGCTTCGAAGGAAATATTCCGGAAGGAAGATTGTCTCAAATACCCGGCCCCAGCGCTTCACATTTTTCAAAAAAGAGGCATGCAGGGCTAGAATCTGAGGCTGGGGTGAAGGGACGCCTGCTTGAACCGCCATTTCTTTTAGACAATCCATGAGTTCGGCAATTTTAACGTTATTCGGGCAGCGCGTGCTGCATGTCTCACATGCCGCACATACCCAGATCGTCTCACAACCCAATACCGCTTGCCGCTGCCCGAGAATCACCAGGCGTATCACCGCGTCCGGATAAATATCCATGGCAAAGGTGACCGGACAGCCGTTGGTGCACTTGCGGCATTGATAGCATGCGCTTGCCTGGAAGGGCCCGGTAGTTTCAACTTGTTCTAGAAAGTGATAATCCGGAGTTAGTGTATTCTGAGGCATAGATTTAAAGCCACTTCCCCCAGCGCTTGTGGAACCAAATTTAGGATTACCCAAAATGGCTATCTGAGAGGCCTTTTAAAGCAGCGTAGGGTTGAAATGAACTTAACATTAAAATTGAAGCGGCTCCCGTTGTCAAGGGAAAAACCCGGCCAGCCCTATAAAAATAGGGGATTTAATCCGCAAATGATACAACACGACATCTTTTTGTTTGGCTAGCGTTTGCCATCTGTGATAAAAAAAATACGGTTTTGCAGAAAGCCCAAGTTCGTCTCTTTCAACCACGAAGAGCACGAAGGACCCGAAGAGGGGGTGCCAATTTATTCATCCTGCATTTGTGATCTTCGTGATCTTCGTGGTGAGATCACTATCGGACGTAAACGACTGGAACTTTCCAGATAACCACGAAAAAATATTTATGCTTTAATGAACCTCCCTGCAGCAAGCTGCAGGGTATCAAATTTGATTTAAT
>Ga0265309_10000814_pt1 | contig 13122 bp, 10 predicted proteins | sample Helome_FD_192492 | JGI IMG/M metagenome (GOLD analysis project Ga0265309, IMG submission 192492) | Marine sediment microbial communities from subtidal zone of North Sea - Hel_20160524 (Illumina Assembly) | ecosystem: Environmental > Aquatic > Marine > Subtidal zone > Sediment ...
CACCTCATCGAACAAAATTCCATCATCATTGATGCGAAATCAGGAATTTCAGGTGCGGGGCGTTCTCTAGGCACAAGCTTCCATTACCCAGAAGCCAATGAAGCCATTCATGCGTATAAAATAACGACTCACCGCCATCTACCGGAAATCGAGCAAGGACTCAGCCGCCTCGTCCCCACTTCTGACAAGACAAAAACTTCTCCCGTATCTCTCATGTTCACCCCTCATTTAATCCCAATCAACCGGGGGATTCTCAGTACGGCATATGCCAAACTCAAATCAGACGTTGGACCTTCTGACCTTGAAAAAATTTACCGCCATTTCTATAAAGATGAACCGTTTATTCGGGTGTTTCCTCAGGCTGAAGCTATCAATCCTCGAAATCTTCGAGGTGCAAATTATTGTGACTTGAGCAGTACCTATGACCCTCGAACGGGTCATATCATTAGTAGCGGAGCCATCGATAATCTGGTCAAAGGGGCAGCAGGACAGGCCATTCAATGCATGAATCTCATGGTAGGATTTCCAGAAACCTTGGGATTAACCGCTCCGGGCCTATTTCCATAATACCTTTAATACCCGCCTATTCAGCAGATCAGGGCTCAACTATGTCCAGACGATTAAATAGTGGAATCACCGCTCCAAAGGGATTCCTCGCAGCAGGGATCCATTCAGGCATCAAACAGACGAAACAACTGGACTTGGCTCTTGTGAGTTCAGAATTCCCTGGTCCTATCGCTGGGGTATTCACTAAAAATACCATTCCAGCAGCCCCCGTTATTCTCGACCGACACCACCTGAAAAAAGGGGTTGGGCAAGCCGTCATCATTAATAGTGGCAACGCCAATGCCTTTACAGGAACCGATGGGCTTAAACATGCCCGGGAAATGGCTCATCTGGTAGCCGGCCAATTGGGCATACCAAAGCATCGTGTGTTTGTAGGCTCGACGGGTGTGATCGGAGCCCCACTTCCAATCGCGGCTTTGAGAAAAGGGATTCCGACGCTGGCTTCAAGGCTAAGAAAATCTGGGCATCGAGACGCCGCTCAAGCCATTATGACCACGGACACGCGACCCAAAGCCATTGCAGTCCAACAACGTATCGGTGGGAAACTGGTGACCATCGGCGGCATGGCTAAGGGATCTGGGATGATTCATCCTGATATGGCCACGATGTTAGCCTATCTCACCACGGATGCCGTCATCGACCAAAAAACATTACAAAAAACGTTGCAGATGGTCGTGGACCAAACCTTCAATTGCATTTCAGTCGACGGTGAAACGAGCACGAATGATACAGTTCTATGCATGGCGAATGGCATGGCAGGCAATCGAACAATTCGTCCTGTAGATTCAGCTTACGAGCAATTTCAGAAACTCTTACATGAGGCCTGTCACTATTTGGCCATGGAGGTTTGCCATGATGGAGAAGGCGCAACCAAAACCATTGAGATTCAAATAACCGAAGCCGCCAGCCACAAAGCTGCTCGACAGTTTGCCCATACACTGGCCACATCTCCGTTGGTGAAAACCGCTATTTTTGGAGCTGATCCTAATTGGGGTCGTATCATTGCCGCATTGGGACGAGCCGGCTATCCTCTTCGCCCTGATCGCATCGTGATCGCCTTTAATCACCTTACAATTGTAAAAGATGGACAAGGATTAGGACCACGCATTGAACGACAGATTCAAAAAATCATGCAACGGCCATCGTTCACCATTGCAGTGTCGTTGGGAATGGGAACAGGAACGGCCACGCAATGGACGACGGATTTGACCTATGACTATGTCAAGATTAACGCTTCATATCGATCTTAAATACCGCACCGTTTTTCCTACAGCATCGGCGGCATCAAGCTCTTCTTATTTTTTTTACAGCGTGACGGGAGATAAGATCATGAAGGGTAGGACGGCTCACGGCTAATATCGTGGCCGCTTTGGTAATGTTTCCACCAGTTTTGGCGAGTGTTTGCTCAATGACGCGTTTTTCTACAACCTCCCTAGCCTCTTTTAACGTGGAGCCAGCTTGAACATCTTTCGGCTCTTCCAAATCTAAATCCTCTGGTGCAATTCGAGGATTATCCGTCAGCGTCACCGCTCGACGAATCCGATTTTCCAATTCCCGAACATTCCCAGGCCAAAGATACTGCTCAAGCGACAAGAGGGCTTCGCGAGAAAATCCGGCAACTTTCTTTTTGGCTTCATCCCCAAAGCGCTGGAGTAGTATTTTAGCCAGCATTGCAATATCGGCTCCGCGTTCCCGCAACGGCGGAACGGGAATCGTCACCGTATTCAGCCGATAATAGAGATCTTCACGGAAACGACCATCTTTCATGGCCACATCCAAATCCTTATTGGTTGCGGCTAAGACTCGTGTATCAACAGGGATTTCAACTCGTCCACCCACCCGTTCGATGGTTCGCTCTTGTAAGACACGAAGTAATTTGACTTGCAAAGCCGGAGAAATTTCCCCAATTTCATCAAGAAAGAGGGTCCCTCCTTCGGCCGACTCAATTCTCCCAGGACGCTGCATATGAGCACCGGTAAACGCACCCTTTTCATGGCCAAACAACTCGCTTTCCAAGAGCGTCTCTGGAATCGCCCCGCAATTGATCGCGATAAATGGCCCATTTTTCCTATGGCTTTGCTGGTGAATAGCCTTTGCCACCAGTTCTTTTCCCGTTCCACTCTCACCAACGATCAACACAGAAATATCAGATCCCGCCACTCGTCGAATCGTATCGAAGACTTTGGCCATCGCCGGACTAGTCCCAATAATATCTGGCAATCCGCGTTTTTCCTCACGTTCCAATAATTTTTGGTTCTCTTTCTCAAGGCCAAACAAATACCCAGCCCGTTGGAGGACGGTCTTTAAGACTTCCAAATCCACAGGCTTATCCATAAAATCATAAGCTCCCAACTGAATCGCCTTTAAGGCGTTAGCTCGATCTTGATTCCCGGTGACCACGACAACCTTTACAAGGGGATTTACTCCGATTACCTGTTCTAAAGCATTCAAACCTTCAGAGGTCCCATTCCCATCCGGTGGTAAGCCTAGATCCAGGGTAACCAATACCATCTTCTCTCGCTGAAGGATTTCGACGGCATTTTCACGAGAATCGGCCTCAAAGATGGCGTAATGATTCTTCAATCCCCATTTCATTTGTTCCCGAATTTCCTGGCTATCTTCTACCAGGAGAAGTGATGGAAGTGGGTTTAAATCCTGTATATTGTCTGTTTTTGACATTTCTTTACGTTAATAAACATCTATGAAACTTAAAAACAACAAAAAACACCTTCCCCATTTCCTTATTTATCGGCAGTTTCAGCTGGAAATGTGAGGATAACTTTTGTTCCTTGCCCTTCTTCGCTTTCAATACGAATCTTCCCATTATTATCTTCAACAATTTGTTTGCATTGAAAAAGACCGACCCCTAGCCCATTTTTCTTAGAACTTTTAAAGGGTTGGAACAAATATTCCAAACGAGCTGCAGGAATCCCCGGGCCCACATCCATAATTTCAACGCACACATGGTGCCCATCATAGGTCGTGGAAATATCAATCGTACCCTTGCCGTCCATAGCCTGATGCGCATTGAGGATTACATTCAACAACACCTGTTTGATCGGTTCTACCTTTAATTGAAGACTCGGCAAGTCTTTTCCCGAATGAAACCTTGCTCTATACTCTGTCCCTTTTAATGCTTCCAGCATATCCGTGATCAAAACATTCAGATCTATAACTTGAACTTTCCTCCCCCTATCTTTATCGAGATCTTTGGATTCATCGGCTAACTTCGCCATAAGGTCAATTATACGTTGAGAGGTATTTCGAACCGTTCGCATCGCTGACGCCTGAAAGTCTGGATCATTGCTGTATTGTTCTGCATTCTGGACCACCATTGATAAACTTGACGCCAAGTTTTTTAAATCGTGAAGATAAAATCCTGAAAATTTGTGTGCCGCTTCCCATTTGGCCCTCGCACTCCGTTCTTCAACCAATTGAAATTGTAGAATTAACATGGTGACATGATGGGCAATAACACGAAGCAAATCAAAATCATCGTCATCGTAGTTTTGATCATGTCGTTCATTGCTTAACGTGCAAAATCCAAGGAGACCTTCCTGAGTCGTTATCAGAGGAATACAGATATGCGCCTGAGTATTTTGACGAAGCTCTCTAAGGCCGTCGTCTTCGTCACATTCCTCATCAATCCTGAATGGACCTTTGTTGGCAAGAATTCTTTGAACTAAAGAATGTGTTCCTGCTATCGGTGTCGGTTGATCTTCAGAATTGATGCTTCGGATCCGATGGAATCGCCCATCAACATTAAACCTCTTCCAAATCGTGATTTGAGGAGCTCCAAATGTTCGACCTAGCCACTCCAGATATCGATCGAAAATTTCTTGAATATCATGACAGGCTGAAAAAACCTCCGTAATTTCTAGCCATTTTTGGCGATAATCATACTTTGTACCAAAAAACGGCATCGTCATCGCTTTCGACCCAAGTAAACTCGACTCAGTATTCACGGGTAAATCCTCATCCAGTGTCCTAGCACAAGTACAAAATTCACGGCTCTTCAAATCCCTTTGATATAAATTTGTAGGGCGTTTCGTAACCAGTGTCTGCGAGAACGGGCTCAGGGATACTGGACGAACTATGGTTTTTCGTTGTTCGGCCGACTATTGGTAGGGTCCCAAGTGTCTGTTTAGTAGCTCTTTTAAGGTTCTTCACACTGGCCGAGGACATCTGAAATGTCTGCTCTACTGTAAGATCGAAAGTCTGAGTCGACTGCGCCGACTGCTGGCCATCCTGCAAGGATCCTATCAACTCCAATCCACCTATCGGTTGGCTCGGGATTTGGGTTTCGATATCAAAGAGATCAACCACATCTTTCATTGAATGCGGAACGCCCTGTTCCCTTTGGTTGAGTTGGAAGAGGGAAATTTGAAAGGCGAGATTTAGTAGGACGAGGCCACCTTCGGAGCGCGATGGAGGGGGAAGCCAGGCCGAGCGGCTAACAGGAAAAGTATTGTCTTTTGATTCCTGAAGCGGGAATTCCCCGTATGCACCAAAGTCGGAGAGCCCAGGAGTGTCAAGGAACTCAAACGGCATATCCAAACTAAAACCCGGCATGGGTCCATCAAGGCCATCAACCCGTTTCAATGCCCTCAAGCCTTGAAACGGTATAACAAACATCATACGATCAACCCTTCGAAAGATTTTGTGAGTCGGCGACAACCACGGAATCATCTTAACGGCGTCGAAGGGTTTTGGAACAACACGAAGCCTAATCTTAAGCACTATCTAGGAGTCTCAAAATATTATTTCTCGATGTTACGGGTTAGTCTTTATTGCTTCAAAATTTTATGAAATATGACCACTATCTATGCAATTGTTTTCGGAAAAATAACTGGGAAACTAAAGGGAAATACCCCTTTCCCCCTATGACTAATCGAGTTCTACACCAAACAGCGGGTTTTAGGATGAAAAAATAGGAAGGCTAGGAGATTTAAACTCTAAGCTCAATGAGGGTGGTGAAACAAAAAACACTAGCTACCGATAGCTTTTTCTTTCCAAAAAAACAAGAGGATTAGACAGTATCCCTCAAAATGGATGGTTCTGTATGCCGGATACCCTTTTGAACGAACATTTATACTCTGGCCGGGGTAAAAATTTTTGTTCTAGTCAGAACGGGGAAAATGGGGTGAGATGTCGTTAGGCTTATCGGAAGGATGAAGACCGTATTTTTTTAGTAATTTGTAAAAATCTGCTCGATATCGGCCGGCAATCTGTGACGCCCGTGAGATATTTCCTTGTGTCGCTCCCAAGAGGTCTTTGAGATAGCCACGCTCAAAGGCTTCCTTTGCTTCAGTTAAAGGCTTCAAAGTCCCTGATTGCTTGGTTTCTTCAGGGGAAAGAGCAAGGAATTCTTCCGTTATCGTCTCTTGGGGTGACATGACAACCGCACGTTCAATCAAATTTTCCAGTTCTCGAACATTTCCAGGCCATGCGTAGGTCAGCAGGCTTTGCATGGCCTCTGGAGAAAACCCTTTGACCACCTTGTGATGATGCTCCGCATGACGTTTCAAAAAAAACTGTGACAGAACAGGAATGTCCTCACGCCGTTCCCGCAAAGGGGGAAGATGAAGGGGAACCACATGAATTCGATAATAAAGATCTTCTCGAAAGCGCCCTTCTCGAACCGCTTGCTCCAGATCTTTATTCGTTGCAGCTAGAATCCTCACATCAACTTTAATGGAAACCTGCCCTCCAACGGGCAATATTTCCCGGTTTTGAATAGTACGAAGGAGTTTGCCTTGGAGAGAGAGGGGCATTTCTCCAATTTCATCCAAAAAGAGGGTGCCTTTATCCGCGCTGTGAATTAGGCCGCGTTTGTTTTGATGAGCCCCAGTAAAAGAACCCTTCATATGACCAAATAATTCGCTTTCGAAGAGCGTTTCTGGAATGGCTGCACAATTCACGGCCATAAATGGTTTTGACGCTCTTGGACTATTACAATGAACGACACGGGCAATGACCTCCTTCCCCGTTCCCGTTTCTCCGGAAATACAAATCGTTGTATCGGTTTTCGCCACACGAGCCACTTGTTGGAGCACCGCATGCATCTGCGGGCTGCGGGCGACCACATTGTCTAATCCATATAACTCATTCACAAGTAATTGAAGGCGATGAATTTCCTGACTCATCCGCTTGGTAGTCAGCGCTTTGTCAATACTCTCTCGTAATTCTTTATCATCGAAAGGTTTCGTTAATAGCCATACGCCCCCTTTTTCATGGCTTGCACAGCATTTGGGATACACCCATGTGCCGTCAAGATCAGCACAGGCAGGTTGGTCTGATGTTGATGCAGCTCTTCCATAAGATCTAGGCCGTCAACATCCGGCAACCGAAGATCCAGAATAGCAAAGTCAAAGGGGTCTTCCTGCGCACAGTTCAGCGCGTCTTCACCAGTACCACAACCAGTCACCACAAATCCCATGGAATGCAGTCGCATTTTGAGCAATGTCAATAAACCTGGATCGTCATCAACTACAAGAATTCGCTCGTCAGACATGATTACTCCTTTAGGGTTTCTTTAGGAATGACCCCACCGCTCTCTACTGACTGTTCAACTTCCGGGCTTGGGGTCAATTCTTCGGAAGGACGCGTCGGGGGTACTTTTTCTCTAATTTCCTGGTCAATCCGCCGCAACGCTTCTAATTGTTTGGTTAGTTCTTCTACTTTTTTCTCACTGACCTTGAGACCTTGTTGAGCATCCTCACGAATCGCTTGTTCTTTTTTGGCCTGTTCAAGTTGCTTGGTCAAAGTGGACACCGTCTGATTCAGTTTCTTGACGGCTCCATCCTTGGCAGCAAGCTCATTCTTAAGGCTGTCCACCGAGGAATTTTCTACCATACCAGTCAATTCATGGATCCACAATTCTTTGCCGACCACTTCACGAGCCAATCTTTTAATGAGTTCGTTAGAGGTCAAGCCAGCACTGTTCGGTGAATTCAATACATCTAAAAACCATAACCAAAATCGACTTTCCCCAGCTAATAGACTATTGGGCCGCGAAACAATGACTTTACGAAAATGCAGAGCCGCCAATTCACGATTTTCATATAACGCCGATAGTGCACGAAGAAAGTGCGCGCTGCGACAGGTATCGTCATCTTTGCAAAGCCCCAATTGTTTCTCCTGATCTTCGGCAATGGCCTTGAAATAAGGAACATCTTCCGGTTCCGGATCCAACACGAGTGCCAAATCGCTAGAAGAAACCGTGTAAATTTCAGCAGGCTTATCAGCATTCAAATTGGGCACTGTGCATGAAGGGGAATAAAGTAGCAAGAATATTACAGCAAATATTTGAAATTCTCGAAACTTTCTATTTTTAACCATTGCCATCGGTTTCAAATCAATGGACAATCTTCTCGGGCTTTCGGGGTGAGAGGATAAAATGCAGTGCCGTTCCTTTTCCAAGCGTACTTTCTGCCCAAATCGTGCCGCCATGGTCTTCAATAACCCGCTTAGCCAAAGCTAATCCAATACCACTTCCTACAAACACCCGCCCTTCTGGTGTTTTTCCTTGATAGAACCGTTCAAAAACATGTGGCAAATCTTCTTTAAGAATACCCGGCCCCGTATCTTCGACGATAAAGTGAATACCCTCATTGTCGGAATCGGGTTTAGACCGTATCGAAATCGTGGCCCCTTCAGGACTAAATTTTATTGCATTCGACAGAAAATTTTCGAAAACTTGTTCCATTCGCGGGCCGTCGACTTCTTGAATTTTGACCTTTTCCGAGACTAAATCAATGTCCATGTGAATATTTTTTCGGTCGGCTAAGAATTTGACTTTCTCAGTGGATCGAAATGCCAAACGATTCAAATCAGTCGGATTGAAGTTATAGGCCACCATATCCGCTTCCATCCGCGAAAGGTCTAAAAGATTGCCAATCAAGTGATTTAACCGTTGACTGCTGTCAGAAATAATGGAAAGCGTCTCACGTTGATCTATGGTCAATTCCCCCGGAATGCCATCAAGTAGCAAATTCGATCCTTCTCGGATAGACGCCAGCGGTGTGCGCAATTCATGTGAAATATTGGCCAAGAATTCAGACTTCATTTCATCTAATTTCTGAAGTTTCTTTCCCATCAAATTAACCTGATTCACCAGGTCTCGCAGCTCCTGAGGCACCGCCAAAGATATGGTTCCTCCGAATTTACCCTTTCCAATTCGACGGATCTGAGCGTTCACCTGGCGTAGCGGGCGAAGGATACTATAACTGGCTATCCCGGCCAAGCCAAGGCCCAAGACCAGGGCCATCATTAGCAGTTGTTGGGTAATTTCTTGAGCCTGAACCGATCGGAGATGGGAATCGCGAAGAATCGCCCCAACGCTGGCTTCTTGTGAAGAAATATAGGCATTAATGGCCTGGGTCATCGCCTCAATGAGTGTATCTCGTTTGCTTTCATAATTAGCAATCGCCAATGGAGCCCGATCTGCTTGCTCTACCCCGACACTCAGAAATAAAGTATGAAATTCTTCATGATGAGCCTTAACCTTTTGGAGAGCCTCCCGCGTTGTTCCAACCTGTTCTTGATCTTCGAGGGCCACCAATGTCTTTCGAAAATTTTCAGCTTCTTGCAAAAAGTCCTTCAAGAGCGTGGTGTCCCGTAATACTAAATATTGTTTATCACTTTTCAATTGGGCATAGAGACTGGTGATCAATTGCTTAGCGGTCTCAACTGCCGGAAAATGATGCGTGGCAAGCTCAGCACCCAATTCCGTTATCGCCCGAAACTGATTTAGAATATAAAGGTTGACCCCTATCACAAGGGCAAGGATCGTCACATATCCCAAAGCTAATCGCCAAAAAATGGACAAATGAGAAAACATAATTTGATAAAACGCTAAATTAATCCGTCGTGAAGGAAACTTGTAAATGCAATTTTGAGCGTTGGGTGTAAAGGCAAGGTGAGTTAGGCTCTGCAGCGTCCCTTTCGATTAGCCAATCAAAGAAGCACTCATGAGACCCTACACCCAGCTGACCAAAGCGAAACGGTACCAGACCTTCTAAAAGGGAAGCCTGTCTCAAACCATCTAAGTTCGGCATGATGGCAGCCGAAGAATCGAAATAAGCCTCGTTCATCCTGTACTGGTAATGGCATAAGGCGTGGGATAGCCTTCTCCCACATAATTGGGTACGCCCTGAGACCAAGCATCATTGAGGATTATTCTCGTGGTATTGGAAGAATGAAGCATTTCTGTAGCCTTTTGAACCACATCTTTGGGCGTCGTCCCTGAACGCACCACCATTAACAAAATATCTGCAAGCCCGCTGAGAATGTTTATGTCTGCCAGAGGAAGAATTGGCGGACCATCCAAAATGATAAAACGATATCGTGATTTTACAGACTCAATCAGCGTAGAAAGATAATGTAATTTTGCTAAAGATACTGGGTTTACCTCTACATCTCCTACTGATAAACAACACAAGGGCAACTCTGGATATTGCTGAATACACGATTCTAATGATGCCTGCCCTGACAGATAATCCGCCACACCTGGATAAGGATTTACTACCAAAACATTATGTAAGTTAGGGCATTTATAATCACAATCAATCACCAGGGTTGGCTCATCAAGGTCTCGAGCCAAGGTATAGGAAAGATTCGCTGCCGTAGAAGTTTTCCCTTCTCCCTTCATCGCACTGGACACTAATACAACATTCCCCATGGGACGATCACCCAAAAGGTCCAGCCGCGTGGCCGCAACCCGAAATTGCTCCGCAACAATAGATTGAGGTCGCCATTTTGATACTAAATTTAATTGCGAGGAAACCTGGCTGTTTGCTAATGATCTGCCATGGAATACGGACTTTCCTTTTCCCATTCCTTGGACGTCGACATAATCGCGCCGAACAGCCCCATTTGCCTTTCCAGCCATTTTCATAGGCAATTCTACCCCGCCCGACAACATCTTCATGGGCTTGTCATAGGCCATTTGGAATCTGGGAATCGTGGCGAGCAAAGGATATCCCAGCGATAACTCCACATCGACAGCACGCCGAAATGTTGGACATAAGTACTCCAAAAGAACAGCGAAGCCAAACCCTAATCCCACACTACCTACAAGCCCTCCAAGAGCAATGAAGACACGAGGCCACCCTTCGGGCTTCACTGGCAAATTGGCGGGATCCAAAATACGGAATTGGTCTACTTTTGGATCTTTCTCAAGATGTTCGGATATTCGAGCATTGATCCGCTTCTGATTAAGGTGGTGGTAATTCTCTTTTATCAGGTCATATTTTCGCTCAAGCGCAAATAATTCTTGCTCGCGCTTTGGGGTCCGTTGGATGCGTCCCTCAAAATAAGTCATCGCAGCAGAAGTTTTTTTAAGCTTAGATTTCAAGTTGGCTATTTGAGTTATCAAATCAGCTTGCTCATTTCTTAGTTCAGCTAAAAATGGCTCAGAAGCCGCCACCTCAGATTTATGGTCTTGAATGCCACGCCGAGACAATTCCGCTTCAAGTTTTTCAATTTGATGTTGTAAGAATACGATGCCAGGGTTGTCCTCGATAGACGCACTTGTCATTTGTTCCAATGTCTTCTTGATCTGAGACAATTGTATGACAGAGGGGTCACCACTCTGTCCATTTGTCTCCTCTTGGAGAAGCGCCGGGTCGGCCCCATAGTTAATGATCGACTTTCTCACTAATGCCAACCTGGACTGCAGGCCATGAAGTGTTTCCTGAACCCGTATTTTTTCGAGTTGTAAGCGATCAAGCGTGCGAAGGTTCGTTTCCAATTGTGCTGGCAATTCTCCCAGAAATCGCCGTTTATACTCAGACAACAACGTTTCTTGCTCCTCTAAGGCTTGTTGAGCCACTTCTAGTTCTTGTTCTAAAAACTCAGTGGTTTCTTCAAAAGGCTGCTCACGGTGTTGTATATTTTCATCAATGTATTGAGAGGCAAATTTTGAGGTCACGTTCATGGCCGTCATTGGGTCATGGTGGGCAAAGGAAATAGTCAAAGCTTCTATTTGTTTTCCAGGGCCTTCAGGCCCTCCAGGTCCTTTCGATTCAATTTTGATATTTTTTCGGAGACTCTCAATCACCGGCTCATAGCCATGAGTTTTGACATGCTCTTTTGATAAATGAAATTCATCGATCACCTTTTGAAGATTTGTGCGACTGAGGATTCGCTGATTAACGGCAAAAACTGACTCAGGAACATTTTCTCTCCCTACTGAAGGAACATATCTTTCATGAATCTTTTGTTGTTCCACGACAATGACTGTACTCGAACGGTACACCTCAATTTTTATCCAGGCCAACCCTCCTCCAACGACAATCCCCAATAGAACAAAAAGAACAATGAGCCATTTTCGCCTAACAGCTAGGTCAAGAAATTCTTTGATGGAGGAATGGATCCGAACTGATTGAATTTTTTCTTTATGAGCCTGGTTTCTAGGAAATGTGGAATCGGACATTTGATTGAATGCTACTTTCTGTCTGAATCGTTTACAGGACCTTAGATTCTGGACCCATCGGACAATATAAGGAAATCTATCTAGGACGGCAATCGTATCTCAAGATTAGATTGCAAAATAAAGCCATAAATTGCTTCCAAAGGTCAGAATTTACCACACAACCACCTCTTGGAAAGGGCCGAGCGGTTTAGCCGGAAGGCCGCTCCCTCAACCCAAAACCGGAACATCAACTGGAACATGAAAAAGAGGAAGAAACCTTAAGGCCGGTAAGTCATTGTTTTGGAAGTGAAAATTGGTGCCCCCGACACGAATTGAACGTGCGGCCCGCGGTTTAGGAAACCGCTGCTCTATCCGACTGAGCTACGGGGGCAGCCTTTAATTTCAACATGTAATGGATTCCTTCATGGAAGAAGAAATCGCAGGTGTTATTAGCGTGTTAAGTTTAGAGGATGCCTTAAGCAAGTCTTCATCATTGACGTTGTTATACCATTTGTAAATGCTTTCAGATTTGTGACCGACAATCTTCATTGCCGTAACCGTCTCCACACCTGCCCTTCTAAGATTCGTAGCGGCACAGTGCCTCAAATCATGAAAACGGAAGTTTTCAATCCCCGCTTCCTTCAACGCAGTTTTAAACGCCTTTTTAACAGAACCAACGCTTCGGCCATTATACAAAAATACCGTATTGGTTAATAGACTCCTGACCTTAAATAAGTCCGCAAGAGCATGACGAACACTCGCAGTTAAGGGCACCAAACGAGCTTGACCATTTTTTGTATCTCTTTCCGATAGTGTAAAAAAGCCCCGTTGTAGGTCAATTTACTCCCAAGTTAGACTTAAAATCTCCCCTAAACGCATTCCCAATTGGTAGGCAATGAGCAGAATGGGTTTCAGGCGAGTACCAGCTTTATCATACAAGTTGCCCCACTTCTCTTCATTTAGCACCCTGTCCCTCTCATTCTTAGGATCAGGCGTTCTGACTTTCTTCGCAACATTAACCTCAATCAATCCCCTACGCTCAGCAACACTCAACACATGTTTGAACACGGTATGATCATTGTTGATCGTTTGAAGACTTGGCATTTCACCATTTCTGAGGTTGCGCTGTTGACGATAGG
>Ga0265309_10000816_pt1 | contig 13107 bp, 12 predicted proteins | sample Helome_FD_192492 | JGI IMG/M metagenome (GOLD analysis project Ga0265309, IMG submission 192492) | Marine sediment microbial communities from subtidal zone of North Sea - Hel_20160524 (Illumina Assembly) | ecosystem: Environmental > Aquatic > Marine > Subtidal zone > Sediment ...
CGCTGTCATTCCACTCAAAGACCAGGCGAGTGCCCAGCATTTCTTCCTCGTCTACAAAGACTTTATTCGCATTGGATTTCTTCATAATATCCTTGGAATGCAGCATGAGCAGGTTATTGAAATCTCTGTCCATCAATGCATTGATCTCCAGAGAATCCGGGAATTGGCCACTTTCTACCAAAAGATTATACCGTGAATATAAAGCGATTGCCTTGGTCACATTTTCATTGTCTGCATAGCCCATAGCCAGATCCATATAGGACTGTATGTAGCGTGAGCGTTGTGAGAACACTTTTTTAAAGATCTCATTGGCCTTCTCGTGTCTATTATCTTCCTGGTATAAGTATCCCAGAGCCTTAAGCAATGGTGAATTGGATTCGAAAAGTTCGTAATTCCTTGCAATGATCGAATCTGCTATTGCCATAGCCCCACGTTCCTGGGCGAAATACCTGTAGCTATCGAGATAATAAAAGGGATACTTACCATAGGAATTTTGAAATTTTTCAAATAGGGTCTCCGCCTCTTCTAACGACTGGGCCTTCCTAAATTCTTTGACGTAATTGGGGTCGTAATTAGAGGCTTCCTCCGCAGTTAAAGGTTTCTCTGTGAGAAAATTATCCCTGAGCTTGGCGTAATCATAGTTCTTTTCTCCGTCCGGACCCCTTGATTGTGCTGTATTGGTAGTGTTAATTACTACGACACCACCTGCTGCTGAGGAACCGTATTTAGATGTCAAACCCAAACCTGAAAGAATCGCTATACGCCTGATCTGGCTCGGCAATAACCAGATGGGGGCATCCTGCAGGATAAGTCCGTCCACATCAAAGATCGCCGTCCTTGGATTATTGATCGACCCCGCTCCTCGTATAACCAGTTTGCCGCCGGTTACACAATCCCCAACTACCCGTACACTGGCAAAATTACCGCGTACCATGTCCAGGATGCATAGGGCCGAATCATTAATATCGTCTTCGGCCATGACTTGGATACTTCCTCCGCTGGTCTCGGCATCTATAAAACCAAAAGAAGTCCTGACGACCGACTTTTTAAGGCGATAGGCCAAAGCCAGTTCTCGCTGTGTCTCTTTTTTAATCTTTCCTTCTACCACTACTTCATCTAATTCCTCAAAATCCGGGTACATGGTAATATTCAAAACACGGGTCACGTCTTCCACTAAAACCTCGATCTCTTTCATGCCCAGCATTCGGTAAAGCAGAACATCCCCCTTACTGGCCTCGATCCTATATTTACCTTTTTCATCGGAGGTTGTTGCTATACCTGTATCCTTTATTTGTATGGATACCTTGTCCAGGGGCTCCACTCCATCCGTTATCACACCTGTAATTGTTCTGGATTGAGCCCATAAGGCCGCGGGCAGTAGAAATAATAATAGTATTCCTCGACTCCTGATCATTGTAGCATTTTGTAGCATATTTCTATAATACATGAAGTCAATGAAATTAAATTGCAGTTCTTTACTTTGCGTTTATTAGCATTAATTCTGTTTGCCTACCGTTCACATAGCGGAAACCCTCTTCCCCATAGAATCCTGCCTCTTCCAGCATTACGCGAATATCTCGTTCCCATTCGGGGATATGCACTGTGGTGTTTAATTCTATTGCGTACGAAGTATTGTAATTTAAAGGGTAATTCTCGCCATCATCCTTCATGACACCCCCTTGTGCATCCCACATCCCAATGGTCGTACCAGCAGAATGCCCGTAGCTGCCTAATGGATGCGTATAAATAGATGGGATCAATCCGTTAGACCTGGCTTGGGCTAATGCATTGGCTAGTATCTGGTTCCCAGTGAGCCCTTTGATCATATTCGTAGTGAGATAGTCCTGGACCTTATTCCCATCTTTTAGGGCATTAACCAAAAATTCAGGGGCTTCACTTTCACCTGGTTTTAAGACATAGGCCAATTCCTGGCAATCAGTATTGAGTCGTAAATAGGTTATCCCAAAATCGCAATGGAGCAAGTCGCCCGGGAGGATCACTTCCTGTTCGGGGCGGTTGGAGAAAGAATACAGGTGCCCTTCCAGTTCTTTGCTCGTACGTTGAATATCCACAGAAGGGTGAAACCAGGTTTCAAGGCCCATATCTGTTACTTTTTGGCGCATCCACCACTCAATATCCGTAGTCGTAGTAGTGCCCGGTTTTACCACTGCATTTGAAAAAGCTTCTGCAATGATATCATGTGTGATCTGTACCATCTCCTCAAAGATCTTCATCTCTGAGGCTGTTCGTGTTTCTATCCAGGCCACGGCCAGGTTTTCGGCCGATCTAACCCTGGAGATATACGTATCGGGTAGATAGCTCATAAACTCATCGTGATCTGTTTTATCTAGGCCGTCGGCAATATTGTGGTCTTTGGAATAATTCAAGCCTATGTCAGCAGGATTCCGTTCCTCGATAATTTCCATCAATCTTTTCCACTGGTCCGGTTCCTTTTCCTTGTCCCAGGCAGAGGTAATACTTTTTCCAACATTGTAACGGGCCACGGCTAATTTTTCAAGAGTGTCCTGGGCTTTATTCCGATAAAAAACGAGGATGGTCCTTCTTCTGGCGTTAAGCCAGGTTGCTGGCAGCATGGTCCGTAATACAGGATCTTCATTGTACTCTCTTGAGATCAGGATCCACATATCAAAACCCGTTTGGTCCATAAGTCCGGGCAAAACAGTTTCAAAACGTTCCTCAAGGAGGTCATCTACAACCTTGGACCGATTCCTTTCAGCCAGAATCTGTGCCGAAAGATTAGTGATTATTGTCAAAAAAAGTGATATGAAAAGAAGGAAATTAAGTCGATCGTACATAGTACACCTATTTTAATTTTAAGTGCTCAAAAGTAGTATTTCTGTCGATTTTTCCCGAATCATTCCGAGTAAATTCTGATATCGCCATTAACTCCCTGGGCTTTTCGAACTCGTCCAGATCCTCTATGGATTCCAGTATTTCGGTGTATTTATCAAGGCTATCTTTAGTTTCCACGATCCCCAACACATATTCCCCTAATTGAGGATCAGGAACCCCTGTCACGATCACCTCACATTTAAATGCATCCTTAAGAATAGACTCTACATACTCCGGATGGACTTTTACTGCGCCACTATTAATTACATGGTCAAACCTACCCAGCCAACTAAACTCTTTATTATTGAGCAAGGTCACTACGTCATTTGTCACCCACTTATGAAGGTCCAAATGCCCTGCTGTCACTACAAGACAGGAACGGGCGTCTGTTTCAAATTCTGTACCGGGAAGGGCTCTAAATGTTTCCTCTGGCAGTCCTGAGAGGGTATGATTTAATTTTTTGACAGCAACATGGGTTAGTGTTTCTGTCATACCATATGTCTCGTAAATACTGGCAGGCACGTTCGCAATATCCCGGATAAGCTCTTGGGATACCGGAGCTCCACCGACGATCAGTTGATCTATTTGATCTAATTGTTTTACCGAAGCCTGAAGTTGCATGGGTACCATGGCTGCAAAGTCAAAATGTCTTTCATAAGGGATCGGAGAGGAAGTAGGTTCTACATAATGGAGTTCTAAGCCCAGTACCATCGCCCTGACCAGCATCATTTTACCTGCAATATATCCTGCAGGAAGGCACATCAAAACAGATTGGCCAGGAGAGAGTTCAAAATAATCACCAGTTAATTTGGCGGAAGCCAGCAGCTGATGCCTTGTAAATATCTGCATTTTTGGCGATCCGGTCGTACCCGATGTTTTAACCGTAATCGTATCTGAATCGCTGAGCCAATCCATAAGAAAATCCCCGATCACCAATTCAAAAGGATCTCCTTCTTTGATTAGGCTATATGCAGCGTCCATTAAGGTGCTAGGCGTATGGGCGAATCCATTTAATGTAAACTCATGGTGTAGCCGGGGTATCTGTTCCATCATTGTTTAGTAGGTTAGATTCGTTCTGTGGTTGTATAACGGGGCCTGTAAGCCTGTCTTTCCAATTCTTCCATCCGTACCTGAAGGAAAAGAAAATAAGTATTATGGGGTAAATGACCAAGACTGGAATAAATACATCCCATCCTAATTCTGGTTCAGAAATGTCTCGAAATAAGGAATGTGTTTGAAATGCAGTCCAATCAGCGGTTACAAGTATGGCAGCTGTCAGATTATTCGCTGCATGAAATCCCAGGGCGAGTTCCAGTCCTTCATCCATAAGGGTCAATATGCCAAGAAATAGCCCGGTACCAATATAGAATACCATGATGCCCATTCCCATTTTGTCTACCTCCGGATTAAATATATGAAGAAGACCAAATAGCAAGGAAGTTGCCAACAATGGCACCCATCTGTTCCCCGTCAAAGTGCCCAAACCCTGCATTAAATACCCTCTCATAAAATATTCTTCAAAACTTGTTTGTAGCGGTATCAGAATGACGGCTATCACAACCAGGATCAGAAACGGTATAAGATCAAAATTGAATACATAATCATCGGGGGAAAGTTGCACATCAATAATAATGAACAATGCAGAAATGAATGTCCAGGTAATAAAGGCAAAGAATATACGCTTCCAGTCTGTCTTAGGACGTGATGTCGTCAGGGATAACCAGGATTGCCTATGCAGAAATCTAACCACCAGGTAGAGTCCGAGTAATCCAACGGCAAAGGTTAGTAGCATCAGGAATAAAAAGAAATTGGAGCCCAACAGCCGCGACATACCACCAATGTCCATGGGCATATCGCCACTTTCCAATGAATATGTGATCAAAGCAGCCCCAAGCGGGATGGCACCTATGATCTGCCAGACAATAAATACGATTACGAAACCAAGTACGTAACGCCAGGCATCGAATTTGCCTTTAAATCCTTGTTCTAAGTACATTATGTGATTAGTGTTTGAATGTCCCAGCACATGTCAGGACTATAGCGTAAATATGACCCTTCCACGTACAATGGAGATAAAAAGTTATTTGTAAATAAGCCACCGGTTCCTAAACCCTGAGGCATTTTAATTTCTAAACCGGCCGTCCATTGTGCAATGGCATTAAGTCCGATATTACTTTCCAAAGCTGAAGTAACCCAATATCCAATGCCTAGACTGGAAGCTAAAGCCATCCATTCTTCGCAATGTTTAAACCCCCCTAACAAACTGGGTTTGAGTATAATATAAGGTGGCGCTAAGCCCTCCAATAGTTGTTTTTTTTCTTTGGATTTAAAAATACCAATTAATTCCTCATCCAAGGCAACAGGAATTGGAGATTCTTTACACAACCGCTGCATTGCATCAAACTGATTTGCCTTGATGGGTTGTTCGATAGAATGAATATCCAGTTCGGCGATTGCCATGAGTTTATCCATGGCATCATCCGGGGCAAACGCTCCATTTGCATCCAATCTGATCTCTAAATCGACGCCTCCCATTTTCCGCACCTCCTGAAGAAATTTGAGTTCCTCAGAAAAGTCCAGCGCACCTATCTTGATTTTAATACAGTTGTAGCCCTGCAGTATTTTAGTTTCTACCTGGGTTTTCATTTGATCCAGGGGGGCCATCCAGACCAGTCCATTTATTTCAATGCCTGTTCTGCCGGCTGTAAAAGGGGAAGGGAATACTTCGAATTTGTCTTTAGATCGTAGAGAAAGTAAGGCCTGCTCTAGTCCAAATTGAATGCTTGGATATCCTGAGAGCTTATCATATAAAGTAGAGGGGGCTTCTTCAATATGTTGGCATAGCCATTTGAGTTTGTCTTCATAACCGGGGACATCATCTGCGCTTAATCCCCTGAACATGGCGCACTCCCCTATTCCTATCTTCCCATCGCTATCAAGTTGTAGTAACCAGGTATCTTTTTGCCTCAACACACCCCTGGATGTTCCACCGGGAGTTTTGAATTCTAAGCTGTACTTTTTAAAATGCGCTTTCATTTTGCCAGCCTAAAATTAGATATATTTTAGCGGTAAATTACAGTATATGGCACACTTTCAATCAAAGGGACTCAGCCCGGAAAATTTTGCCGAGCGTATGATAAAAGCCGTGCATAAAAGGAAATTTGAAGCCTATATAGGTGGAAAGGAAGTAAAAGGAATTTACTTAAAGCGTTTCTTTCCCAGGTTGCTTCACAAGGTTGTGCTTAAAAGTGATGTCGTTTGATCACACTTTAAGCGAAGCCCCGATATCCAACAACTGCAATTCTCTTCCTGCTGCGTTGAATTTTTTTCGCGCTTCTTCATGGTCTATTTCTATATAGCCGAAAGTGTCATAGTGATATCCCATAATTTTTTTGCATTCCAGGAATTCAGATGCAATGACCGCATCATCGATCCCCATGGTGAAATTATCCCCAATAGGTAGCACTGCCAGGTCTAACTGATATCGGGCAGGTATCAATTTCATGTCATACGTAAGGGCCGTGTCACCAGCAATATACAGATGCTTGTCCTCGGCCGACAGAATAAAGCCACCGGGTTGTCCCCCATAGGAACCATCGGGAAAAGAGGAAGTATGAATGGCTTGCGTATACTTAAGCGTTCCAAAATCAAAATGCCATTGTCCTCCATGATTTAGTGGATGAGATTTAAAGCCTTTATTCCCGTAAAACGTAGCTATTTCATAATTACTGACAATCACAGGGTCATGGGCAGATGCCAGAGATTCTACATCGAGGATATGGTCCTGGTGTGCGTGGGTCAGTAAAATATAATCCGGACTCAGATCAGCAAGGGAAATTTTACCCTTAGCTTTCTCATTGCCGCTAATAAAAGGGTCTACTACAAGACTGTAGGATCCAACAGAAATTGCAAGGCCGGCATGGCCCAAAAAAGTTAGAGTCATAACAAAGAGGATTAGGTTCTAAAGTTATTTAAAATTGAACCAAAAACGAACCCCTTCGCTTGTTTTATCTATGTTAAGAGTAGATTGAAGCTGGTTGACCAGACGATTGATAAGTTTAATCCCCATAGAGGTGTCTACCTGATCTTCATAATTGGGGGGAAGGCCAACTCCGTTATCTGTGTATTCAAAAAATCCTTGTTCCTTGTTCTTCCGAAGGTGGATGTAGATCTTTCCGTTGTCTTTTTCTTCCGGGAAGGCATATTTAAATGAGTTGGAAACCAATTCATTCAGTATTAATCCGAAGGGTATCGCGCGATCAATGTCGAGCTCCACGCCTTCTGCGTCAATTGTTATGTTGATCTTGGAGCTTCCCTTTTTGAAGACAGACTGCACGCTGTTTACCAGGCTTTCGATATAACCCTGCATCTCAATAACGGAAAGGTCGTCGTTCTGATATAGTTTTTGATGGATAAGTGCCATGGCCTTTACCCGACTCTTTCCTTCTTCCAATGCTTCAATGGCCGCTTTAGATCTTGTATTCTTAGTTTGCAGGCTTAACAGACTGGAAACCATCTGAAGATTGTTCTTCACCCGGTGATGGATCTCTTTTAGCAAAGAATCTTTTTCAACAAGTGAATTCTCAATAATGAATTTCTGCTCAGCGATCAATCGCTGATTCTTAATACTTTTTAAGTAGGCATATACCAGTCCTGCAAAGCCCAGTAAAGTAAACACTAGTGAAATAAACACCAGGGTGATCCTGTCGTCCTTAGCCGCAAGATCACTCCGTGCGCGCTTCATTTCCTCCTTCTGCTCATCGATCAGTTTTTTAGAACTATCCAGGTCTTCTTTAGCTACGACCGCTACTAACTGTTGCTTTCGTAATGTAGATTCTAACTGCTGAATGCTGTCCTGGATCCGGACATTGCGTTTGAGATAATCAGATTCCCGTTCAAAATCTCCAATGGAATTGAAGTAGGAAGCTGTAAGTCTGTTATAACGAAGTAAATGATCGGCTTGCTTTAGCTGGATATTGGAATTGAGATACTCCAGGGCCATCTCCGGATTATTCAAGCGCAAATGACTTTCGGCAAGGGCCAGGGTGTTTTCAACCAGCTCCTCTGAAAACACGCCAATATTATATTCCTTTATGAGGGACAGGCTATTTTCCAGATAGGCCAGGGATTCTTCATATTGTTTCAGATTTAATTTACACTTCCCAATGTTCCCCTCGATAATGCCATGTAATAAATTAGCTCCCTGGATCTCACGAGCAGTTTTGACCATATTAATATCCGCCAAAAATATTTTAAGGAAGCTCCTTGCTTTTGTAAAATTGGCAAGGGCTACTGATGGAGATCCATCCATAAGCAGATACTGTCCTACTTGATTGTTGTATTTGGCAAGTCCGTAGAGGTCTGAATCCGCTATTGTTTTTTTTACATCGTTAATGTAATCTTCCATAGCCTGCCTGTGCAAACCCAGATTAGAGTAGATGTCGTAGAAGGCTATATTCTCGGTTACGCCCAGTTCCCGCTTGAACTTGCGAACCTCAATTTGTTTCTCATAGAGTTTTAAGGATGCATAGTTAGCGTCCATCAGATCGAGGAGTCGTGAAACGACAGGTTGACTAAAGCCATTGTCTGTGGTGTAAAGGTCTCGTGCCAATTCCACACTCTTATCATAATCCCCAAGATCGTAGTGGATCTGAGAGCGCATAAATTGGTAGAATTTTATACCCACAGAATCTTGTTCACGCTCTGCATCCCTGATGAATATCGTAACCGCATCTAGCCAGTCATAAGCGGAATTCTCGTTATATCGGTTAATCGTATTGTAAAAGAATTGAAATCTGTTCTCTGCTCCGGCTGTCGCCTTGAATTCATCCAGGAAGTTGAGGTCAGATATGGGAATAGTCTGTGCCTTCAGCGAGTTATAGCCTAACAAGAGAATCGTTATTAAGAATATTTTTAGCAATCTTGCCATAACATCCTGGGCATCTTTATTTTGATCTGGTCTCAATACAGTTTAGCATTCCGGCTCCGTCGGTGTATGCACGATTAATAAACGGATTCACCTTTTTTTTGTTGTCGGTTAAAACATGAATTGTGGTGTATACAGCAGAACCTGAATAGGTCTACAAATATGCAATGATACTTTCCGTTTAAGCAACCTTGCTCACAATTTTCCCAAGCACTTAAAAATTGAAATGATATTATTATCGCAAGCCTCTTATTATGAGGCGTTAAGATAAAAAGGCTATGCATGTACTGCATAGCCTTTTTCATTCAAACTATATGAAAATGATAAGATTTGGGCGGTTATTAAACCATGTCTAAAATACAAGATAGATATGTCTGCTTGGGGATTATGTTGTGTAACTATTGTTTTTTGTTGTGAAAAGTTGACATTTTTTTTGTCCATGTATTTCATCGGATTTATTGGTATTTCATGGAGTGTAGATCTGCCCCTTGTAAGATTTTTATCGAGCGTATACCAAAAAAGAAAAGAGCCTTATCGGATCGACAAAGCTCTTTTACGAGAACACTATATGAAAATGAAAAAATTAACTTCTTAATTCTTCTACGAATATAGTGTGGTCCTATCCTGTGAGGAAATTATTGTTGTGAAAGGCGCAATTCCTGTGGTAAGCCTGCCGAAAGGGCATATTTATCCTATGAAATACGTTTTGTGAACTAGAGAAGCCGGTCCTTAAGAGTTCATCGCTGAGATGATGAATTCCTTAAAGTCTTTAGAAATAGGGATCAACGTATTGTTGATCATAATATCCTTGGAATTAATGGCATCAATATGGTCTACATTAACGATGTAGGACTTGTGTGCCCGATAGAATTTATTCTTCGGTAGTTTCTCCAGGTAGTCCTTTAAAGGCGAACGTACCAGAAATTTCTTGTCTGCCGTATTCACTTCCAAATAGACATTATCTGCCTTGATAAACTGGATATCCTCAAATTGAATGCGGTAATATAAGTGCTGTTTCTTAACAAAGATGGAATCTTTTAAAACAGAATTCCCCATTGCACTTTCCACATTTGCAACTCCTTGACTTCCTCCTTCAGTGGCCGCATTGTAGTCAAAATTAGACAGCGCGATCTCGATAGAAGTATAGAGGTCCTGTTGTTCGAAAGGTTTCACCAGATAACCATTTGGTTTGACCGACTTCGCATTTTCAACAGTAGCCCTATCGGAATTCGAGGTAACAAAAATGAAAGGTATATTATATTTTTCCCGGATATGCTGACCCAGATCTATACCTGTTTTGTCTGAAGCTAAAATAATATCGATCAGAACCAGATCTACTTCATTATTCTTGAGCACTTCTTCTGCCTGCTCATAAACGATCACATTATCTACAATCTCATAGCCGATTTCTTCCAGCATGGATTGCATATCATCTGCAATAATCACATTATCCTCTACGATGAGGATCTTAATCGGTTGATCCAAAGTTAGTGCGTGTTAGAAATTTATATGACCCCAAATTACAAAAAATAATAATATCCCATCAAAAACAACAGGGATAGCGCAAAGGTGCTAAGGGCTACTTTTTTAAGCTCGGGGTCTAGCCCGGATGGATTGTCTATCTTTCTGATTTTCAGCGCATGCACCAGTAAAGGAATGAACGCTAACAGGTGAAGAAGCAGGACGCCACGATTGGATTCAAGTATATTAAAAAGAAGCATACAAATCAATGCCCCGCTAAGGAGAATAAAATGATAAATGCGCCCTTGTTTTCCTCCAATTTGAACAACTAGTGTTCGCTTACCCGATTGTTTATCGTTCTCTATATCCCTTAAGTTATTTAAGTTGAGTACGGCCGTACAAAGCAGGCCTATAGCCACTGCCGGTAACCAGCTAATTCCCGTAAGCTGCTTTGTATATAAGAAATAGGATCCCAAAACACTCAGCAAGCCAAAGAAGGCAAAAGCAAAGATGTCGCCTAAGCCACTATATCCATAGGCATTAGATCCAACAGTGTATTTAATGGCAGCCCAAAGACTAAAGACACCTAGGATTGAAAAAAGAATAAAAAAGCCAATATTTTCTTGGCCAAATGCAGAGGCCAGGACGGCGACGATACTCAATAAACTCAATCCCACCATGACTATAACACCGCGTTTCATGGCGGCGGCACTTAACAAGCCCGATTGCACGACCCGGTTCGGCCCTACCCTATTGGCGTTATCGGTTCCTTTGACCCCATCGCCATAATCGTTCGCAAAATTGGAAGTTATCTGAAAACAGATCGTAGTTATCAGTGCCCAAATGGTAACCGGGGTATCTGAAAATCCTTCTCGCCAGGCCAGGCCTGTACCCATTAAAATTCCCGATACCGATAGTGGAATGGTGCGCAAGCGCGCGGCCCTGATCCAAGCTGATACTAGTGTAGAATTAATTCGGTGATTCTATTTTTAATCGTTGACCATCTTTATAGGATGCTACGAAAGCATCATCGAAACCAATTTTTACCAATTGTTTTCTAAAATCCTGAGCTTCTTTCAAGGTTTCAAAAGTGCCTAAGGAATAGGAATAATATGGATTGGCTTTGGCAAATAACGTATTGGTCAGTGCGTCAGAGGCAAGCGTTAAATTATTGTCCACAAAGGATTGCACCTGAACGGAGTAGACTGTTTCTTTTTCAAGAAATTGTTTAGCCAGGTAAAATTCTTTCACCAGGCTCAGCTCATCATTTTGTGCTTTGAGATTATCAATTCGTGTTTTAACAGCATCCAGGCTATCAATTGAAACAAGTAAATTTGTATCCTGCCTGCTAAATCTATTACTGCTTAATCCTGCTGAAAATGAAGTAAATGCTAGAATAAACACAGCAAGTAAACCCGTAATTCCGGCAAAGACGTTTCGCTGAATTTTGTTTTTTCTAAGCTCTTTGTTTTTGTATTTGATCTGGTCTAAGAGACGTTCATTTATGATCTGCGCTTTATCAATGTCTTTGTGCAGATCCAGTAGATCGCTTTCTTCTATAAAAGGCATAATTTTAAGATGTTTAGGGGGTTTTTGCTAATGTATGTAATTAATGACGCACGGCAAAATAATTTTACCCTCTATACTTATCAACGTTTTGTAATTGCTTAAAGTATATGACGTGCCAAATATAAGGGCGTCATCGATGAAGTGCGAATGGCTAAAAACCATCAAAATAAAGGCAGAAACCTAGGAGTAAACACCCTCTTTTTTGAAGTGTCTTGCGAGCATATAATACACTACAGCTCGGTATTTAGTTCGGACAGATGCTCCGTAAACAGACATGACCTTATGAATGGCTTCCATTAGCTCAGGACTATCAGTCATTCCCAGTTTTTTAATGAGGAAATTATTCTTTACACGCTCAAGTTCACTCTCATCAGAACTGGACACAGTGGCCGAATCGCGATTATAGATAGACGGGCCTAAGGCAACGGTAACACTGTATAAAAATTCTGTGTCCGGGGTTTCTCCAAATTTATCTCGGATGTGTATTGCATACTTTTCTACTAATTCATCTCTCTTATTGGCCATTTGATTTACACTTTGTGTGGGTTATTCAGATATTTCCGAAGATAGAAAATCAAAATACGAGAGCAAAATTTGGTCGTTATCAAGTCGGGGCGTAAAAACTTCTAAAAGCTTCGGTTTTTCTGATTCTTGATAAAAAGTAATCAAACTTTTCCGGAGTGAATCTAAATTAGAAACGGCTTCATACTCTAGTCCGTGATCTTCACATATGAACTTACAGTCTCTTTTATGTGCTGTTTCAAAGAATTTCTCAAAAACCTCTGAGTTGTCTTTGCCTGGGAGGATCCTGAAAATCCCGCCCCCGCCATTGTTAATGACGATCACCCTGAAATCGGGTCTTAGATACTCATTCCATAAGGCATTGCTGTCATAAAGGAAGCCGAGATCACCGGAAATAAGGACTGTTGGTTTCTCGCTTACAACGGAAGCCCCTATAGCCGTAGAAGTGCTGCCTTCAATACCACTGGTTCCTCTATTGCAATGCACCTTGTTTGATACCTGCATATGAAATAATTGCGCATATCTTATGGCAGAACTGTTGGCAAAATGCACTGCAATACCTTCAGGGAGTGTCGAAAGGATCTCTGCAAAAGCACTAAAATCTGAAAAGGCTATTTGACCCAGGTATTTCTCCCTGCCGGTCTGATATGCTGATTTGATATCCTCAAATGAAACTCGGTAAGACGATGCTCGATCGTCTTTTGTATGAAAGGCCAAGGCCATGCTTTCTGAGGCATCCTGGTCCAAGTGGGCAACCCCTGTGAAAAAGGTATTAT